>OIWV01003600.1_pt1 | contig 9927 bp, 7 predicted proteins | sample 1587751 | NCBI WGS metagenome assembly OIWV01 (sample SAMEA3888913, study PRJEB22519) | human gut metagenome | biome: human gut; feature: human-associated habitat; material: faeces | place: Denmark | collected 2010 | reverse complement strand
ACGACATCGTGATCGCCGTGTCGCAGTCGGGCGAGACGGCCGACACGCTGGCCGCTATCGAGCTGGCCAAGCAGAACGGTGCATTCGTCTATGGCATCTGCAACGTGATCGGCTCGTCGATCGCCCGGGCTACCGATTCCGGCACTTACATCCACGTAGGGCCTGAGATCGGCGTGGCTTCGACCAAAGCCTTCACGGGACAGGTAACGGTACTTACGATGCTGGCGCTGATGATCGCCCGTGTCAAGGGTACGATCGACCAGGAGTGCTCGCGCAAGATCGCCAAGCATCTGCTCGATCTGCCCGCCGTGTTGGAAGAGGTGCTCCGCCTGAACGACCGGATCGCCGACTTCTCGAAAATCTTCACCTACGCGCACAACTTCATCTACCTGGGACGCGGGTACAACTACCCCACGGCGCTGGAAGGTGCGCTCAAACTCAAGGAGATCTCCTACATCCACGCAGAGGGCTACCCTGCCGCCGAAATGAAACACGGTCCGATCGCCCTGATCGACGCCGAGATGCCGACCATCGCCATCGCGACGCCGGATCACACCTACGAAAAGACCGCCAGCAACATCGAGGAGATCAAGGCCCGGGGCGGCAAGGTTATCACCGTGATCGCCAAGGGCGACGAGCAGGTACGCAAGAGCTCCGACTACTTTATCGAAGTGCCCGTCGTGGCGGAGTGCCTGATGCCGATCGTGGTATCGGTGCCGTTGCAGTTGCTGGCGTATCATATCGCTGTCAATAAAGGGCGCGACGTGGACCAGCCCCGCAACCTGGCCAAGTCGGTAACGGTGGAGTAATGACAAGACCGATACAACAAGAATCAGCCGCAACCTTTAGGTTGCGGCTGATTTTATATTATTCGGAAGGTGCGTTCGCCGATCTATTCCCGACTCTACCCGCAATCTGAACAGCAGCGGAAACTCCATACGGAATATTCTCGACAGCAATCCGTCGCCGAACCATCACCGAGCATACTCATCGGACACATCGCATCATTGTCCAGCCGGCATAAATCGAGGCCGATTCGAACCGTAAGCACACACTTCCGCATCCTTTTTACAGGAAATTCGATGCGATGTATTCGGCCAACGTGAAGTTCTTGCGGACTTCAGGGGCGCCGATCGTCGTTTCGTCGGTTTCGATCATCAGCGGTTCCTTATCCACGACGAGTTTCGAGAGGAAAGCATCGATCGCATCCCGGTTGCCGTCCATCGGCGCCGTGGCGATGACGTGTGAGGCGTTCTCGACCGAATAGAAATAATACGGGGAGTTCATCGCGCGGAGCTGTCCGGCGATGTACTTCGAGCCGAAGAAACCGACGCCGCTCTCGCGAATCACATTATACGGTACGTTCGCATCCGCATCGCCGTGAAAAAGCATCATCGGCGCAGGCTGCGATGCCCAGCGGAGCTCCTCGCCCATTTCGAAGATCGCCCCGGCGAAAGAAACGATCCCCGCGTAGCGGAAGCCGACAGGCAGGTGTTGCACCAGCGGCGAAGCGTTGCAGAGGGCGTATTCGCCGTGCAACACGGTGATCGCTCCCGCACTCGACCCGCAGGCCACGATCTGCGAGGAGTCGATACCCCACTCGTCTGCCTTGTCCACGATAAAAGCGGTAGCGTCGTAAAGATCCTCGACAGCCATCGAGATCGTCCGGGCCATACCGAGCATCATATTTTCGGGCGAGAGGTCCCCCGAAGCGACGACCTGCTTCAGACCAAGACGATAGTCGATCGATACCACGTCGTACCCCTGATTAACCATGTAATGAAAGAACGGAAGGTACCGCTCCGCATCGCGCTCCCCAGCGATGAAGCCGCCGCCGAAAACGAAGACCAGACAGGGCCGGGCATCGTCCTGCTCGACCGAAACGGCCGTATAGCGATCCAGGAAGAGGCTGTCCGTACCCTTTACGGCATAGAGATCCGTATATTTGGCAATCCGGGGCGCCTGCTCCGTACAAGCAGTAACGAACAGCATCGAAACCAACAAGAGGTAAATTGCTTTTTTCATATTTTCTAAAATTAAACGTAGTCATATCCTTCGGTGCACCTGTCGGGAATGTAACGATCCAAGTTCCCTCCGAAAAGAGGATTCGGGTGAGAGTCTGCCTTACGGACAAGGCCATGAACCGCAGATAAGCACGTCTTCGGTTCGATACTGCGACCGTCGGATAAAGTAATAATTATCAAATCATTTCGTCGTATGCGAACTGCACAGCACGGTTCAGAATATCCGAAAAATGTTTCGTCTTACGAAATTCGTGCAGCGTGTTCTTCAATAACTCCTTGTCCAACATAAACTCCGGCGCGAGGCGTTCGGTGATATAGACATCCTTGAGTTTCAGCCATTCGTCGTACGGACTGCCGGGGGCATACCCTTTCGGCAGACGCTTGAGTTTGTTCGACTCGTCGAGAACGAATCCTTTTGCTTCAATTTCCGCGCCATTGTCCAGGATCTCGTCCCGCACGCTGCGCAGCACTTCCGGCAGCGGACAGTAAAGCCCCGTAGTGAGCTGATGCCCCTGCGACCAGGAGCGTTCGTCCCACACCGGTTCGACGTGGAAATAGTAGCCCGAATAACCGCCTTTCTTGCCACGGGGAGCAACGAAAGCCCCCATGTGGGTCTTGTACGGTGTCTTGTCGGGGCTGAAGCGGGTGTCGCGGTAGATGCGCCACGTGCAGTCCTTGACCGTAAGTCCGCGCACGGACGGATCGAAAGCGGCGATGCCGTCGATCAGCTTCGCCGTAAACACCTCGAAACAGGACAAGGCCCGTTTGTACATCTCCTTGTGAGAGTCAAACCAGGCCTTGTCGTTGTTTTCGTGCAGGAGCGTGAGAAATTCTACTACCTGCTTCATATTATGCTACCATGCGAAGAGCGGATAGTTAGCCATCATAGCGTTGACCTCCTTGCGAACGGCGGCGATGTTCGCCTCGTTCTCGGGATCGCTCAATACACGGTCGATCAGCGCTACGATCTCCTCCATCTTGTCCTCCTTCAGACCACGCGTGGTGATAGCCGGAGTACCGAAACGCAGACCCGAAGTCTGGAACGGCGAACGACTGTCGAACGGCACCATGTTCTTGTTGGTGGTGATGTCGGCGGCAACCAGGCACTTCTCGGCCAGCTTACCGGTCAGTTCGGGGAACTTCGTGCGAAGATCGACGAGCATCAGGTGGTTGTCCGTACCCTCGGAAACGATCTTGTAACCGCGCTTGGTGAAGGCCTCGGCCATCGCCTTGGCGTTCTTCTGCACCTGCTTCTGGTACTCCTTGTAGCTGGGATCCAGCGCTTCGCCGAAAGCGACTGCCTTGGCTGCGATCACGTGCTCCAGCGGACCGCCCTGGATACCGGGGAATACGGCCGAATTGAGGATCTGCGACATCATCTTGGTCACGCCCTTCGGAGTCTTGAGTCCCCAGGGATTCTCGAAATCTTTGCCCATCAGGATGATACCGCCGCGAGGACCGCGCAGGGTCTTATGGGTGGTAGAAGTCACGATGTGAGCATACTTAACCGGATTCTCGAGCAGACCGGCAGCGATCAGACCGGCCGTGTGAGCCATGTCGATCAGCAGGATGGCGCCTACTTTGTCCGCGATCTCGCGCATACGCTTGTAGTCCCACTCACGCGAATAAGCCGAAGCACCGCCGACGATCAGCTTGGGTTTGTGCTCCAGAGCCTTGCGCTCCATATCGTCGTAATCCACGCGCTCGGTCTTCGGATCGAGCTGGTAACCGATGGCTTTGAAATAGGTACCCGACATATTCACCGGCGAACCGTGCGAAAGGTGGCCGCCGTGCGCCAGATCGAGGCCCATGAACGTATCGCCGGGTTTCAGCACGGCGAAGAAAACGGCCATGTTGGCCTGTGCGCCGGAGTGGGGCTGTACGTTGGCGTACTCGGCGCCGTACAGTTTGCAAACACGTTCGATGGCAAGGTTCTCGACCTTATCCACCACCTGACAACCGCCGTAGTAACGTGCGGCAGGATAACCCTCCGCATACTTGTTGGTCAGTACGGAGCCCATGGCCTCCATTACCTCGTCGCTAACAAAATTTTCAGACGCGATCAGCTCGATGCCGTGCATCTGACGGTTCCGTTCCTCAGAAATGAGGTCGAATACTTGAGAATCTCTCTTCATGATCGATATATGGTTTATTAAGAGTTTTTTTCGGATTCCAAAGGTAGTAACATTTTACGAAACTACAAAAACTAAATATTTCTAAATATTTTTGCTATATTTGGCGACAGAAAAATACAACGCATCCGACAAACGGAACATTTTTCATCGGAACGGGCACCTCTGCGATACGGGCAGCCGACGCGGGCCGGATTTCCGACAGAAAGATCGAATATTACGGATAAAACGAAAAATTTAACCATCAAAAAACATTTCAGCAAGATGAAATTACTCGAAGGAAAAGTGGCCGTCGTAACCGGCGCAGCCAGGGGCATCGGCAAAGCGATCGCCATTCAGTTTGCAAAAGAGGGAGCCAACGTCGCGTTCACCGATCTGGCGATCGACGAAAACGGCAAGAAGACGGAGGAGGAGCTGAACGCCCTGGGCGTAAAAGCCAAAGGATACGCCTCGAACGCCGCCAACTTTGAAGATACGCACAAAGTGATCGACCAGATCATGCAGGATTTCGGCCGCATCGACATTCTGGTCAATAATGCCGGCATCACCAAAGACGGCCTGATGATGCGCATGAGCGAAGCGCAGTGGGACGCCGTGCTGAACGTCAATCTGAAATCGGCTTTCAACTTCATTCACGCCGTTACGCCGATCATGGCGCGCCAGCGCAGCGGTTCGATTATCAATATGTCGTCCGTGGTGGGTGTCAGCGGCAATGCCGGACAGTGCAACTATTCGGCTTCGAAAGCCGGTATGATCGGACTTGCGAAGTCCATCGCCAAAGAGATGGGACCGCGCGGCATCCGTGCCAACGCCATCGCTCCCGGCTTCATCATTACCGAAATGACCAACGCCCTGCCCGAAGAGGTAAAACAGGGCTGGTACCAGCAAATTCCGCTGCGTCGCGGCGGTACACCCGAGGACGTAGCGAAGGTGGCTCTGTTCCTTGCCTCCGACCTCTCCTCTTACGTGAGCGGACAGGTAATTCATTGCTGCGGAGCGATGAACTGTTAATCTCTCTGCGATTTCATACAAGAGAGGGAGGTTGACGAGAGTCGGCTTCCCTCCTTTTTTCTAAAAATATACGCTTATGAAGCTGAAAAGTCTGCTTTTCGTTCTCTGTCTGGCGCTGCTCGCCGGTTGTCAGAAAGATCCCGACACAGAAAGTACTCCGGCACGAGATACCGATAGGGTCGAAGGAGTGATCCGCCTGAAGTTCGACCGGGAAACGGCCGAAGCGTTGAACGTGACCCGTACCCGCAGCGGAAGGATTCTGACGGGCAACATCTCTTTCGATGAATTGTGCGAACGGTACGACGTGACCGGAATGGAGCGGTTGTTCGCCGACAACGGCTGCGCCGAGCGTACGCGCAAGGCCGGTCTCGATCTCTGGTACACGATCCGCTTCGAAGGTTCTGCACGGCAGGTCCTGGAAGATTTCGGCCAAATACCGGGCGTGGCCCATGCGGAGATCCCCCGCCGGATTACCAAAATCGGCGGCATAAGCCGGAAGAACTGGACTCCGTCGCGAGAACTGATGGCCCTGCCGAAGGCCGTTCCGTCGAATTATCCTTTCAACGATCCGCTCTTCGCAGAGCAATGGCCGCTTTACAACGACGGATCGGTTTATGAGGAAGCCCGCTCCGGCGCCGATATAAATGTGATTCCTGCCTGGACGAAAACGGCGGGCCGCAGCGACGTGATCGTCGCCGTCGTGGACGAGGGCGTGGAATATACCCACCCCGACCTGGCTGCCAACATGTGGAGCGGAATCGGCAAGAACTTCTGCGACAGAGACAATGACGACATTACCTGGGGCGAAGGTCACGGTACCCACGTGGCGGGAACGATCGCCGCCGTAAGCAACAACGGGATCGGCATTTCGGGCATCGCGGGCGGTACGGGCGGAGGCAATGGTGCGAAGATCATGTCGTGCGAAATTTTCCATCCGACCGACGGACGCTACGATGCCAGCTCGGACGCGACGGCCGACGCCATCAAATATGCCGCTGACAACGGCGCCGTAATCTGCCAGAACAGTTGGGGTTACGAAGCCGGTTCCATGTCTCTGAACCAATGGATCAGCCAGGATCGGGCGGTCAAAGAGGCGATCGACTACTTTATCCAATATGCGGGCATGTCGCCCGACGGACAGACGCAGACCGGCCCTATGGCGGGCGGCGTCGTGATATTCGCAGCGGGTAATGAATATAGCGGACAGCCCGGATACCCGGCCGCTTACGAGCCTTGCATCAGCGTGGCCGCCGTCTCCTGCTCGTACGAAGCGGCATGGTACACCAATTACGGTTCGACCATCGATATCTGTGCTCCCGGCGGCGGCGAAGGCGCGAATTTTATCTATAACATCGACTACAACGAGGGATACAACCTGAGCACGCTTCCGACCAACCTGAAAAACGGAGACCGTTTTACCTATACGGATTACAACGGGGACAAGGAAACCACGACGATCGACTACGTTTCGACGACCGCCGGATACGGCTACATGCAGGGCACCTCGATGGCCTGCCCCCACGTATCGGGCGTAGCCGCCCTGATCGTTTCGCAATTCGGAGCGCCGGGATTCACGAACGAGCAACTCAAAGAGAAGCTCTTCTCGACAGCACGCGACATCGACGGCTACCAGGGCAAAGTGTATGACGGTTCGGGGACCTATGCCGGAAAAATCGGCAAGCTCGTCGATGCGGGTGCAGCCTTGGATTCGGGCGAGGTGCCCCCCGCTTCCGACCAGCCGACGATCACGCCAGCCACAGGACAGAACGACACCTTCACGCTCGGCGCCTCCGAACGGAAAACGCTGCAATATACGCTGGCCGGCTACATGGAATGGCGTCTGGACGACCCCTCGGGCAAGATCGCGAAGTCGATCGACGGTGACGTAGTCACGCTGACCATTGACGCATCGCAATACGCAGCAGGAAGCTATACGGCAGAATTGCTGGCTATGAACGGAACAAAGACAGCAAAACGAACCATTGCCTATACCGTTAGCAAGGGAGACAATCCGACCGGTATTTCAATGGACTTTTACCCCAACCCATGTACCGACGTACTGAACATACTGCCGAACTACTCGGGAGAAAGCACGATCCGTATCCGTAACTCAATGGGAACGGAGGTAATGAACATAACACTTGGACTTATCAACGAGGAACCTGTCAAACTCGACGTATCGGGACTCGCTTCGGGAACCTATCTGGTACAAGTAACCTACAACGGCATTCAAATTACCCGCACCATAGTCAAACGCTAAAAACAGACGTTACAAATTATGAAAAAGATCTTCATTCTCGCAATAATCCTCCTGTCGGGCACAGCGGCGGCATCGGCTCAGGAGTTCCTGACGATCAACCCCGATGTCCGCACAGCGGGTATGGCCAACGCTTCGGTAGCGACTACCGGCGGAGCTTACTCCGTATTCCAGAACGCGGCCTCGTCGCTCTTCAGCCACAACCTGTTCGAGGTGGGATTCTCCTACTCGCCCTGGATGCGCGACGTGAAAAAGGGCTACGACCTGATGGCCTTCGGCGGATTCTACTCCTTCAACCACAAACATTCGATCTCGTTCGGCACCCGTTTTTACCGGGAGCCGAAGCTCAGTCCGGACGACGAGGACTACCCTTTCATTCCCAAAGACGAGAATAATAACCCAATCGTCGGCATCGAAGCGTTCCGGCCGCTCAGCGTTTCGGCGGATCTGGCCTACAGCTATCGGATCGGCCGCTATCTGGGTCTGTCGGTGACGGCCCGCTACATCCGCTCCTCGTACGGAGAACTGTTCACGAACAACGCCCTCGGGTTCGATGTCGCGGCATACGCGCGGATTCCGCTTAACCGGATGCTCGAAGGCGCCTGGGTGAGTGCGGGTGCGAAAATCTCCGACTTCGGCTTCACGTTCGACGATTCGAATTACGACCTGCCCACCAAATTCAGTGTCGGCGGTTCGCTCTTCGCCCCGATCCGGGATTCCCATTCGCTCGAAGCTTCGGTCGATCTGGGCTACCGCTACTCTTCCTCGGAGAACAAGTCCTTCGGGATGGGCATCGGCGTGGAGTATGTGCTGATGCAGATGATCGCTGTCCGCGGCGGCTACCACGTCGCCGACAGCCACGGATACGACTACGGTACGATCGGTGCGGGACTGCGGTTCATGCATCTGGAGCTCGATTTCTCCTACCTGTTCGCCGCCAAGAAGTGCCCCTGGCGCAACACCTACCAGGTGGGAGTTGGACTTTACTTCTGATTCGGACGTCCGACGGACCAAATATTCCGGATCGCACCGGCATACAGACTCGATTCGACGAAAAAGAGTGCATTTTTCAATGCACTCTTTTTCGTTCTCTGCGATTTCGAGCTACCTCTTCTCCAACTCGTCGAGCAGCGTGCGGCAGCCGTCCTCGAGCATATCGAGCACCAGCTCGAACCCTTCATGCCCTTCGTAGTAGGGGTCTGGCACATGGGTCCATTTCGGATGTTCCCGGAAAAATTCAGACATCCTGTAAATACGGTTTCCCGCTTCACGGGAAGGGGCCAGACGATAAAGATTATGGTAATTGGTATCGTCCATCGCCACGATGCGATCGAACTCCTCGAAATCCCGCAACCGCACCTGCCGGGCCCGGTGCGTCAGCAGATACCCCCGGGCATAGGCCGCATTCCGCATGCGGGAATCGGGTTGTTCGCCGGTGTGTCCGGCATAGGTTCCGGCGGAATCCGCCTCCAACTTCTCCCCCAGCCCCCGTTTTTCGACCATTTGCCGGAAGATGCCTTCGGCCGCCGGAGAGCGGCAGATATTTCCGAGGCAAACGAACAGTATCTTATACTTATCACTCATAATCAACAAATTATAATCACAAAAAAAATCAGCTCACAGGCATTTTACAATCGATACGCTCAACAATTGTGCAAAGATACGATTAAGCCGAGCGCAAAAGCAAATTTTATTTGCATTTTGCCGAGGCGAAGTATTTACATGCGTAACCGAAATATGAAAAGCCTGCGAACAGATCGCAGGCTTTTACTATTGTATCTATCGAGCGCTACGCTTACTTCAAATACTCCCGATAAAATGCTGCTATTTCGTCGAACGGGATTATCTCCATCTTGTCGTAAAGGTCGGTATGATTGGCACCGGGTACGATGAGCAATCGTTTGTTGTCGCCTTGCAATTTCTTGAAAGCGTCCTCTCCCATATAGCGAGAATGAGCCTTCTCACCGTGTACCACCATCACTGCACTGCGAATCTCTGTGGCATAGGCAAGGATAGGTGCATTCAAAAAAGCGAGGTTGGAGGTCGCATTCCACCCCTGCGTGGAATTGAGCGAACGGGCGTGATAACCTCGGGAAGTTTTGTAATAAGCATGATAATCGCGTACAAACTGCGGCGCATCGGCCGGAACCGGATCGACCACCCCTCCTGCACGGACATACGAACCGTTCCGATAATCTTCGGTGCGCTGGGCATTGAGCCGGCGGCGCATCTCATAACGTGCGTCGGCGTTGTCCGCCTGGTCGAAATATCCGTTGGCCGTACAACGGCTGATATCGTACATAGTAGATGCGACGGTAACCTTGATGCGCGTGTCGTTAGCGGCAGCGTTGATGGCAAAACCACCCCAGCCGCATATACCGAGGATCCCGATACGTTCCGGATCCACACGGTCTTCGTTGGCGAGAAAATCGACCGCTGCGCTGAAATCTTCCGTATTGATGTCGGGCGAAGCCACGTTGCGGGGCACACCGCCGCTCTCCCC
>OIWV01003595.1_pt1 | contig 9941 bp, 7 predicted proteins | sample 1587751 | NCBI WGS metagenome assembly OIWV01 (sample SAMEA3888913, study PRJEB22519) | human gut metagenome | biome: human gut; feature: human-associated habitat; material: faeces | place: Denmark | collected 2010 | reverse complement strand
CTCGACATCGGTCGAGAGACGCTTTTTTCAACAGTATCCGTCAAGCTTTTGGCAAGTTTTTGGTCAGTTGGGCAGGGCTGTTGAAAACTCGAACCGCCGTTTGCCGACGACTACCGACCGCCCAGAGCGCCCTGCGCCCCTGGGAAAACCCCGCGCCCTAGGCTCCATACCGTCGCCACCCAAAACGGAAAGGACGTGGGCACCATGACCGAAACCGCTGTTGAAACCTACGACACCACAACTAGGGGCGCCGCGTCGATGGCAGCCTATCGCGCCGTTCGCATCTTGCAGCTATTAAGCGAGAACACCGGCGAGGACAAGGCCATGCTTTCCGATGAGTTGATCCGGCTCCTCGCCCATCCCGACGACCCCGCCCGCATGCCCATCTCGGCGGCGCGGCGCAGCATCTACACCGCCATCTCCGCACTTCGCCATGCCGGATACGAAATTGAGTACAAACGCGGCGTGGGGTATCGGCTCTTGACCCGTCCGCTCACCGACGAAGAGATCATCCGGCTCCACGGCATGGTCATGCGCAACCGCTCTACGCCCATCGCCATTCGAAAAAGCATGGCTCAGCACTTGGTCGCCATGGCGAGTGCCGACGTTCGCGGCTACCTCGATGCACCCGAGCCTGCTCCAAGCGCCGGTGGCAAATCCACCAAGGCCATGCGCACGCCCGTCAAGCGCATCGACACCTGCGAGCTCATCGAGCAGGCCATCGACCACGGAACCACGGTGAGTTTTGATATTTCGAGCGTCACGACACGTGGCGAAACTGAAGTAGCACGGATGACACTCCGCCCCTTTGCCATCAAGCAACGAGACGGCATCTCGTATTTGCTGGGAACGGTCTATGACGCCCGAGGCGCCGATGACACGCTGCGTACCGTAGAGATCGGCCGCATGAGAAACGTCACCACGCGTCTCCTCGACGGCAAGAAGCTCTTCGCCGCCCTCGACGAGGAGGACGACGCCTCTACCGCATAAGAACCTCCGCCGTCCATTCGACTACCCGTACCGCCCATCCGGTTCTGTATTAAAAAAACCGCCAGGTTATTGTAAAAATGGACATCCGCGCTACTATAGTTCCACTTGCACTTTGTTTGAGTGCAGTATTTCCAGCCATTTCTATACTGGGGGTAACGATATGAAGGACATCACCATCAGCCGTAGGAGCCTTCTGGTCTCTGCTGGCCTGCTCGCGCTCGCTCCGCTCGCCGGATGCGGCGGCAACTCTGGTTCCGGCTCTGCTGCCGCCGGTTCCGACTACACCGTCGGCGTTCTGCAGCTCACTGAGCACTCCGCACTCGACGCCGCCAACGACGGCTTTGTCAAGGCCATCAAGAGCCATGTCAGCGTTCCGGTCATCGCGGTCAACACCGTCAAGCATCCGCAGTTCGCCGAGCAGCTCCTGCAGGAGGGCGTGAGCGACTTCGTCGGCATGTCCCGCATGCACATCGCCGACCCCTATCTTGTGCAGAAGGCCATGGCCGGGCGCGAGGATCTCATCCGCAAGTGCCTCGGCTGCATGAACTGCAACAAGTCCGTCGTCGCGGGCCGCACGCTGCACTGTGCGCTCAACCCCATCGCCGGCCACGAGGTCACGTTCGGCGATGACAAGCTCGTCAAAAACGGCAACGGCCGCAAGGTCGCCATCGTCGGCGGCGGCCCGACCGGTATCGCCGCGGCGTACTTCCTTGGCCGCGAGGGTGTTCCCACCACGATCTTCGAGCGCGAGCGCAAGCTCGGCGGCGTGCCGCGCTACGTCATCCCCGCCTTTCGCATCAGCGACGAGGCCATCGACAAGGACGTCGCGCTCATGGAGCGCTACGGCGTCGAGGTCAAGCTCGGCAAGCCTGCTCCGTCCGTCGAACAGCTCAAGAAGATGGGCTACACGCACATCCTGATGGCCACCGGCGCGTGGAAGCCCGGCAAGCTCGACATTGAAGGCAACGTGCAGGGCGTCATCGAGTGGATGAAGCGCATGAAAAAGCAGGTCAAGCCCTGCCTGAGCGGCAACATCGTCGTTGTCGGCGCGGGCAACACCGCCATGGACGCCGCGCGCGTTGCAAAGCGCATGGGTGCGCATGCGACCATCCTCTATCGCCGCACGAAGAAGTTCATGCCCGCCGACGAGCATGAGTTACAGCTCGCCATCGACGAGGGCGTCGAATTCGTCGAGCTGGCCGCGCCCGTCAAACAGAGCCGTGGCAAGCTCCTGTGCGATAAGATGATCCTCGGCGAGCCGGATGAGAGCGGCCGCCGCAGCCCCGTCAAATCCGGCGAGCAGTTCACCATCCCCTGCGACATGGTCATCTCCGCCGTCGGCGAGCAGGTCGACGCTGAGCTGATGGCCGCAAACGGCATTAAGATGGAGCGCAAGGGTCCCGCGTTCGAGACGAACGTCCCCGGCGTGTACTGCGCGGGCGACGCGCACCGCGGCCCTGCCACCGTGGTCGAGGGCATTGCCGACGCCGCGCGCTTTGCCGAGATCGTCGTCGGTCACCCGCACATCTACGACATCCCTGCCGAGGCCGATGTGACCGAGTTCGACGCGCAGGCCAAGAAGGGTATCCTCTCGATGGCCAGTAAGTGTGTCTGCGACGGCGAGCGCTGCTTACAGTGCTCCACCGTGTGTGAAAACTGCGTCGATTCCTGCCCGAACCGCGCGAATGTCGTCATCAAGATGGCCGACGGCTCGCACGAGATCGTCCATGTCGACAAGATGTGCAACGAATGCGGCAACTGCACGCAGTTCTGCCCCTACGCAAGCGAACCCTGCCACGATAAGTTCACCCTTTTTGATACGCGTGAGGACATGGACGAGAGCGAAAACTACGGCGTGCTCTTCGAGGAGGACGACATGGTCCGCCTGCGCTACGAGGACGGCGTGAAGGAATACGACTTGGCTTCCTGCGACAACGATCTTCCCGTCGAACTTGAGGCGTTGATCCTCACTGTGCGCGATAAGTACAGCTATCTCTACCTGTAAGCAAAACGAAAAATGAGGGAGCCGGTGCGATGCACCGGCTCCCTCTTCCTTATTGTAAGCAAAAAAGAGCGCTGCCTAAGCAGCGCTCTTTTTGCGTTTATATTTTGCCTTACTTCTCGATCAGGGTGAGCTGATAGAGGATCTTGGCGATCTGCGCGCGGGTCAGGGACGCGGCAGGCTCGAAGGTGGTCTCGGTCATACCGCTGATGACCTTCGCGTCGACGAGCGCCATCACGTAACCGTCGGTGCAGTCGGTGAACTTGCTCTCGGTCTTGGACTCGGCAAGCTTGTTGAGCTTGGCAGCGACCTGGCAGAACTCGAGACGGGAGATGGCCTTCGCACCGTCGAGATCGGCGGCAACAAGACCCAGCTCCGCAGCCTTGGCGATGGCGTTCTTGCTCCAGTCGGCGCCGGTGGCGTCCGCAGCCTTGAGATCGCCGTTGCTGACAAGCAGGAGCTTGAGCGCGGCAGCCCAGGTCAGGGTGTTGTTGGGCGCATAGGTGGTGGCGGAGGTGCCGTTGATGATGCCGTCATTGTAAAGGTCGATGACATACTTGCCGAACCAGGAGGAAGCCTTGACGTCGGCAAACGGATTCATCAGGATGCGGCCCTGCGGCGCGGCATACTGCTTGCCGATGACGCCCTTGAGCTCGGCGGTGATGTACTCCATCACGACCTCATCCAGAGGAATGCCGGTATCAAACTTGGCCGTAGCTGCAGCGAAAGCATAGTAGGTGTCGCCGCCGCCGCCGCAGAAGTCGTTGGTGATGACCGCATAGGTGTCATCGGCCTTGAACTCCTTGCCGTTGATGCTGTTGATGGTCACGCGGTTGATGGACTTGGGACCATAGTAGGTGGAAGCGGGATAGGTCTCGGCATTGGCGTCATAGGCGACCGCCGTGGAGATGGTGTAGTTGATGCCGGAAACCTGCGGGAAGCCGCCGATCGCATCGGGCGTGCAGTAGGTGGAGGCTTCAAGCGCCTCGAGCAGCTCAGCGCCGGTAATGTAGATCGTAACGACCGTGTTGCCGAAGGGCAGGACCTCATTGATGTTCTTCTTGGTCACATCGCCGGGGTTGATGGCCTTACGGATACCGCCGCCGTTGGTGACGGCGACCACATGGTCCGCGTCAACCGTCAGGGATTCCTTATCCTGCAGGATCTTCCAGACCATCGCATCGGTGATCAGGTCGCCGTTGTTGGTCTCGCTGTCGCGGTTGCCGTTGGGGGCCTTCGCGCCGTTGAGCTCCACTTCGCTCTTGGCAAAGACCGCGCCGTACTCCTTGTCGATACGGTCAATGATCTTCTGCGCGGCGGCAGCCACGGTCGCGTCCTTGGCAGTGTCTTCCTTGATCTCGAAGAGGGAGTTGCTCTCGATCTTCTTGGTGGCGTCGTCGATGACGATCACGCCGATATTGGCGAATGCGGTACCGGTGGACTGGATGGGCTCGCCGTTCTCGCCCTTGGTCATCACGGTGTGGGAGTGACCGTCGATGATGAAGTCGATGCCCTTGACGGCAGCATACAGATCGGTGGAGCGGTAGGGCTTGGACTCACCGTCAACACCAAGGTGCGCAAGGCAGATGACAACGTCCGCATCCTTGAGCGCCTCGACCTGATCGGCGGCGGCCTTGGTGAAGGCGTCATTCGTCGCAAAGGTCAGGCCCTTGATCTTGGTGGGGTTGGCTTTGGTCTGGGTCTCAGGCGTCTCCATGCCGAAGAAGCCGACCTTCACGCCGGACTTGGTGGTGTAAGTGTAGTTGGCATCGAAGATAGGGGTACCGTCAGCGTTGAACACATCGGCACAGAGGACCTTGAATTTGGCCTTGGTCATGTTGTCCTTGAGTTGTGTGTAACCGTAGTCGAACTCATGATTGCCGAGCGTGACGACATCGTAACCGGCGGCGTTCATCATTTCGATGGCGTCAAGGCCCTTGGTCACGCTGACATAGCTCGTGCCCTGGCTGTAGTCGCCCGCATCAACGAGGATGACCTCGGCGCCCTTGGCCTCATAATCGGCCTTGAGCGCGGTGATGTAGGCGTAGCCGGCGATCGCGCCGTGCACATCGTTTGTGTGCAGGATCACGGTCTTGCCCGCCATCGTCGCTTCTTCGGTCATGACTTCGGGCTCTCTTGTAGTTGCCGTGTCCTCGATCGCAAAGCCGGTCACAGTCAGGCTGAGAACCATCGCCATTGCGAGCAGGACGGATAGGAACTTGCGCATAGTGTTTTCCTCCTCAATTTTTTCACTCCGCTTTTTCTCTGTCCGCTCTTCGTGACACACAGCTCCTTTTCACATCTCTCAGTTGGTCTGCGCGCCAAAAGTTCGCTTTTTGTACAAATAAAAGCGGAATGTGGTATGATTTTATTGTATCGTATGTCTGCTACTTTCTCAATACGGCATTGTTCCGAATTTGCGGCAAAAATCTTGGCGCTTCTCACATTTTTTCCAAACTCTATGGAAATCAGGTAAAAAGTATGCTATGCTTTTGTCAATTTGGTACGGAATTTTTTCTCTCAGATAAGGAGGCTTCTTCCATGAAAACACTGCTTCGAGGCGGCTATGTCGTCAGCGGCCGCGGCTGCCGCCGCGCCGACGTGCTCATCGACGGGGAAAAGGTCGAAATGCTTGGCCACATCCCGCCCGAGCTCGCGGCGCAGAGCGAGGTCGTCGACGTGACGGGCTGCATGCTCTTCCCCGGCTTTATCGACGCGCACACGCACTTCGATCTCGATGTGTGCAGCACCACGACGGCCGACGACTTTGAAAGCGGCAGCAAAAGCGCCATCCGCGGCGGCACGACGACGGTCATCGACTTTGCCTGCCCCAATAAAGGGGAATCCCTTGCCTATGGGCTTGATCTCTGGCATAAAAAGGCCGACGGCAAGTGCTACTGCGACTACGGCTTCCATATGACCATCGACGACTGGAACGAGAGCATCGAGTCTGAGCTCGACGCGATGTTCGACGCCGGTATCACGTCTTTCAAGATGTACCTCACCTACCCCGCCATGATGATCGGCGACGGCGCGGTCTACCGCGCGCTGAAAGCGCTCAAGGTCCGCGGCGGCATCGCGGGCGTCCACTGTGAGAACGCGGGCGTCATCGACGCGCGCATCGCCGAACTCAAGGCGAGCGGTTTGGGCGCGGACGTCGTATCGCACCCGATCTCCCGCCCCGACTATTTAGAGGCCGAGGCTGTTTCGCGTCTGCTGCGCATCGCGCAGGCGGCCGACGCGCCCGTCATCATCGTCCACACGACGAACCGTGCTTCTCTTGACGAGATCGCCGCGGCGCGCCGCCGCGGACAGACCGTGTATGTCGAGACCTGCCCGCAGTATTTGGCGCTCGACGACGGCGTTTACTACGATCCCGACTTTTCCTCCGCCGCGCGCTACGTCTGCGCGCCGCCGATCCGCTCGCAGGAAGACAGTGAAGCGCTCTGGAAGGCGCTGCGCCGCGGCGAGGTGCAGACCATCTCGACCGACCACTGCTCGTTCACGCTCGAGCAGAAGGGCATGGGCCGCGACGACTTTACGAAGATCCCCGGCGGTCTTCCCGGCGTCGAAACGCGTGGCGAGGTCGTCTACACTGTGGCCATCAATGAAAACAAGCTCTCGCTCGGCGGCGTCTGCCGCGCGCTGAGCGAAAATCCCGCCAAGCTCTACGGTCTCTACCCCCGCAAGGGCGTCATCGCTGCGGGCAGCGACGCCGACATCGTCGTCTACGATCCCGGCGCGAGCCACGTGCTCCACGGCGCGGACATGCTCTCCAAGGCGGGCTACACGCCGTTCGAGGGCTTCCGCACGAATGGCGGCGTGTCGAAGGTCTACCTGCGCGGTCAGCTGCAGGTGGACGGCGGCAAGGTCGTCGGCGGCAAGATGGGCGAATACTTGAAGCGCGGCAAATGCGCACTGTGAGGTAAGATATGGATCTGAGGGAAATTTTATTTGCGCAGTTCCCTGCGTTTTTTCTGCTGAGTCTGCTGTTTTTGATCGCGCACCTGCGCGTGCGCAAGCACAGCGCCGTCAAGTCGGTGCTGTGGGTGCTGCTGTTCGGCGCGGCGCTGGCCGTGTCGATCCTGTTCTGCTTCCTCGGCATGCAGGCGAAGTACTGGACGGTCAAGACGCTCTTCGAGCTCAAGTTCTGGAGCTGGCTCGGCCTTGCGATCGTGGTGTTCGTGTTCGTGCTGCGGCTGGTGTTCAAGCTGCAAAATAAGCACGCTCAGCACATGGTCGAAAAGGAGCGCGCCAAGGCGGAAAAGACCTGCGAGGAGGCCGTAAAGCAGGCACGCGAGGAGGGTCGCGTCGAGGCCATGGCCGCCCAGCAGGCGCAGGAGACCGAAGCTGCCGCGGCAGAGCCCGCAGCGGATGAGTCTGCCTCCCCCGCTGCCGAGGAGACCGCACCAGCAGAGAACGAAGATCCTGAAAAGGCGGTCGAATGTTAAGTATGGAACAGACACAACCGCAGCGCATCGCGTATTTTGACGTACTGCGCATTCTGGCGACTTTCGCCGTCATCGTGCTGCATCTGTCCGCGCAGCACTGGGCCGATACGGACGTCTATTCAAGAGCCTGGCAAGCCTTCAACCTTTACGACAGTGCCGTCCGCTGGGCTGTTCCGGTTTTTGTGATGATCAGCGGCTCGCTGTTCCTCTCCGGCTCGCAGAGCATCGGGCACATTCTGAAAAAGAACGTGTCGCGCCTTGTCACAGCGTTCATCTTCTGGTCGGCGCTCTACGCCGTCTTCATGGTGAACTTCGAGGGATGCCCGACGAACCTTATTTTGCAACAGTTTCTCAACGGTCACTATCACATGTGGTTCCTCTTTATGATCGTGGGACTGTATCTGATCGTACCGTTTCTGCGCCCCATCGTGCGGGATGAAAAGCTCCTGCGCTATTTTCTACTGCTCACGCTCATCTTTACGTTCCTGCTGCCGCAGATCGCGTCGGCCGTGTCGCTTCTCTCGTGGCAGTACTGCGCTGAATTCAAGGCGCTCACGGGCAAATTCTATTATCATTTCACGCTCGGCTTCGTCCCCTACTTTGTGCTCGGTTACTATTTGGTCCGCAAGGAGTTTTCCTTGACCGCAAAGCGTGTGCTTTACGCGCTCGGTGTGCTCGGCTTCGTCCTCACGGTCGTGCTGACGTCGTTCGCCTCACGTTTGCAGGGCGCGGCAACAGAGCTGTTCTACGGCTACGATTCGCTCAATGTACTGTTTGTCTGCGTGGGGCTGTTCGTCTTTGCCAAAGAGCATCTGAACTTCCCGAACTTAAGCGAAAAGTGTCACAGGTGCATTCGCGCGCTGTCGCGCTGGAGCTTCGGCGCGTACCTCGTACACCCGCTGTTCATCGAATCGTTCGACATTTTTCTGCACTTCAACACGCTGTCACTCAACGTGTTTTTCTCCGTTCCCCTGCTGACATTGATCATCGGCGCGCTGTCGTTCCTCGTCTCAGCGCTGCTTCACCAGATTCCATTTGTCAAAAAGTATTTTGTATGAAAAGAGCCCCGCGGATCATGCGATTCACGGGGCTCTTCTTTTTCTGTTACGCTTCGGTTTTGATGCCGCGCTTGTCGAATTCCTCGACCAGCAGGTCAAGGTCGTTCGGCAGGCTCATCGGCTCGCCGCAGAACTTGATGGCGTTGGCCACGTCCTTGAGGCCATTGCCCGTCACGACGGAGACGACCGTGTCGTTCTCACCGAGCACGCCCTGCTCGCAGAGCTTCTTGACTGCCGCCGTGCCAGTGACGCCCGCGGGCTCGCCGAAGACGCCGCAGGTCGTGCCGAGCAGCTTTTGCGCCGCCATGATCTCCTCGTCCGTCACGTTCACGACGATGCCGTTCGACTCGCGGATCGCCATGAGCGCCTTGTCCGCGTTGCGCGGCACGCCGACGGCGATGGAGTCGGCCAGCGTGTTCTCCTCCATCGGCTCCCAGGGCTTGTTCTCCGCGATGGCGCGGTTGATGGGGTGGCAGCCCTCGGCCTGCGCGGAAATGAGGCGCGGGAGCTTGTCGATAAAGCCGATGGCGTACAGGTCCTTGAGGCCCTTCCACACGCCTGCGATGGTACAGCCGTCGCCGACGGAGATGGCGAGATAATCCGGCATCTTCCAGTCGAGCTGCTCGGCGATCTCGATCGAAACGGTCTTCTTGCCCTCGGAGAGGTACGGGTTGATGGCCGCGTTGCGGTTGTACCAGCCCCACTTGTCGATGGCCTTTTTCGATAGCTCGAACGTCTCTTCATAGTTGCCTTTGACGGAGATCACGTTTGCGCCGAAGGTCATCAGCTGCGCGACCTTACCCTTGGGCGCGCGCTCGGGAACGAAGATGAAGGTCTTGAGGCCCGCGGCCGCGGCGTTGCCCGCAAGAGAGCTCGCGGCGTTGCCCGTGGACGAGCAGGCGATGATCTTCGCGCCCGCCTCCCCCGCCTTGGCGACCGCCATGGCGGACGCGCGGTCCTTGAGCGACGCCGTCGGGTTCTGTCCGTCGTCCTTGACCCAGAGCTTTTTGAGGCCGAGCTGCTTTGCAAGGCGCGGCTCTTCGTAGAGCGGGCTCCAGCCTACGCGCAGCGGCGTGTCGGGCGTTGTTTCCTCCACCGGCAGCAGCTCGCGGTAGCGCCACATTGTGTTCGGGCGGGACTTGAGCGTTTCCTTCGTCAGGTTCTTTTTGATGTAGTCGTAGTCATAGATGATGTCGAGAATGCCGCCGCACGAGCAGTTCGTGAGGTTCGCCGTGGCCTCGTATTCTTTCCCGCACTTGACGCAGCGGGCGCATTTGACGTTTTTTAACATAATAACTCCTTATTGTCCGCGCGCTGCGCGGTGGGTTTTTGCAGCGTGAAAGCGCTGCTGCTTTTTGTCCCCCTATTCGCAGGGGGGCGCGAGACAAAGGGGGTATTCTCTTTCCAAAGAGAATACCCCCTTTGGAACCCCCAGAGAAA
>OIWV01003589.1_pt1 | contig 9960 bp, 9 predicted proteins | sample 1587751 | NCBI WGS metagenome assembly OIWV01 (sample SAMEA3888913, study PRJEB22519) | human gut metagenome | biome: human gut; feature: human-associated habitat; material: faeces | place: Denmark | collected 2010 | reverse complement strand
CATTGCTGCCGGTCTTGTTGGTCGTCTTCATGCGCTCGGACGCCTTGTTGGTGGTGTTGGTGGTGCGGTTGGTGGTTTTCTGCTGGGTACGGTTCGTGGTTTTCTGGGTCGTGTCCGTCGTGCGATTGGTCGTGCGGTTCGTCGAATTGTTAGTCTGATTCTTAGCCATAGGTGGTAAGCTCCTTTCGCAAGTAAAAACGATCTACAGTCGTTTTCGGACTGCAAAGGTAGTTTGCCCGCCCATGGCTTTTTTATGCAGAGGGGGCTGCTATGGAATTTCCACAGGATTTTACCGCGCGGGAGCGGGCACTGCTGGGGGCGCGCTTTGACGAACTGTACGCCTACGCCACGCCGCAGCCTGCCCGCGGCGTAACGGTCAACGCGCTGCGCTGCACGCCGGAATGGTTCGCGCAGCATGCGGACTTTGACGCAAAGCCGTCCCCATTCTGCCCCACGGCCTTTACGACGGCGGCGGGCTTCCGCCCGGGGCGGCACGCCTGGCACCACGCGGGCGTGCTCTATGCACAGGAGCCGAGTGCCTCGGCCCCCGCTGCGCTGCTGGACGTGAAGCCCGGTATGCGGGTGGCCGACCTCTGCGCCGCGCCGGGAGGCAAGACCAGCCAGCTGGCGGCGGCTCTGCAGGGGCAGGGCCTGCTGCTGGCCAATGAATTCGTCGCCGCCCGCGCTGAAATTCTGCGCCAGAATCTCGAGCGAATGGGCGTGACGAACGCTGTCATCACGAACGAGGACACCGCCTGCCTGGCCGCGGCGATGCCCGGGCAGTTTGACCGGGTGCTCGTCGACGCGCCCTGCTCGGGCGAGGGCATGTTCCGCAAGGAGGCCGTCGCCGCCGCCCAGCACAATAACGCCTTAGTGGCGCACTGTGCGGAGCTGGGGGCCGAAATTCTCGAAAACGCGGCGGCGCTGCTGGCTCCGGGCGGCGTGCTCGTCTACTCGACCTGCACATTTGCCCCGGCGGAGGACGAGGAACAGATCGCGGCCTTCCTCGCAAAGCACCCCGTGTTCACGCTCTGCGACCTGTCCGGCTGCGGCTTTGGCCGCCCGGGCGAGGCCAACCGCGCCCCTGACTACCCGGATTTCCGCGCCGGATACACCCGCCGCATCTGGCCCGCCGACGGCGGCGAGGGCCACTTTATGGCGAAGCTGCAAAAGGCAGCCGACGCCGACGCGCCCACCCCGCCGAAGGGCAAGCCGCCCAAGGCGCTGAAAGCCCCGGCGGAGTGGCTCGATTTTGCCAAAACCTATTTCCCGGCGCTGGCTTCCCGCCCGCTGGCCGGGGCGGGGGAGTGGCTGCTGCTGCCCGCGCCGGGCAGCGAGACGCTGAACACCGCGAAGCTGCGCGTCGTGCGCGGCGGTGTGCTGGCGGGCAGTGTGCTGAAAAAGCGGTTCCAGCCCGCCCATGCGCTTTTCATGGCCTACGGCGCACAGTGCACGAACCGCGAGGAGCTGACGCTGACCGACCAGCGCACCGCCGCCTGGCTGCGGGGCGAGGAGATCGACGCCGCCACCGCGCAAAACGGCTGGTGCGCCGTGCTCGTAGACGGGTTCCCGCTCGGCGGCGGCAAGGTCAGCGGCGGACGCATCAAAAACCATTACCCGAAGGGCCTGCGCAATCTGCAATAAAGCGGGCGGCCCCTCTTGAAAAGAACGATTTGTTGTGCTATAATAATTTACTGGTAATTATCGGCTGCAATGCCGCTGCCTGTGTGAATACAAATTAGGGGGATTTTTCCATGTCCGGACATAGCAAATGGAATAACATCAAGCGTAAAAAGGAAAAGACCGACGGCGCCCGCGCCAAGGTTTTCACTAAGATCGGCCGCGAGATCGCCGTGGCCGTTAAGGAGGGCGGCGGCAACCCCGCTTCCAACTCCAAGCTGGCGACTCTGATTGCCAAGGCCAAGGCCAACAGCGTGCCCAACGATAACATCCAGCGCATTATCAAGCGCGCCGAGGGCGGCGACAAGACCGAGTATGAGGCAATCACCTATGAGGGTTACGGCCCCGGCGGCATCGCCGTCATGGTCGAGACCCTGACCGACAACCGCAACCGCACCGCGGCCAATATGCGCCATTACTTTGACAAGTTCGGCGGCAACCTGGGCCAGATGGGCTGTGTCGGCTTCATGTTCACCCAGAAGGGCGTCATCGTCGTCGATCTCGAGGACAGGGACCCCGATGAGCTGATGATGGATGCGCTGGACGCCGGTGCCGATGATTTCGATGCAGGCGAGGACGCCGCCGAGGTCACCACCAGCCCCGAGAACTTCACCGCTGTCTGCGACGCGCTGGAAAAGAAGGGCTACAAGTTCATCTCCGCCGACGTGGCGCAGGTGCCTTCCACCACCACCGCGCTGACCGACCCCGATCAGCTCGTCCAGATGGGCAAGCTGCTGGACGCCCTGGACGACGATGATGATGTCCAGAACGCCTGGCACACCCTCGAGAACGAGGAAGACCTGGATCGCTAAACCACAAGAATGCCAAAAGAGAGTGAAGGGCGACTTTTGCTCTCTTTTTTTGTACGGCAGAACGGTAGGGGCCGGGCATGCCCGGCCCGCAGCGTAGAAATGACCCGAGATTTTCGGGCTGCCGCAAAGTTCAGGGCCGGACATGCCCGGCCCCTACAAGCATGTTTTTAATTGAAAAGGAGCGTTACTATGCCAAAACTCCTTTGCCCGCACTGCCTGCAGCCGCTGGATGGCGGGTACCGCGGCGAGTGCCCCCACTGCGGGCGTTCGCTGGAAAACCGCAACCCCGAGGGCGCGCTGCCTCTGGGCACCCAGCTGGGCGGCAGGTACACGGTGGGCACCTATTTGAGCGCCGACGGAGACGGTCTTGCCTACCGCGGCGTGCTGAATGACGAAAAGAAATTCGTCCTCATCAAGGAATATTTCCCGGTCACACTCTGCAATGGCCGCAGCGCCGACGGTGCGCTGATGCCCAAGGAGGAGAAGGAGGTCCTGTTCAAGACGAGCCGGATGGACTTCAAGGACCTGTACGATGACCTGAAAAACCTGACCCCGGCCACCGGCCTGTCCACGATTCTGGACGTTATGGAGGAAAACAACACGGTCTACGCCGTGGAGGAGAGCGAGAAGGGCATGACCCTGTCGCATTACCTGCACCTGCGCAGCCGCACGCTGACCCCCGCCGAAGCCCGCACACTGCTACAGCCCATCATGGAGGGCGTGGCCCTGCTGCACAAGTCGGGGCTGATCCACCGCGGTATCTGCCCGGACAACATCGTGCTGCCCATCGACGGCACGGCCCGCCTGACCGGTTACGGCACGCTGGCGCTGCGCACCGGCGGCAGCGAGCTGAAGAGCCAGCTCTACCCGGGCTACGCCGCGCCGGAGCAGTACTCTGCCGCCGAGTTCAGCGGGCGCTACACCGATGTTTACGCGCTGGCCGCGGTCTGCTACAGGATGGTCACAGGGCAGACGCCCGTCGCCGCGCCCCAGCGCAAAGTGCGGGACAGCCTCGAGTCGGCGCACAGCCTCGAGGCGGGTATGCCTACATGGTTCTCACAGGTGCTGGCCTGCGCGCTGCGGCTGGACCCCGCCAAGCGGATGCAGACCGTGCCCGAGCTGATGAGTGCCCTGACCGACCCGAATGTCGCAAACGCGATGTTTGAGAAGGGCGACAACCAGATCAGCACCCGCAAGATCATGGCCGTGTCGCTCGTCGTCATCTTTGTGCTGGTCGTGCTGCTGCTCTGGAGCCTGATAGGCGGCAGCAAGGCTGACAGCACCCCTGCCGCAACGCCGCAGCCGACAGCAGCCGGCACGGCGGGAGAGACCACCGCCGAGACCGTGCCGAACCTGGTCGGCCTGCGCTACACTACTGACATCAAGGGTAATAGCGCCTACGACGACTACCGCATCGTGATGGTGGAGCAAAGCTCCGACACCGTGGCGCAGGGCGTGGTCATCAGCCAGGACCCGCCTGCAGGCACAGAGAAGCTGATGGACGACCAAATCATCCAGATCACGGTCAGCAGCGGCCCGAGCCTTGTGGAGATGCCGGACATCATCGGCTTTACCCAGGCCAATGCCAGCAAAAAGCTGGACGCGCTGGGCATCCAGTACAAGATGGTCATGGTGGATAACGACGGTACGATGGCCGCGGGCTGTGTGGCGAGCACCGACTACAAGGCCGGAACGAAGATAAACACCGAGAATGTGACTGTCATCGTAAGCATCGCCGGGGAGCGGGATGACACGCTGGTGGCGCAGACGGGGAACGGCAGTGAGGCCGAACCTACGCCGGAAGCGGGACAGTAAGCAATAACGGCAAACGGGCAGAGCCCCTCCGGTCATCGCTTCGCTCGACCACCTCCCCTGAAAGGGGAGGCTTTCTCGCGGGCAGCGCCCGCGCAAAAAGGCGCCCCACAACGTGGGGAGCTGGCCGAGCCTGCGAGGCCTGAGGGGCTTTGCCCGTTTGCACTGCGAGAAGCATAAACAAAAAAGAGCAGTTCACGAAGAACTGCTCTTTTTCAGTGCATTTCAGGCAATGCCGACGCGGCGAGATTAGTCGCTGACGTAGGGCATCAGAGCCATGTAGCGGGCACGCTTGATGGCAACCGTCAGCTCACGCTGATGGAAAGCGCAGGTACCGGTCACACGGCGGGGAATGATCTTAGCGCGCTCGCTCACGTACTTGCGCAGGCGGGGCAGATCCTTGTAATCGATGTGCTCGACGCGGTCAACGCAGAAGGAGCAAACCTTCTTGCGGCCACGATGCATCGGACGAGAAGAACGATCCATAGCCATTGTGGAAACCTCCTTGTTAGAATGATACTTTCGATTTTAGAACGGCAGGTCGCCCTCATCCTCGATCAGTGCAAAGTCGTCATTGCTGCCGGCAGAATAGCTCGGCGCAGGTGCGGCCTGCACGGCGGGGCGGGGTGCGGGGGCTGCCATGGGGGCGCCGTAACCGGCGTCACCGTTGGATGCGGGGCTCGAGGATTTCGGACCGGCAAAGTTGATGTTGTTTGCCACGACCTCAACAGCCGTGCGGTTTGCGCCGGTCTTATCCTGATACTGACGGGACTGCAAACGGCCGTCCACAACGATCAGGGAACCTTTCTGGAAATAGCGGCAGACGAATTCGGCCTGCCGATCCCATGCAACCACATCGATCCAGTCCGCCACGCTCTGCCCATTGGCATCGCGGCGCCCGCGGTCGCAGGCAATGCGGAACGAAGCGACATTCTTGCCGGTAGTGGTCTGACGCATTTCAGGGTCACGCGCAAGGCGACCCATGATAGCAACAACATTCAACATAGTACGGTTTCCCTTTCTGTCACAGAAGAATTACTCCTCGTGAGCAATGATCAGGCTGCGCATAACGCCTTCAGTGATCTTGTACACACGGTCCAGCTCAGCGGGGAAGCTGGGCTCGCTGGTGAAGTTGATCACGGTGTAGACGCCTTCCTCCTCGTCGTTGATGGGGTAGGCCAGACGGCGCTTGCCCCACTCGTCGATGGAATCGATCGTACCGTTGTTCTCGATCAGGGTCTTGAACTTACCAACCAGAGCGGCGGTAGCCTCCTCGTCGAGAGCGGCGCTGGTAATCAGCATGGTTTCGTACTTTGCCATTTTTGTAGCACCTCCTTTTGGACTTGAGGGCCCTGCGGATCTGCAAGGCCAAGGGTACACAGGCTGCGGTATCGCGGCCTGTGTGGTGTGTCTGTTCAGACAGCAATTTATTATAGCAAGCTTCTTTACTTCTGTCAAGCTTTTTTGACAAAAAGAACGATAAAAAATGTTTTGCATTTTTTGGTAAAAAGGACTATAATGTAAACGCTTTCCCTGCAATATGGCAGGGCCGGGGCTCCGGCAGTGGCAGGGAAGCGGGAAAAATTAAAGGAGGATAATCCATGTATTCGTTGTTTCGAGATCTGGCAATCATAATCCTGAGCGCGAAATTCTTCGGACTGGTGGCGCGCAAGTGCAAGGCTCCGCAGGTGGTGGGTGAGATCATCGCCGGCCTGCTCATCGGCCCCTGTGTGCTGAACCTGGTGCAGATCAGCGACTCCATCTCCATCTTTGCAGAGATCGGCGTTGTGATGCTCATGTTCACCACCGGCCTCGGCACCAACCTGAAAGAGCTGATCAAGGCAGGCCCCATCGCCACCCTGATCGCTACCGTTGGCGTGGCTGTGCCTCTGGTGGGCGGCACCTTATTATATGGTGCGTTCTACGGCTTTGCCGCAGTTGGCAGCCCGGAGTTCTACCGGGCGCTGTTCATCGGCACCATTATGACCGCTACCAGTGTGTCCATCACGGTGGCGACCTTGCAGGAGCTTGGGCACCTGAAGAGTTTTTTGGGCACGACTATCGTCAGTGCCGCTGTCATTGATGATGTCATCGGCATCGTGGTGCTCACCTGTGTGCTGGGCGCCAGCAGCGGCACCGGTACGGGTCTGGGCAAGGTGCTGTTCAACACTCTGCTGTTCTTTGCCACCGCACTGGGCGTTGGCCTTGTGGTACACTACGCCATGAAATGGCTGGATCAGCGCAACCCCCATACCCAGCGTATCACCATCGTGAGCATGGCCTTCTGCTTTGCCATGGCCTACATCGCAGAGGAATACTTCGGCATCGCCGATATCACCGGCGCTTACATTGCAGGTATCGTGCTGTGCACCATGGATGACGCACCCTATGTAGAGCGCCGGGTGGATATCAGCAACTACGTTATCTTTGCGCCGATCTTCTTTGCCTCCATCGGCCTCAAGACCGATATCAGCGGCCTGACCCCGGAGATTTTACTCTTCTGCGTCTGCTTCGTGGTTGTGGCACTGATCACCAAGATCATCGGCTGCGGTCTGGCAGCAAAGATCTGCCGCTTCAACTGGGACGATTCCCTGAAGGTCGGCGTCGGTATGATGACCCGCGGCGAGGTGGCACTGATCGTGGCACAGAAGGGCTTGGCCATCGGTGTGGTAGACCCGGTCTACTTTACCGCTGTGATCCTGCTGATCGTGGTGTCCAGCGTGGCTACCCCGCTGGCACTCAAGGCCATGTTCACCAAGCGCCCGCCCGTGCCGCATCCCAGTCAGGCAAACTAAATCAGGAATTTAATTTTCATGTTTAGGGTTCAGAAAGGCCTGCGGGCGTTTCTGAACCCCTTTTTATCTGAATATAGGCAAAAAAACGGGGCCGCTGCACATAGTTTCGTGCAACAGCCCCGTTTTTATTGTTTACGCAGTATATAATTTACAGCGTCTTGCAGAACTCCTTCAGGTAGGCGCGGAACTCCTCGCCGATCTCAGGGTGCTGCAAGGCCAGTTCCACCTGAGCCTCCACGACCTTGAGCTTGTTGCCCATATCGTAGTGCTTGCCGGTGAATTCCACGGCGGTCATGCCGCCGCGGGTACGGGCATACTCTGCCATGGCATCGGTCAGCTGGATCTCGCCACCGGCACCGGGCTTGGTGTGGGCAAGGATCTCGTAGATCTCCGGGGTCAGCAGCACACGACCCAGAATGGAATAGTTGCTGAACTCCTGCCCCTTCTTGGGCTTCTCGATCATATCGTCCACAAAGAAGTAGTTGTCGTGGATAGGGGTGGTCTTTAAGCTGCAATAGCGGCTCACGTCCTCCCAAGGCACAGCGGACACGCCGGCAACCGGACGGCCGAACTCCTCGTAGGCGCGGATCAGCTGGGCGCAGACCGGATCCTCGCCCCAGATCACGTCATCGCCATAAATGACCACAAAGGGATCATCGCCGGTAAAGGCCTTGGCGGTGTTGACCGCGTGACCCAGACCCAGCGTCTCCTTCTGGCGCACAAACAGGATGTTGGCCATATTGGCGATGCCCAGACACTCCTCCAGCATCTTTTCCTTGCCGGGCTTTGCCAGCTTTTCCTCCAGCTCGGGGCTGCGGTCAAAATGATCCTCAATAATGCTCTGGTTGCGGCCCAGAATGATCAGGATATCGGTAATGCCGGAGCGGACGGCCTCCTCCACCAGATACTGGATGGCGGGCTTATCCACGATGGGCAGCATTCCCTTGGGCATTGCCTTGGTAGCGGGCAGTACGCGGGTGCCAAGACCCGCAGCCGGAATAACGGCTTTGGTGACTTTTTTCATAATGATTCTCCCATGTTCTCATTTTATGCACGGTGAACCGCGCTTTTCAGCAGGATCCCCATCCTGCATGAACCGTTATCAGATAAAGGTGCCTACCAGTGCGTTCAGGTCCGGCCCCAGCAGCATGGAGCAAAGGCTGCCTACTAGCATCAGCAGGATGAACGCTCCGATGCAGGCTGCAAAGCTGACACCGCCCTGTGCGTTCAGCACGGCGCGGCGCTGCTCCGGGTCCGGGAACTCGGCACGGATGCGGCGGATGCGTGCCGCTGCGCTGCGGCGGTAGAGCCACTTGCCATACAGCCCCCGCACCAGCATCAGTGCAAAACTGAGAAGGGACATGACGCGGCTCAACACTACCAGCATAGAGGCGCTGATCCCGGCGGTCAGGGGGCTGCCGGTGGTCTGCATCATACTGATTAAGGTGGGAATGAACAGCAGCAGTTCTGCGGCCAGAAAGCCGAAGGCAGGCTTCCACGCCTTGCGGTAGAAAAAGTAGAACGGGCCGAACAGCAGCGCTGAAAAACTCATGGAGATCTTGGAGTGACGCAGCTGCATCTGGCTGTAATCGTTCAGGTAGACCGGCGCGGCTGTGCCGATAAAATCCACCCAGTCCTGATAGGGGACGCCGTCGATCAGTTCATCCTTGCCAAAGGCGGCGCGCACATTGCGGTGCACCGGGTCAACGACCTTCTCGGTAAAATTACGGTACATTTCGTCCCGGTACATCCTGCTGTAATCAAAATCCCGGTTCTGCTCGGCGCTGGCGGCAGCACGGTCGTTGGGCTGTTCTGCGCTCTCAGGGGGCAGGGCAGCGCCGCAGCAGCGGCAGACATTCTCGCTGCGCAGGGTGCGCTCCCCGCAGGTGGGACAGGTGCGCAGCTGCGCATCCTGATAAGGAAACTTCCATTCATAGCCTGCGCCATGGGCAGGGGCGTGGATGCACAGACCCATTTTCTCGTAACAGGTGCGGTGATAGGGTGCACCGCAGTCCGGGCAGACCACGATGTCGTCCTGAAGGGTCAGCGGCTTGCCGCAGCCCTCACAGGGACAGCCATAATATTTCGGCATGATATCCTCCTGTGAAATCGATCATACTGGTATTATACTCCCCCGGGTATGAAAAGAAAAGGTGAAAATCTTTAAAAATCCGGCAAGATAGTATTTTTCCTCTTTACTTTATCACAGATTCTCGGTATACTAATGAAGTATCTGTGTATAAACTGTGTCTTTTGGCGGAGCAGAAAATGCGCGCTGCGCGTGCGTTTTGCACCCTGCCGGGGACATTATTGTTATGATGTAAACCCTTGAACGAGAGGAACTTAGAAAATGATCACGACTGATGAACTGAAAGTGCAGTTGGCCGAGCACGCCAAGGCCGTTAAGGACCTGGAGGAAGCACTGGCCATTGAAGCAAGCCGCAAGCGCGTGCAGGAGCTGGAGCACACCATGTCCCGCCCCGGCTTTTATGATGATACAGAACTGAGCAAGAAGGTCTTTGACGAAGTCGGCGACCTGAAGGGTAAGCTGAACCGCTTTGAAAAGCTGCAGGGTCTGTACGATGACGCTGAGACCATGCTGGAGATGCTGGACGAGGAGTACGACCCCGCCATGATCCCCGAGGCCGAGGAGGCCGTGAACACCGTGGGCAAGGCTGTGGAGGAACTGCAGCTGATGACTATGCTGAACGGCGAGTACGACCACAGCAACGCCATCCTTACCTTCCACGCAGGCACCGGCGGCACCGAGGCACAGGACTGGGCCGAGATGCTGTATCGTATGTATAACAAGTGGGCACAGGCACACGGCATGACCGTGGAGGTGCTGGATTATCAGGACG
>OIWV01003587.1_pt1 | contig 9964 bp, 7 predicted proteins | sample 1587751 | NCBI WGS metagenome assembly OIWV01 (sample SAMEA3888913, study PRJEB22519) | human gut metagenome | biome: human gut; feature: human-associated habitat; material: faeces | place: Denmark | collected 2010 | reverse complement strand
TCCCGAATTATCAAAAAAGAGCTGAAAGCCTCGAACGGCAGATGCTTTCAGGTTCTAAAGAAGAATTATTGCAAGCGTATTTTGTCGCTTTTGAGTTAATAACCGGACGTGATTTTTTCGTAGTCTGCCAGTTAGCGATGGAGCTGGCAAATCTGATAGTAAAACCCAAGTAGTAGGAGGCAATACCATCGTAGGAAGTATTACCTTATTCATGGAAAATTTGAACCTTTCTTACAGGGAGGTGTATGAGGATCTTCCTTATCTTCTTTTGCTCTTGATGAGTGCTGATAAACCGAGGGCTGTCTATGAGGACAAAGAGAAAACTGAAGTAAAAAAGATGTCGGGAAAGGATCTTATGAGACAAAAAAGAGGAGCATGATTCTATATTCACGACAATCTTTTCATTGTCATGTATCTATTCCCATAAAATTCTACTACTTTATTGGTCTGATGTACTTTTATCCAAAACATTGATGTATGCCTAAATTAGCGTTTCACATAGAAGCTGACTATCAAAAAGTCATTAAGTTACGGGAAGAGATAGATAAGTTAAAATCTACTATTGCCGGGATGGATAGTAATACTTCTCCGGCTACTTTCCGGGCAATGGAAGTTCAACTTGCTAAAAATACGAAAGAATTGGATTCTCTTGTCACTTCCGCAGTACGTGCAGGCAATGAAATAAACCAAGGTTTTAAAAAGAAAATATTCGATGCTTCGCAAGTTGTAAACGGATTATCAGAAAAAATTATCACTCAAAAAGCTGTTATTAAAGATGTAGAGACTGATGTAAAACGACTTGGAGAGGCCTATCGTATTGCATTGAAAAGAAATCCATTGTCCGCTAATGAGAAATTGGAAGAATACAACGCTGCACGCAAGGCCTTGGATGGAGAGAAAGCTGCTTTATTTGGATTAACGCAAGAACAGGCTAATGCACGACTATCGGTAAAAAAACTACGTGACGAGTATACTTTATATCGACAGGAGGGTATAGAGAATGTCGGTGTGACAAAGCAGATAGAACAAGCGATGTCTAATGTCGGCAAAAAATTATTGGGAGGATACTCCATTAAGGAGTTTCTGTCAAACATGGTTCGTGTTCGTGGCGAGTTTCAAGCAGCAGACACCGCTATTCAAACTTTGCTTGGAAGCAAAGAAAAGGCGGATGAACTTATGTCACAAGTCCGTGAATATGCAAAGATTTCTCCTCTTGAGTTTTCTGATGTAACCCAAGCTACGCAGATGATGTTAGGCTTTAATATCGAGGTCGAGAAAGTACCACGTTATTTACAGGCTATTGGCGATGTCTCTATGGGAGATACCCAAAGGTTTAACTCGCTTACGTTGGCTTTCTCTCAAATGTCGGCAGCAGGAAAGTTGATGGGGCAAGATCTTAATCAGATGATTAATGCCGGATTCAATCCGTTGCAAATCATGGCAGATAAGACCGGAAAATCTATTGCTGCGCTCAAAGATGAGATGTCTAAGGGGGCTATTTCCGCAGAAATGGTACAACAGGCGTTTATAGATGCTACTTCGGCAAGTGGTAAATTTTATAATATGTCCGAGAACGCTTCAAAAACTATCAACGGTCAGCTATCCATGATGCAAGATGCGATGGATTCAGTATTCAATGAATTGGGGCAGAAATCGGAGGGTGTCATAATTAAGGGTATCCAAACAACCACTTCGTTGATAGAAAACTATGAAACGATAGGTAAGGTATTGGCTGGGTTGGCTGCTACTTATGGAGTTTATCGGACTGCTTTGATAGCCAGTATTACATTAACTCGTAGTTGGGCTGTTGCCGCAAGGGTAGATGCGGCCGCAAAAGGAATCCAAACAATTATGACAAAAGCGCAGACTGTCGCTCAATTGGCTTTAAATGCGGCAATGAAAGCTAATCCTTATGTTTTACTTGCCACCATCGTAGCCAGTTTTACCGCTACTATGTGGGTTCTTCATGATAGTACAACCGCTGTCGAGAAAGCCCAAAAGCAACTTAATAAAGAACAAGAAGAAGCCGCGCACAGGAAACAGGAACTTACCTCTAAAACAGACAGTCTGATTTCAAAAATAAATAGTGAGACTGAATCTGTTTATTCGCAGGTTAAGGCATACAAAGAGCTGATAAAACTGTTTCCCGAACTTGGAAATGTGAGTCTCGAAGAGTTTAAGAATTTGCCTCAGGATCAGCAAAATAAGATGTTATCATCTGTCAATGAGAAGAGAGAAATAGACAATGCGGTTAAGGCTTATGAGGCTGATCTGAAAAGAATAGAGGACCTTAAAAAGAAAATACAAGAGACAGAATCTTCTCCGTACAATAAATCTGGTAATTCATGGATTCATGATGTAGAACGACTTAATAAGCAACTTGATACTGCTAATAATCTTGCAAAACTCCATAAGGAAGAAATAGATAAAATAAAAGAAGCCCAATGGGAGGCTAACACTCCTGTTGAAGAGAAGGTTAAGCATTATGAGGATGTGAAAAGAAAACTTATCGAGGAAAGGGATGAACTTGATAAAACTTTGACGGAATCAGAGGATATAGCTTCTGTGTGGGTGGGTGTTCCTGATATCATTAGTAGTATCAGGCTTGATGCTTTGAATAAGCAGATAGATGAGACAACAGGAAAGATCAATTCATTAACGAGGAATAGTATCTCTGTTGTACAGAATAAATCCTATTGGGAGAAGCAGAAACAGGATGCAGAAGCTGCTCGTAATGCCTTGGATGTATCAAAAAAGAACTCTGAAGATTGGAGCAAGTATACAAAACAGATACAAGAGGCGCAAACGCAAATAGACAAATATTCTGATTCGACCAAGCGCGAAAAACAAGAAAAGAAAGAGGCGGATAAGCAACTCAAACAGCAAAAAACGATTCATAACGAACTTTTATCCTTCCGCCGTCAAAATCAACAGTCCGAAATCGACTTGATGAAAGAAGGATCCGACAAGAAGATTGCCCAAATTTATCTTGACTATGACAATGAGATTGCAGCCATACTCGCCAAAGAGAAAGAGTGGAAAGACGCGCAAGGCGGCAAACTGAGCAAAGAACAGACGGTCGAGATTCATACCGCTTTGGTCAATTCATACGTTAAACGAGAGCAATCGACCTCCAATGTGAATAAGGAACAACTGGAGGAAGAGAAACGCGCCATGAACGAATACCTGAAAGAATATGGTTCATATTTGGAAAAGCGTCAGGCTATCACGGAGCTTTATAATGAGAAGATAGCAAAGGCCACAACGGAAGGTGAACGGCTTTCCCTTGCAGAAGGTATGAAGAAAGAGCTGGCGGACGTGGATAATGAAGCCCAAAAGAGCACCTCCATCATCACCCGGTTGTTTGATGATATGAGTAAAAAGAATATCACCTCTATTCGTGCCATTGCGGATGAAGCGGAAAAATTCTTGTCTTTTCTTGAAAGAGGGGAATATTCCTCTGATAATTCATTCGGTATTACCAAAGAACAGTTTGATGTGCTTCGCAAGTCACCGGATCAGTTGAAGGCCATCAAGGATGAAATAGCCAATGTTCGCCGTGAAGCTGACCAAATGGAAACCTCTTTTAATAAAGTTTCAAATGGCTTGAAAAAAGTCTTTACCTCTGAAAGTGATGCCAAGAAGTTAAAAGAAGGTTTGGCAGAAATAGAAGAGGGCATGAGTGAAATTATGCAGACCGGACAGTTCCTCTCTGATACGTTTTCGAAGCTCGGAGATTCGTTTGGTGGTGTATTCGGTGGGATAGCTGAAGGTTTCAGTGTGGCTATGGACACTGTAAGTTCTGCAATGAACGGTGCGAAAGCCGGTTCCATGTTCGGTCCGATCGGTGCGTCTGCCGGTGCTGCCATTGGCGTTGTTACATCTTTGGCCGGTGCCATCGCCAAAATCCATGACAAGAAGAACGAAAAACGTATTCAGCGGTTGCAGGATCAGATCGACACATTGGATAAATCATACGAAAAATTGGATAAATCCATTCAGAAGGCTTATTCGAATGATGCTTCCCGATTGATCGATCAGCAGAACAAACTGTTGGAACAACAGAAAGTTTTAATCCAACAACAAATCCGTGAAGAACAGGATAAAAAGAATACCGATAAGGATAGGATAAAAGAATGGCAAAGCCAAATTGACGAGATAAACGAAGCCATAGCGGACAACAAGGAGAAGGCCAAAGATGCCATCTTCGGGGAAGACTTGAAATCCGCCATTGACAACTTCGCTAACGCACAAGCCGAAGCATGGGCTTCCGGTGAAGACCGGGCAGAATCGGCGAAAGATACCGTCAAGAAGATGATGCGGCAGATGGTCACAGAATCCATCAAGGCAGCAACGGAATCTTCCGGTGCGATGAAGAAGATTCGTGACAAACTGAAGGAGTTCTATGCCGACAATGTCCTTTCCGGCTGGGAACAGGATTATATCTATAACATGGCGGAAGAACTGCAAAAGGAGATTGACAGGCAGTTCGGTTGGGCTGATAGCCTGATGAAAGATAAGGTGGAAGAGCCGGAGAAAGAAGAAGATATATCCGAAAATACCCTGAAAGGCGCATATGCCAAAGCCTCTCAAGAAAGCATAAACTTGTTGGCCGGTCAGACCGGGGCCGTCCGTGCCCTGTTGGAAGACATCCGCGGCAGTATGCAACCGATCCGGGAACAAATGAAGCTGATCTATGATATGCAATCCAGAGGTTGGGAAGATGTGAAGGCCATCCGCGAACTATCAGATAAAGTGGAAAAGAATACCGATCGGATCGCCGAGAATACGAGAGAGATCAAAGAGGTTGCCGGTAAGATATCGGAAAACACTAGAGGCACGGTTGATGCCCTGGAAGGTACTATTAACGTAAAAGTAAAAATGTAACATGATGGACAAAGAGTTTTTTGAGATAGCAAACCGGTTAGGTGCCTGCCGGTTGTTGCATGGCACGGAAAACAAAGAAGAGCTTATGCGCCTTCTGCTGACACCGCAGGGTACGGAGTTCTGCACGAAGAATAATTTCCCGTCTATGGAACAATTACGAGAGTTCCGGGGCAAGAAGGCCGAAAGCATGGGAATCTATATCGAGACGGACGTGAAACTGACGAATCCGGTGAAGGTATTCCTGGCTGGTTCCAAGGCAATCCTTCATTTTGATACGATCGGCCGCTACAACGTGATCCTGATGCACGGGGCGGAAGCCGAGATCCATGCGAGTAACTATGCCGTGGTGTTCGTAAAGAACGCTGGCGGTAAGGTAATAACTCATAAAGACCATACAGCACGTGTATTATGACAATAGACGGAAAAGACGTATATACTGAATGGGGATGTAAATTATTGGAAGGTTCTTTTGATGATCTTCTGAAATACCCCAAACGTAAGGCAGTCAAATATAACAACTGGGCGGAAGCCGACGGAATCGATCCCGATCTCTCGGTTGTGGAGTTCGAACCTAAGACCGTCAAGTTGAAATTCCTCATGAAGGCAGAAACGCTTGAGCAGTTCTGGTCTGGGTATAGAAAGTTTGTTGCTGATCTGTCCGCACCGGGCTATCGGGAATTCAATCTTATTGCCGGTATGACCAACCGCTTACGCTTCAATGTCTGCTCTTCTCACGAACAGCCTGTGCCATTTAATGCAGGGGAGAACGTATCTGTGTTTGAACTTTCTTTTGTCGAGGACAATCATGCCATTTATCCGGCAACTCCGGCCGGCGGTATCGGGCTTCGCGGGCAGTATGCGATTAATGGGATAGACTTTGCAGACTTCGGTATAGGATCGGATGATAACCAGGAGGACATCTTGAAATATCCTGCGGTTAAGGCGCCGTTCACCGATGGCCGTACGGTAGACCTTTCGACAATCAAAACCCAGCATAGGGAAATAAAACTGTCCCTTTGGATGTTGGCCGGCAGTGTGGAAGAGTTTCTGAATAATTATCGGGCATTCTTTAGCCAGATATCCGGTGTAGGAAATCAGGAATTATATATTAAGACATTGGATGGTATCATTCAGGTGTACTATACGGATTGCCCGTCCTTTTCTGTGGAAGTCTGGCTGGAGAACCGGATAGGGGCAAGATTCACTATTTCTGTTGTTGCTCCCGTAGTGAGTTGGATAGATGCCGGCGGTGATGTTCGTTACCGTGTGCTGAAGGATCCGGATTTGGGGTTATTGGCAGACGAGCAAGGTAGAATAATAGTTTTCAATTGATATGGCAGAAGAATTTGAAATAATCAGGGCTAATTTGCTTCCGGCAGCCGGAACAATAACCGATAATGATATGATCCTGATCATTCAGGGTGGGAGACCTAAGCGTGCTTTGCCCTCTGCAATGAAAGGTAAACAGGGCGATCCCGGCCTTAGTGCGTTTTTAGGGATAAACGATAAATACATCCTTTGGAAACAAGGAGCTAATGGTGCTTGGCAGAATCTGTTGGAAATTGAGAAAATTCGTGGGCCGAAAGGAGAGAAGCCGGTTTTTCGAAAGTTGAACGGTACGCTTCAAATGAAATACGAAGGTGAGCCGGATAGTGCATATGTGGATATTTTCGACCGTGAAGAATTGAAAATGAAGTTTTCCGATCTGACACCAGCAGAAGTGGATCAATTGAAACTGCATTTTTCTGATCTGACAGAGACTGATAAGGCCGAACTTATGAAGCCGGCAACGGATGCGGCAAAAGAGGTTCGTGAACAGATGTCCCAAATTAAGGAGGAAGCTAATACTGCTATATCGAATGTAAACACCGCAAAAGTGAGCGCAGAGGCGGCAACCAAGGCTGCAAATGATGCCGCAGCTTTAGCAAATGCCGCAGCTGGTCAAGCAACTCAATCTGCCGGAGATGCTGATGCAGCGACCAAATTGGCTGTTGCTGCCGCTGCATTGGCGGAGGAAAAAGCCGGTATAGCCAATACCGCAGCCGAGAATGCCGATACCGCAGCAGCTTCAGCCAATATGGCAAAGGAAGAAGCAGATAAAGCAACTGTTGAAGCCAATATAGCCGCAGGAAAGGCCAATGATGCAGCAGCAAAGGCTGACACGGCAACATTAAATACCAATACCGCAACGGATAAAGCGAATGAAGCAGCATCCTCGGCTACAACTGCCGCCGAAAATGCTAATGCGGCTGTAGAGCGTGCGGATGATACCATAGCTTCTGCCGAGACTGCTACAAAATCGGCGACGGATGCAGCTTTGGCCGCAAACACGGCAAAAGAAAATGCAGACAAGGCGGCAAATACAGCCAATGTTGCCGCTACTCTGGCCAATGAAAAGGCAGGACTGGCGGATACGGCTGCTTTGGCTGCTAATGCAGCAAAGGAAGATGCCATAGTCGCAACCGGCAAGGCCAACACAGCCGCCGACCGCGCCAATCGTGCAGCCGAAGCCGCCGAAGGAGTCATCAGTGGACTACAACCCGACTGGAACGTTACCGATCCTGTCAATAAGAACTACATCAAGAACAAACCGGAGATCCCGACGTTGGAGGCTATCCCGGACGAAAATACATTGAGCTATGTCAATACCGACGGTACAACCATCAATTTTCGTATCGGTGATGATGTGCGTGTAGCGGAAGATGGCGAATATGTATTCTACCGGCTTTATGATCTTGCCGGGGGAAAAGCTTCGTGGCAGGAATCCGGCAGCGGTACAGCCTTGCCCGGTAATGTTTATCTGACAGGAGCCAATTATTACAATGAATCAGTACGAACGATAAAACAAGGATATTTAAGCAATGAGTAAGAAAGGTGCATTTATTTATCAACAGATCGAACTGACGACCGCCGAATGGGCCGATAACGCAACCGTCTACCCTACATCAGTCTGGTTATTTGAACGTTTGGAAAACGGTAAATTCAACATGAAGCTGGCTGATGGCGTTCATACGTTTGCCCAGTTGCCGGCCGTCATGCAGGAGGTGAAGGTCACAGTTAAAACGAATGATGCCACGACCTATATCCTGACGATCACGACGGCTGAAGGTAAGTTTGACACCCCGAACCTTCGGGGAAACGATGCCCCGGTTCCTTCGATCGATCCGGAAACCAAGCATTGGAAAATAGGCGAAGAGGATACGGGTGTGGTAGCCGAAGGACAGGACGGGGAAAGCTACGACGACACGGAAATCAGGAACGCGCTGACAGCCTTGCAGCAGCAGGTCAACACGCTCGTTTCGGGTGACGCATCGAGTGCCATCGAGTCATTTAACGAGATCATCGCTTTTCTTGCCAACGTAGAGGACACACAGACGTTGCAAGGGATCATTGCCGGGCTGAACCAGAGCATCACAAACGTCCAGCAGGCGATTCCGACAAGGCTATCCCAGTTACAGAATGACGACCATACGGTCAAGGACGCTGCTTATGTCCATACCGACAATAATTACAGCAATGAAGAGAAAACGAAGGTATCGGACTCTTTGAGGTTGAAAGAGTATGTCGATGTCGAGTCTCTGGCGGCTCTTCCGTCATCACCGTATAACCTTCGCTTCAAATACACAAGCAAATCCCCGCAAGCGATCAACTTTGCCGATATCGCCAGCGTACCGGAAATGCAGGAATTCTATCTGTCGATCTTGAACAGTTCCGGGTCGGACTTTGACCAACCGGTCCCTAATGGTTCTGGCTGGCAGTCCGAGGAATCAAGTGTAACGTTACCGAACGGGAAACCGACAGGTGTATCCTTGAAGAAAGAACACGGGATAATAGTAGTTAGGGTATAATTCAAAACAGGAAGAGATGAAACGTAGATTGATATCAGGTAATCTATATAATACAGTGCCTAAATTGGGAAAGCTGGTAAGTCCTTTAGGTATCCAACAGAATTATATAATAGAGAAAAAATATAAGTTTGTGGATTTGCTAATCGTTGGAGGTGGCGGCGGAGGTGGCACAAACAGTGGTAGCGGTGGAGCTTCTGGAACAATAGCATTTGCTCGTAATATAAAAATCTCTTTGCTACCGAAAACTTTGACTTGTAAAATTGCAAAGCCTGTAAATGCACAAACTGATGGGGATAGTACAACTCTTGAAATAAACGGGGATACGATAATCTGTGCTGGAGGGCAAAGAGGTAATAGTGAGGGAGCAGGAGGGCTTGGTAATGGCTCTAAAATACCAGACAGTATATATACCATTCTATCAAAGTTGGTAGAAAACCCATCTTCCGATATCGCGATTTGTAATAATGGTGGAGGCTCTCCTGGTTATTGGAATGGTTCTTACGGTTATGCTGGTGGTTCAGGCGCATCTATGTCGGGTAATGGAAATTCATCGTCAGGAATGACCGGTGGAAACAGTGTAAGTAATGCAGATGGTATGGGCGGTTATAAAGGTGGAAATAGTCAATCTTATCAAGGTGGTACAGGATATAAATATAACAATGTACTTATTCCTATTGGCCTATTTGGAGGAGGTGGAACTTCGGGGAAAGGCTCGAACGGATCTGGTTCGGATGGGTCTGGAGCAGGTGGTGGGGCGGCAGGTCTTGAATCAGGTGGAAATGGTGGAAATTCAGGCTCAAGCAATCCTACGAATGGCGGAAATGGTGGCATTGGAGCTGGTGGCGGAGGAGGTGGTGGTCTGTCACGTAAAGGAGGAAAAGGAGGACAGGGTATAATTTGTTTATATTATCACAATTAAGAATAGCAATATGATATACATTCATAAAGACATTAATTTTTGGAAAACGAAAGTAAAACTTCCTGATTCCTATCTCATAAGTACAGATATAGACGATTATGAGGTTGGGGCTTATCTTCCGCTCTCAGAAGAACAGGAACAGTACCACAACGAACATCCGGATGCAACCCCGTTGGAGTGTTGGCACATGCAGCCCGCTCCGGAACCAGAACCGACACCGGAAGAACTGCTCTGGCGTGCCCGTGATGCCAAACGTACGGGGCACAGAACGAAGCGTATAAAACGATATATTGAATAAAACAACACATCG
>OIWV01003583.1_pt1 | contig 9972 bp, 9 predicted proteins | sample 1587751 | NCBI WGS metagenome assembly OIWV01 (sample SAMEA3888913, study PRJEB22519) | human gut metagenome | biome: human gut; feature: human-associated habitat; material: faeces | place: Denmark | collected 2010 | reverse complement strand
CATGACGGCCTCCTTTCTCCGTACCTGTACCGGACAATAATCTCCTTGAGTTTCTGCAGGAGTTCTGTCACTATCCTTTGGGTACGGTGGAACCCGGCCTGATGGGACAGTCGGGTCAGCTGGTTCAGGTTGTTTGCCATACCCGTAAGGCTGCGTATGACGGCTGTCTCTTCGGCCGAGTGCCTGGCCGTTATCGTCGTCTCAAAGGCTGATACGCGGAGAAATTCCGCCAGCGTGAGGTTGGCCTGTCTGCTGCGTCGGCATAGCCGCTCATAGTCTATCTTGGAGAATTTCACTGTAACGGCTTTGCTGAGTTTGCACACTCCGCTTACTTTGGGGCGTCCCCTCGGTCTGTTTTTCTTTCTGTCATTCATGTTTTCTTCCTTTGATTTCTGATTATTCTTTTTCTCACAATCTGCGACCACCGGGAGCGGATTGCCTCCACTCTTCGGGAGTGGAGCGAGGTTTTCGGGATGCCCGAAAGATAACCTCGCTAACTCCCAAAACTGAAGTTTTGTCCGTTACTCTGCCAAGGCGGATGCTGACTGTCTGAATACTGTAATGACTGGAGTCAGTAAGCAAGTCGGTCATTCCTGAAAATGTCACAGCTTTCTCCACTGCTCGAAGTCTTCCGAGTAGATTTCAAGATGCTGCCTGGCGATGTTTTCAAGCAGTCCGGAAACGCTCATTTTACGTCCTCCCAGCCTGCGGACAAACTCGTCCAGCCTGTCACGTACCTCGCCGCTAACAAACACGGGCTTGCGGTCTTCGATTCTCGGGACCTGAAGAAAGGCTTTCCGGTATTCGTCCAGGGAAAGCTTCCTCTGCCTGCTGCTTATACGACGCTGAGACGTTGGAACGGCTTCTTCTTTTCCTGTTGATGGTTGCAGGTTCTCGGATGTGGTGTCGGTCTGTTCTACCGTTCCTTCTGACTTCTCTTTTCCTATATCATTCAAGGATGATTCCCTGGCAGTCTCAATGCTGCCATCTGACGGGAGTATGAATGACATGTCCGTACCTGTCATGGCCTCCCATTCTTCTTTGGTCAATTTCTTTTTTGTTACCATACATTTTTGATTTTAATCGGTTTACTCACTGGTCTCGGTGCGCACCTTGACTCATTGTCGTGAGCAAAGGAAATGTGTATAGTGAACAGAATCAAGCAAATGGAGATACCGTGGCAATTATGTTACCCTATGCACAATACCGATTGGACAGTCAGTGCTGCCTACCGTAATTTGCCAGAGTGATCTCTCCATACCGGATTATTCAAGCGGATTCCGTTTATAAAGAAGGCTTATTGTATGCAGTTGATATGTAACATGATGTCATTCCTGGCAACGCATCGTCACCGGTCTGAAAATCCATTGCAGTGTGATTTCTACTGCTTTTATTTGCAGTGGGAACAGAAAAAAACGGTCGCGTTTCCTGCCGAGAATAGGACGATGATACATGATGGCATATCGGCTGTAAAAGACCTGTTCTGTTCCGGAATTTTGAATATATGTTTAACAGAAAATAATGAAGACAATGGAAATCATCAGCTTTGAAAAAAGGACTTTCGAGGAGATTGCCGCCAAGCTGGATTGCTTCGTGCAGCGGGTGGAAAGTCTGTGCCGTGAACACGGCGGGAAAGAAATATGTGAATGGATGGACAACCACGAGGTCTGCCGCAGGTTGCGTATCAGTCCGAGAACCTTGCAGACCTTGAGGGATAACGGAACGCTTGCCTTTACTAAAATCGGGAACCGAACTTACTACCGTCCTGATGATGTGGAGCGAGTAGTCGGTAATGTGGAGGAGAAACGTAAGGAAGCCCGCTGGAAAGGCAAGAGCATTTGAACGAGTTTCAAGAATAATGTATAACCCAATATCAAGAGCATATGAGTAATGAAATCAGAGAAAAGGACCACGAGTGGGTAAAGGCGTTCCACTCGAATTTCGACAGGCTGCTGGCCTTGCTCGAAAAGTTGTTGGAAAAACGGCAACCGTCTGCCTATGGCGATGAACTGCTGACGGACAAGGAAGTGGCATACCTGCTGAAAGTAAGCCGGAGAACCCTACAGGACTACCGCAACAACGGCATTCTGCCTTACACACAGGTAGGCGGCAAGATTCTCTACCGGGCTTCCGACATAGAAAAGACACTGATGAAAGGGTACAAGGAGGCGTACAGGAAATAATGGATATGTTTGTCTTGCTCTATAATCTGCATCATTTGCCTATGGAAATGGTGCAGATTTTTGCTATAGCTCATATTGTATATAAATTACCTTTATAGACTTATTTGTCTATATTCTACGATTATAGACTATTTAATCTATAATTTTGGTGGAATAAAAGAAAATTCATACCTTTGTTATCAAATCAATGGACAATAATATGTTTGCAACAATTTCAGCGGATATAGTTTCGTCCACTTCCTTGTCCGTGAATGAAACTATAGGATTAAAGCAAAGGATAGAATCATTATTTAGCTTGTTAAAAGTGAGTTATCCTGATTTTGAAGGTCGCCAAATAAAAGGGGACTATATAGAGTGTGTAATGCAAAATGTATCAAACGTATTCCGGATAGCCTTTATAATCAAATCCTGCATCAAATCTTTTTCCACAGCTAAAAATGAAAAGACGAAAAATTTCCATACATACGGAATACGAATGGCCATTGGTATTGGAGATATGAGAATAGTGAATACCGAACAAGGCATTTGGGATGGTGAGGCTATATATCTGTCAGGACGTGCGCTTGAGGAGATGAGTTCCCTTAATAAGGGAACGATGTCTGTTCATACAAGTAAAAAACAATTATCAGCCCCATTGCAAACTATAGCCCTATTGACCGATGCCATATTAAATGATATGACTGTGCGCCAAAGTGAAGTCGTTTACTATAAACTGCTTAGTTTTAAAGAGGCAGACATTGCCAAGAAACTGGGTATATCCCAAGCCAGTGTAAATAATGCTTCTACAGCTACAAAATGGTATTGTATAGAAGAATCTATAAAGTATTTTGAACAGATAAATTTTAAAGAATATGAATAATTGGTTGTTTTTAAGTCTGTTATTGGCACATGTTATAGGAGATTTTTACCTGCAAAATGATAAATACTGTGCACAGAAAGAGGAAAGGAAGTTCAAAAGCTGGTTCCTGTATGTGCATTCGCTTATTATCGGCGTGGTATCATGGGCAGTTGTTCCTATTTATGAATTCAGATTTTATGCCCTTGCCATTGCTTTTTCTCATCTGGTGATAGATGTTATCAAAACATATAGCCCCAAAGGATTATGGAATTTTGTGATTGATCAGGTTGCTCATTTGGCGATATTGATTATAGTGACATTTTTCTTTGACTCTACAACAAAGTTGCCAATCCAATCAATGGATTGCAATGGTACCTACTCTATACCTTTGTTCATATTGGCGTTACTATTGTGCATCAAGCCTGCAAACATCCTGATCAAGCTGGTCTTAAAGAAATATCAAGTTGGAGAGACACAATCTTGTGAAAATATCAAAAATGCAGGAGCGTTGATTGGAAATTTAGAGCGCATTCTTACAATCATATTCGTTATCATTGGGCAATATGAAGCAATCGGTTTTATCATAGCCGCAAAATCCATACTTCGATTCAAAGACACGGATACAGCAAAAACCGAATATGTCCTTGCCGGAACGTTTCTGAGTTTTGGAATTGCATTACTGTGTGGTTTAATGGCAACAAAATAACAGATGGACAGTTTTCAAGAGAAATACAATGCGCTTATCATTAAATACAATGCCCTACTTACTGAAAATGAAGAACTTAAGTCAATACTTTCACAGCATGGTATAGTGTATTCCTCCATCAAACGTGCTGATGAAAGTGCAGCATTTTCTTCCATAACATATCCTCCAATCAAACTCTCTCTTGATGAGAAAATTGCATTGTTCCGTAACTTTTTCAAGGGACGGGATGATGTTTTTGCACGACGATGGTTCAACAAAACCACAGAAAAGGGTGGTTACCAACCTGTATGTATCAACGAATGGCGCAGAGGAATATGTGACAAGAAAAAGCATAAATGTGCAGAGTGTCCCAACCGCAATTTTGCCCCGTTGACCAATCAAGACATATACCGGCATCTGGAAGGTAAAGATGAGAACGGATGCGATGTTATAGGTCTGTACGTTGTTACTTCTGATAATAAATGTTCTTTCCTGTGTGCTGATTTTGATGACAAGAATTGTACTCATGGATATAAGAACGATGTATTGGCATTTATTTCCATTTGTAGAGAGTGGAGAATTCCGTTCAGTATAGAACGCTCACGCTCTGGCAATGGCGCTCATGTGTGGACTTTCTTTAATGAACCCATACCGGCCTGCAAAGCAAGGAAATTAGGCAATACAATTCTTACGGAAGCCATGAAGCGCAATGGGCGGATGACATTCGATTCATACGATCGTTTCTTTCCCAATCAGGATAAAGTACCGGAAGGCGGATTCGGCAATCTCATTGCGTTACCATTGCAAGGAAAAGCCAGAAAAGCAGGAAACAGCGTTTTTGTAGATGATCAGTTTCTTCCGTTCCAGAATCAATGGGCATACCTGTACAATGTAAGAAAAATAGATGAAAGTACCGTAGATACATTATTGACACAGCATCAGCAGGAAGATTTTGGAACATTGGCCACATCTTCGGAAAATAAACCGTGGGAAATACCAGTCATACAAGATGCGACACAGGAAGACTTTAACGGCAGGCTTATAATACATAAATCAGACAGGATATATATTCCATTAAAATCTATTTCAGATAAGGTTAGTAATCATTTGAAACATATTGCGGCGTTCAAAAATCCTGAATTTTACAGCAAACAGGCGATGCGTATTCCCACATATAACATTCCTCGTATTATCTGCCGTGCAGATTTTACCGATGAATATCTTGCAATGCCTCGAGGGTGTGAGGATGCCATTATCAACATGCTGTATTCCCTCAAAATTGATTATGAAATAGTTGATAATACAAATCATGGTAAACCTATTGGCGTAACATTCAAAGGAAAGGAACGCGATGAACAGTTGGATGCCATCAATGCCCTCATGCCATTTTCCAATGGTGTATTGTCTGCAACGACAGCCTTTGGAAAGACTGTTACAGCCGCGGCTCTGATTGCCCGAAGAAAGACAAATACTCTTATTCTGGTACACTCCAAGGCATTGCTTATGCAATGGCATGAACGTCTGTCTGAATTTCTTGACATAGATTTTACAGAAGATGAGATTTCCAAGAAACGAGGAAGGAAGAAGGCATTTTCTCCAGTCGGGTGTCTTGATTCTACCTCTAACACGTTGCATGGTGTTATTGATATAGCCCTTATGCAGTCGTGTTTTGAAAATGACGAAGTCAAGCCTTTTATAAAAGGATACGGGATGGTCATTGTAGACGAGTGTCATCACGTATCTTCCATAACATTTGAGAATGTATTAAAGCATGTTACGGCACATTATGTCTATGGACTTACTGCCACTCCAATCCGTAAAGATGGTTTGCAGCCTATAATCTTCATGCAATGCGGTCCGATTCGTTTTTCTGCCGATGCTAAAGCACAGATACAGAAGCAGTCGTTCCAGCGTTATCTTGTGCCGAGATTTACATCTTACAGACCTGTTACCGATGACAAGCAATCGTTTACGGAACTATCACAATCCCTCGCTGAATCGGAAATACGAAATAATCTTATTGTAGAGGATGTCCTTAATGTTGTAGCGGCAGGTCGAACACCTATAATACTTACTGCCAGAACTTCTCATGTAGAATTGCTTGCCGAAATGTTGAAGCAACATATCATCAACATCATACAACTCACAGGAGAAGGGAGTGCAAAGAACAAGAGAGAAACGCTGCAAAAGTTACAAGATATCCCCAAAGACGCCCCTCTTGTAATAGTAGCCACGGGAAAATATGTGGGAGAGGGATTTGACTATCCACGACTTGATACACTGCTTTTGGCACTGCCAATCTCATGGAAAGGATTGGTGGCACAATATGCCGGACGTTTGCACCGTGAGAATGAGGGAAAGAAAGATGTTCGTATTTATGACTATATTGATATACACGAACCTGTTTGTGAGAATATGTATCGTAAACGCCTAAAAGGATACTCTGCCATCGGTTATCGGGTACTGTCAAAAGATACTCAGACACTGTTTGATAATACAGATGACTTACAAATATCATCATATGAAGGACAGATTTTCAATGGTAACACGTTCCGTTTGGCATTTATTGAAAATTTGAAAAGTTCAAGACAATCTATTGTCATATCCTCTCCAAAACTCTATCATACAGAACGAAACACATTTGTTAAAATGCTCAGAGAGCTTCATGCAAGTGGTGTTCAAGTTGCAATTCTTACATCAGAGGAAAGCAGTCAGACGAATTATCTAAAAAGTTTGGGATTATATGTAAAGATTGTACCTAAACTATCTTTATCCTCGTGTATCATAGATAGGTCCACGGTCTGGTATGGCAGTATCAATATACTTGGCTATGTAACAGAGGAAGATAACATTATTAAAATCACAGATGGTAAACTTGCAAATGAGCTACTTGATGTCATTTACAATAGCGGAAAATAGAAAAAATAAGTGGAAAAATCATCATTTTACTCTCGCATGACAGTATCCCAAATGTGATGACTCTTGCCGAACAGATGAGAATAACAGCCAAAGCTGCAGAAAACAAAAATTGATTTTTCTGGAGGGAGCGCAGTTTACCGTCTGCCCACTTTATTGTATTTCTAAAAAATATCCTTCTTAAGTAATGGGAACAGCATATAGAAATAGAATCGGATGTGATTTAATTTCCATCTATATGCTGTTTTATATTTTTCTTCTGACTTTTCCGTCAGTCGCTTGTTTCCGCTGCCGTCGGCGTCCATTGTACAGACGTGAAAGGGAAAAGGTTTTCGGGCTGAATACGCTCTGAAAGAGGAAGATTCTGCCCGAAACGGCATAGCCGCCAGACCTTTTCGCTTTCAATAGAGTCTGTACTAACTTCTATGGACGGCAGAGGGAACGGGCGACTGTCCGAAATTGTCCTTTTGTCTTCGTTTCATCAGCTTGTCCATGTCCTCGGATATTTTATCATCGGTTACTTTGGCATATCCTTGTGTCGTTTTAATACTCGTGTGTCCCATCATTTTACTTATACTTTCTATCGGGACACCTGCAGAAAGCATCAAAGTGCCGAACGAATGCCTGCTGGCGTGATAGCTTAAATTCTCCTTTATACCAGCCACGATACCTATCTCATGTATGCAGTACCATAACATGTCACGTTTGGGCAATGGGAATATGGGGTTGCTTTCATCCGTTGTGTTATACATAGCCAATATCTGTTCAGCTATGGGATGAAGAGGTATGAATGACTCCACATCCGTTTTTTTACGGTTGATACGGATGTATCTTCTTCCGTCCAGAGTTATCCCGATATGTGAAGGATACAGCCGTTTAACATCAACGTAAGACAATCCGGTGAAGCAGGAAAATATGAAAGCCCTGCGTGTAAGTTCCTGTAATCTTTCTGGCATAGGCTGCTCCATAATCCTTTGCAACTCAGCCCTGCTTATATGTTTCAATTTGCCTGTAGGCTTTTTCTCGTAAGGTACATCCGCAAGCGGGTTGAAACGGAGAACCTCCCTGTCAACGGCAATATATATCAGTCTGTTCAGCCATGTAAGACAATGGTTGATGTGACTCGCACCGCAACCTTTGCCCTTCAGATATAGTTTGTATTCCCAACCGAAATCTTCTGTAATGTCTTCAAAAGCTATGTCATTCATCCCCATAGAAAGCAGGTATTCGTGCAGGTATGCCTGAGTAGACTTGGACTGACGGTAAGATGAGGTAGAATTTATCGCTACGGAACGGATTCTCAACCTTTCGCGTTCTTCTTCTCCGGTTTTCAAAAGAGTTACAGGAACAGTCCCTACACATGTTATTTCGTTTTTCAGCATTTCAGCAGTTATCATACCCGTTTCCTTTAACAGGTTCGTGTAAGAAGTTTCAAGCCTTGCCCGTAGGTCCGCAAGAAGACCGTTTGTCCTGCCATCTTTTACCGTTCCGTTTTTGGTATTCCAGCATTCAGGATTGCAATAATATCCGGTAGTAAATACACTGCTCTTGCCGTCAATCGTGATACGGCACATGATGGCTGTTGTCCCGTCAGCTTTGACCTTGCCTCGGTTAATATAGTAGAGAATAGAAAATGTACTTCGCATTGTTTAAATATTTTAAGAGTTACAGAATCAGTTTCAGGTCTTTTGTCGCCTCGATATATTTGTCCATGTCCTCAAAAAGTTTTTTGGGAGTCACACGGGCATATACTTGGGTTGTACCTATATCCGCGTGTCCCAGCATCCTGCTGACAGTTTCAATCGGCACTCCGTTTTCCAATGTCATAAGGGTCGAGAACGAATGTCTCCCCATGTGGTATGACAAACGGCCTTTTATCCCGACTTTTATTTTGATGCTTGTAAGACACCATTTCAAAGCCTGGTAGGGGATGACGGGAAACAAGGTAGCCCTTGTCTCATCCTTGTACTTTTCAATAAGAGCCACGGCTTCCGGCAACAGCTTAACACGGCACAGTTGTCCGTTTTTGCCTCTTCGGTATTTCAACCATGGCGCTCCCTGATCATCCTTGGATAGGTTATCAGGAGTAATTGCAACTACGTCAACATACGAAGTCCCGGTGTAGCAGGCGAAAAGAAACATATCCCTGACAATAGAGTGTTCGGGGCGGCAGCCGGTAAGCTCTACATCTCTTATTTTTTCGAAATCATCCTTGCTCAATGCTCTCGGTGGTGTCTCTTTCTGTTTTGGCAGCTGGTAGTGTTCAAAATAGGACTTGTCCGAATGTCCTTCCTTGAACGCGATACGGCAAATCTTTTTCAGTATGGCCAGATAGTGACGCACTGTCTGGACTCCCAGTCGTTTCTCAATTACAACATATTCCTGAAATTCACGTATAAACAGTTCATTAAGCTGGCAAAAGGCAAGGTCTGACACCTTGAATCTGCAATTTATGAATTCTGCAAGACGGTTACGGGTATAAATATAGTTTGGAAGTGTACGGTGGGATATGTCTATCCCCACACGGGACTTCACTTCCTCGATATGCCTGTCGAACAGCTTGAGCAATGTCATTTGGGTATCTTTGCTGCCTTGAAGCATTTCTTTTACATCCGTTGCATTAAAATCATTTTTCCGTTTCACGAGAGAATCAAAGGCAGCGTTTACAGCCAATAGCAACCTGTCGATTTTTGCATTGGTTTCCACCGCTTCTTTACTTTTTCCATTCAACCGACTCTCCCGTGGATTCCATAACTCTGGAGTACATGACAGCTTGCAACTGAATTGCGCCATCGTGTTGTTCACCGTTATTCGTCCCATAATTGGAGCCTTTCCGAACTTGTCAAGACCGCTCTTTTTCAGGTAGAGCAACACCTTGAATTTTTCTACTTTCATACGCTTATTCTTTAATGGCAAAATTACCTAATTTATAAGCGTTCTTTGATATGCAAAATATTGACAACCAGTGAATAATAGTCCATTGTGATAACTTCTGTACTCCTCATTGCGTTACCTGTATGCTTCGGTAACTGGACAGCTAACGCTTTGGTAACTGAACTAATACTACAAATCACCTTTTTTTGCGTTTTACTCATTTGGCAGAATCCAGCAAATATGCTAAATACCAACCATTTAAGTTTTATCTACTAATTTCTGTTATCGCTTGCTTTCCTGTTACTTATGCATGTCTCTCGTCATACTTTCGCAACAACAATAACTTTGTCTCAAGGAGTACCTATTGAATCGGTTAGTAAAATGTTAGGTCATAAAAGTATTCGTACCACTCAAATTTATGCCCGTGCGCCCAGAATGGTCGCTTAATAAATACTTCTTTAGCAAGAAGTTAGGAT
>OIWV01003580.1_pt1 | contig 9976 bp, 9 predicted proteins | sample 1587751 | NCBI WGS metagenome assembly OIWV01 (sample SAMEA3888913, study PRJEB22519) | human gut metagenome | biome: human gut; feature: human-associated habitat; material: faeces | place: Denmark | collected 2010 | reverse complement strand
AAACTGTGTTAAACTACTTTTATTGTAGCTTGACACAGTTTAGTTTACACTCTCGTGTGATAAGTAAACTCTAAGCCAATTGCAAAGAGCTAATTCTTTTGCCTATCTCCTGGACAGCCTGGTTGAAGATGTCTTTTTGCTCAGTGCTGAGCGTATAGACGTGTCCACGCACTTCAGAGCCGTTGAGACGCTGCGAGAGCCATGCGGCACTCTTGCCGAAGTAAACTTCTGCAATGTAGCGAAGAGGAAGAAGTTTATAATCCTCTGTCTCTATCTGCTTGCGCAACACCTCTACATTATCTTTTATTTGCTCCATCTTTTGACCAATGAAAGCCTTGGCTTCCTCTCTGTCTGCATCATTGGCATGAGTCTTGATGTAGCTTAGAATCTCTGCCTTTCGAGCCTCGCTCTTGGCATCCTCCCTGCCTGCAAGAGATGCGTATTCCTTGAGTAATTCTGTATTATTCTCCATATCTTTTTGTTTTAAGCCCTCCCGAAAGATGGCACGGTTCATTACTTTACTTTTTGTTTCTTCTTTTAAGCAAAGCAGAAAGTTTGTCTAATCCTATATCCATATATTTCCAATATGTTTTATCATCAATATAGTAGGCTTCTCTCAGCTTGTTGTAATCACTTAGCAGCTTTTTCTGTAGTCTAATCTGCTTTTCTAATTCTTCATCTTCATTCATTGGCTTGAATTTAAATCAATACTATTGTTTACTTATCACGACGCAAAGATACATAAAATTCTTTTAATAACCATGCATAACATAAAATATTTTTTATGTTTAACAAAGATTTCCTTTTCAGCGCAATCAAACGCGTTTTTGCAGGTGATCCGATAAAATTTAAATTTTATCTATCTATCATACAATATTGTTGCTTTTTAAAAACATTTATAGCTCATTTTCTATCTTTTCCCTTATTTCTTTTTGAGGTTTATACAAAATTGCTTATTTTTGCAAAAGAATTTAGGACTTAATTCAAACAAATAACTATGAAGTATATCAACTTTTTAGGAATCATCCTTATTACACTTATGAGTGTGATATCCCATACGGAATCTTTTGCTAAAGAACAAAACGAAGAAAACATTGATATAAAAATTAATGGTAAGAAATGTACTCAGATCAAAGATGGAGATTTAATTACATTATCATTACCTGGACACTATAAAACTGAAGACATAAAATCCATTAAATGGTATATTAATTTTAAACAAACAAATAATCAAGAATACAAATATCTTTTATCTGAGGAACTTTATTGCTCTTTTATTAACAAGCCCAAAATATTTCAGTGTTATTTTTCACACCCATACAACAGCGTTCTTATGGGATTTGACTGGGGAAATTTAAAAAAAGAGGTATGTCCTAACGACTGTTATTTTTCATGTATATTTAGTACTTCAAATAAAGGAAAAAACAATATCAGCTATATTCGCTCAGAACCTATTGATTTTGAAGTTCTGCCATCTACTCCTGTTTTGACTTTGAATAAGATATGGACAGAAGGACAGGACAATTATCCTCTGGCCAATGTTTCTATTGATGCAGAAAATTTTGAGCAAGGAGTCATTTTAGTAGAACAAAGTGAAGACCATTTACCTATATATACAGATACAATTTTTACGACAATACCTCAAGACGGCTTTACAGTCTATCCTGGAACATGGTATAATGGTATTTTTTGTTGGGTACGAAACCAATATGGACAAGCAATGAGTAATATTCTGAAACTCAATACCACAGATATTGCAAACAAAAACTATTTATCTGATTTTCTCATTGTAAATGGCCATCAAATAATTATAAATCCACCATATATGGTAACAATAAAAATCTATAATACCTGTGGAATATTGGAAAAGGAGGAATGTACCAACAACAAAATAAACATTTCTCTTTGTCGAGGATTACATCTAATAAAAATATCAGATAATAAAAATAACAATTTCAAGAACTACAAAATATTAATAAAATAAAGGAATTATTTCAACAAAAGGAATAAGAGAAGGTCTACATATTGTGACTGTCTTTTGTGGAAAATCTGAAATTTCAGAACTTAAATGGAATAATATCAAACAACAATGATAGACATCAAAGGAATAACAAAGAGCTTCGGCTCGCTGCAGGTGCTTAAAGGTATCGACCTGCATATCAATAAAGGTGAGGTGGTAAGCATCGTTGGCCCCAGTGGCGCAGGCAAGACCACCCTGCTACAGATCATTGGCACACTCGACCATCCTGATGAGGGAAGCGTAGTGGTAGACGGTATTGACGTGAGCAAACTGTCACAGCGAAAGTTGAGCGACTTCCGTAACCAGCACATCGGTTTCGTATTCCAGTTTCATCAGTTACTGCCGGAGTTTACCGCTCTCGAAAACATCATGATTCCTGCTTTCATTGCAGGCAAGAGCCGCAAAGAAGCCAAGGCAAGGGCTGAAGAACTGCTCGACTTTATGGGGCTGAGCGAAAGAGTTCATCACAAACCAGCAGAACTGTCGGGAGGTGAGAAGCAACGCGTGGCTGTGGCAAGAGCTTTGGTAAATAATCCTGCTGTAATTCTTGCCGATGAGCCTTCGGGCAGCCTCGACTCACACAACAAGGCAGAACTGCATCAGCTCTTCTTCGATCTGCGCGACAAGTTCGGACAAACCTTTGTCATTGTCACACACGACGAGGGACTTGCCTCGATTACCGACCGAACCATACACCTGAAAGACGGTATGGTAGAAAAGAACGAAGACGCGAAGTACGAAGACGTGAAGAGTGAAGAATAAAAACGAACTACAGATAAAACAAAGAACACATATATGAGCAACAAGATAAAATTAGGCGATTTCAACAGCCTGAGAGTGGTGAAAAGAGTAGACTTCGGCATTTACCTTGACGGAGGTGAAGAAGGAGAAATTCTTCTTCCTACCCGTTACGTACCCGAAGAGGTGAGCATTGGCGATGAGCTTGAGGTGTTTATCTACCTCGACCAAGACGAGCGACTCATCGCTACCACCGAGAAGCCACTTACCAAAGTGGGCGACTTCGCCTACCTCGAAGTGAAATGGGTGAACGAATATGGCGCTTTCTTGGGATGGGGACTGATGAAAGACCTTTTCTGTCCCTTCCGTGAGCAGAAGAAGCGCATGGTTTTGGGCCAGTCATACATCGTTCACGTACATATTGACGAGGAGAGCTATCGCATCGTGGCATCTGCCAAGGTGGAGCGATACCTGTCGGAGGAACATCCTCACTATCGTCATGGCGACGAAGTGGACTTGCTGATCTGGCAGAAGACAGACCTCGGCTTCAAGGTCATCATCGACAACCAGTACCCTGGTCTGCTCTATCAGGACCAGATATTCCAGTACATTCATACTGGCGACAGAATGAAAGGCTATATCGGAAGAGTGCGCCCTGACGGAAAGATTGATGTGAGTCTGCAGAAAACAGGACAACAGCAAACTGCCGACTTTGCCGAAACACTCTACCAGTATCTGCTCGATAACGATGGTGCCTGCGACTTAGGCGACAAGAGCGAGGCAGACGATATCTACGAACGCTTCCATGTAAGCAAAAAGGTATTCAAGCGTGCCATTGGCGACCTCTACAAGAAACGACTCATCACCGTGAGCCCTATGAGTATCAGACTTTTAAAGGTAAAAGGGTAAAAAAGTAAAAAAGTAAAAAGGTAAAAGGGTAAAAGGGTAAAAAGGTAAAACGCCCTAAAAATAACAACCCACTTGTTTTGGATTTCCAAGACAGGTGGGTTGATATTTTTATAACAAGCGGAACTATTCCACTTTCTTCAATGCTCTCATGGCATTGAGGACAGCAAGAACCGTTACGCCGACATCGGCGAAGACAGCCATCCACATGGTACCTAAACCCACGGTGGCAAGCAACAGGACTGCCACTTTGACTCCTATGGCAAAGGCCACATTCTGATGGGCAATGCGGATGGTGCGACGGGCAATGTGAACAGCAAGAGGAACCTTTCGAGGCTCATCGTCCATCAACACCACATCAGCAGCCTCGATGGCAGCATCACATCCCAAGGCACCCATGGCTATTCCTACATCTGCCCTCTTCAATACGGGCGCATCGTTGATGCCATCACCTACATAAGCCAAAGTCCTGCCTGCAGGCTTCTGTTTCAGCAGTTGTTCTACATGAACCAATTTATCGGCAGGCATCAGTTCGGCTTTATATTCATCGAGACCCAACTGACGGGCTATGCGATCGCCCACCTCCTGACGGTCGCCTGTAAGCATCACCGTCTTGACGACACCCTCACGGCGCAACTGGGCTATGGCCTCGGCACTGCTCTCTTTTACACGATCTCCTACCACAACAGGCGCTCCCTCATCGGCTTGTACCAACACCTCGCCATGAGTCAGCGTTCCGGTCTTATCGAACACCACTACGCCCACCTTGGCAAGGGCATCCATATAACTGCTTCCCTTGATGAGAATACCTGCGCGGGAGGCTCCGCCAATGCCGCCGAAGAAAGTGAGCGGCACACTGATAACCAAGGCACAAGGACAGGATACCACAAGGAAGATAAGTGCACGGTTGAGCCATAGAGGTAACAGTTGCATAAAACTGCCCTCGCCAAAGAGCTGCACACCCAAGTCTAAAGAGCCTAAGAGAGGCGGAATAACAGCCAAGCACAATGCTGCCAGCACAACTACAGGAGTATAAACGCGGGCAAAGCGGGTGATGAAAGACTCACTGCGCGACTTGCTTGCATCGGCACCCTCTACCAAGGCTATGATGCGAGAGGCTGTACTCTCGCCAAAGGTCTTGGTGGTATGCAAACGCAGTTCTCCTTTCACATTGATGCAACCCGAATAAACCTCATCGCCCTCTTTTACCTCACGCGGTACACTCTCGCCCGTAAGGACCGAAGTGTCAAGAAGCGCAGAACCACTGACGACCTTACCGTCAAGAGGCACTTTCTCTCCTCGTTTTATCAAAACAGTCTCACCGATTTGTACCGTCTCGGGGGCTACAGTCTCTACCACTTCTCCATGACAGACGTGAGCCACATCAGGACGGATGGTCATCAGATGTGAGATACTGTCGTGACTCTTTCCCTCAGCATAGCCTTCGAAGAGTTCACCCACCTGGAAGAAAAGCATGACGAAGACAGCCTCAGCAAACTCAGTCTCCTCGCCCGGAAAGAAACCGATGCACAAGGCTCCTATGGTGGCAATGGTCATCAGGAAATGCTCATTGAACACATCGCCATGAGCAATACCCTCGGCAGCCTCGCCCAAGGTGTCATGACCTATCAGCAGATAGGGAACAAGATAAACCAGAAGCAACTGCCAGGTGGAAAGCGCGCATGTCTTCTCGACGAAGTAAGCTCCTATAAGCAATAATACAGTGACCGAGATGAGCAGAAGGCGCTTGCCAAGGCTTCCATGCTCGCCATGATGCTCACAGCCACAACCGTGAGAACCTTGAGCACAACCACATTCGTGATGATGATGTTGTTGATTTGATTCCATATTGATAAGATACTTTAGTTATATTACACTTCTTTTCGTTTTCGGATGCAAAAATACAAAAAGGTTTCTGCAACCTGGTTGCAAAAGCCTTTTCTATGTAAAATATCTTCTATTGAACTTGCGAAAGTTGATCCTTATATATATATAATAAGGTGTCAGTCTATCTTTCGAGCATTAATACCACTGCACGGCGTTGGAATAACCGCTTCGCTTATCGTACTTCAAAGCATCTGTAAGCGTAGAAGCGTTGCAACGGAACGTGAAGTTATAGCTGGTATAAGGAGCCAGCACCACCGAACAACTCATATTGAAACAATGGAGGTCGCGCTGCAGAGAAGCAGTTGTCATACTCATGGCCTTGTTCTCGAAGTCGTAGCCAGATGAGAAGCTGATGTTCCAGCCATCACTGATGCGCACGTTACCACTGAAGTTGAGAGTCTGGGTAAACTTGTAAGGATAGCGCATGGTGCTCTCGTTGAACTTTTCGCGGCGAGTATCCTCACGCATGGTGATACCGTAACCCACAGAAAGCGACCAAGGCATATTGAAAGCCATGTAACCGTCGTCATCGGTCTTGGCCTTTCCGCCCTTCTTCTTGGCTCCATGCTTTCCAGCCTCCATGTCCTCGTCGATATTGGTTTCGATATTGGTATCTACACCCTCATCGTCATCCCTGTTGCGTGAGCTATCGCTGTCGCTGTCATCGCCTCCTCCGAATAGTTTCTTCAACTTTTCAGGCGTAAGCGTGAAAGAGAAGTTCTGCGACATACCCTGGAAACGTCCGAAACGTCCCTTGCCCCACTCAGTATGGGTTCCCACATAAGGATTTCCCTGTTCGTCGAGTTCATAGGCATAGGTGGCAAAGACAGCATGCATACTGTAAGTATAGTTTTTCCACCATTTCAGGCGCAAGTCGATACCGAGGTCACTCCATGGCCGCACCTTGGCTGCCGTATTGTAACTCATATTGATATCGAAAGCATCGATAAGACTTATCTTTTTAAATCCGGTGGAGTCCTTATCGCTCTTGACCTTCATCTCAAGGTTGTTGCCCAACGTGAAGGAAATGCTTCCCTGCTTACCCTTGCCCGGCACTCCAAAGAGCGAGTTTTGATAAGGCGAGTAGCTGACGAGCGATACATTTCCATTGGCATCAGTCTTCTGATAAGTATCCCAGTATCCATAGCGAGAAGCACCAAAGTCTGGCGCATAGCTGAAGCTTACAGTTGGCGAGAGCACGTGGCGTATGGCCTGTATCTTGTCACCGAAGAGCTTGCGGTTGGGCACCCAAAAACCATAAAGCTTGGTAGAGGCACTGATGCTCATGTTCCAGTTGTACACATTATGGAAACCATAGGTCGTATCAGCCACCTCGACCTGCTTCTGCTCGTCCCACGACTTAGTGACCTTATTGGTGTACATACGGTCGGTAAAGTTGAAGTTAGGACTGATGTTGATGTACTTGAAGAGCGTGAAGTTGGCACTTACCGGAATGCGATGTTCCCATCCGTTGCGCCAATCTTTAATAAGATTGCTCTTGAAAAGCAGGTCTTCCTTAGTGGAGATGGAGTTGCTCACATGTCCTGTATAGCTCAGGGCTATCTTCTCATACCATCGCTCGTCACCCACCATCTTCTTGCGACGGAATGGATAGAAACGCGCAATGTTGATATTGAGGTCGGGCAGAGTGACTGCCAACGAAGAGTCGCGCATGTTCTGCGAGAGGTTGGTAGTTGCCGTCAGCGACATACCTATGCTCGAAAAGTTGGTGCTCCAGTTGACAGAAGAGGTTCTGGTACTCTGCGTCATCGACTGTGGATTATAGAGCGAGTTGAGATTGTTGCGCTCATAACTGGTTGAAGCGAAGTTGACGCTGGCAGAAAGCGAACTGTAAGGATTGGCCTTGGAGTCTTGTCGATGGTTCCACTGCAACTTGAAACTCTCCTGCTCGGTAAAGTCGGGCATTCCCTTATCACCTGTCTTGGTATCCTGATAGCTGAAATAGAAGCTTCCCGAATACTTGTATCGCTTGCGATAGTTGCTGGCAGCCGAGAGACCCCAAGAACCCTTGGTGTAGATTTCGCCCAGGAGTTTCAAGTCCCATTTGTCGTTGATGGCAAAATAATATCCACCATCGCGCAAATAGAATCCTCGGTCGCTCTCATCGCCATAAGTAGGCATGATAAAACCGCTGCTATAGCTCTTGGTAAAGGGGAAGAAACCATAAGGAATGGCGAAAGGCATAGGCACATCACACACCACGAGGTAAGCCGGTCCAAAGACTACATCCTTGCCAGGACGCACCTTGGCACGCGAGAGCGAGATATAGAAATCAGGATGTGGGTCATCGCAGGTGGTGTAACGTCCATGCTGCAGATAGATCACTCCTGAAGAGTCGCGCTTGGAGCGCATACCCGACAGGAAACCGTCCTGCTGCTCGGTATATACATTATTAATAAGGGCTTTCTTGCTCTTGAAGTTGAACTTGATGGTATCGGTATCATACTCGTCGCTACCCATCTTGAATACAGGCTTTCCCTTTACACCACCTTCGGCAGTAGAGTCGGCCGTACCCATAGCCTTCACATTACTCTTATCGATGTCCATCGAAATACGGTCACTGGCAAGATCCATATTCTCATACTTCACCTGCGCAGAGCCATAAAGATGCGCCACCTTGTTCTTGGCGTCATAGACAAGCGAGTCGGAAGCCGAATAAGTGACAGGAGCATCTACTCCACCCGACTTCTTGCGGGCAATACTGTCGAGACGAATACTGTCGTCCACCACTTGGTTGTGCTTCCAGATAGCCTTTTGCAGAGAGTCCATGCGGGCAGTATCAGCCACCACATTGCCTGCTGAGTCGCGCAAGACAGAATCGACCACAGCCGTAGAGTCGGCGGCAGCCTTCTTCTTTTTCTTCTTGAAGAACGGCATGTTGGGACTTGCCATCATACAGATGAAGGCAAACAACAAAAGTGCTATGAAAGGATATTTTCTCATTTAGTTTGCAAAGTTAAGCATTTCTGCTTAGATTACACATCATGCTGACGTCTTTTTAGCTCATTCGAACATTTTTTCCCACTCCTTGAAGCGCAGGACACCCTCCTCGCCAAACTTGGCCAAGCTTTTCTCAGCCTGCTGGATGGTTTTCTCACAATCGAGATGAGTCTTGCTGAAGAACTTGTCAGCATAGCAGATTACCTTTTCCTCCATGGTTTCTGGAAGAAAATCCTGATGGGGCAAAGGCAGATTCTGACTCTCTATCTGCTGGCTTGTGATGCCTGCTCCCGTATGGCGCTCGCACACTCGTGCATGGCGCTCGAAGCCTTCACGACGCATCAGTTCGGCACCCAGACGACCATGACAGATGTAGGGTTGACTGCCAAAACACATGATGCCAGGAGCATCGGTAAGATAGATTCCGATGTCGTGAAGCATGGCTGCCTCTTCCACAAACTGAGCATCAAGATGCAGTTCGGGATGAGACGAAACAATCTGTAGCGCTCTTCGCGCTACAGATTGACTATGGGTAATGAGGATATGACGAAGCTCATCATCCTCAGGATAATACTTATCAATAATAGCTTGATAATTCATCTATTTAATGTTTAGTTTGTCATGTTCAGTGTTTAATTAGGCTCACGCCACGATACTTGCAAAGTAAACATTAAACACAGAACATTCAACATTATTCAGCCTCTCGCTCAATGTAGGCAATAACATCGCCCTTGCGAATCTTGCTGCCCTGCTTGGCATTGATTTCTACAAGCTTTCCGCCAAGAGCTGCGGGAACGGTCTCGAACTCGCCCCATGGAGCCAGGATGTAGCAGAAGGCATCACCTTCCTTATACTCCTTGCCGATGAATGGCTCTACGGCTGGCTGGCACTCGCCCTCGCCCTGGAACTCCCAGAAGATCTGACCGGCAACAGGTGCTACGATGGCATCAGCCTTGGCATGCTTGAACTCTGCCAACTGGGCAGGAGTCAATGTTGAGCCAAGCTTGGCATCCTTAGCCTTCTGCAGGTCTGCCAAGAAGTTCTTCTTAGCCTGACCGCTCTTGTAATTGCGATACTGCTCTGGGTGCATGGCAAGTTCGAAGAGTTCCTCGTCGTCCTGACCGTACTCCCAACCATTCTCGTCCATCTCCTTCTTGAAGTCGTCGAGCGCATTGGTAAGCAATGTGTGGGCATCAACATCTGTAAACTCACGACCCTGCTTCTTGGCAAGCTCTACGAGTTCGGGATCTATCTTGCCTGGAATCTTACCACTCTTACCGAGGATCATACCCCACATAGAGTCGTCCATCATCACGAAGCGGCCCTTGCCCTGCTCCATGGTGAGGAGGTTCATCAGGGAGATGTTCTTCACGTACTGGCTGAATGGTGTTACCAATGGAGGATAACCCACGCGTGGCCATACATACTCTACCTCGTCGAAGAGCTTGATCAGGAGGTCGTCCA
>OIWV01003572.1_pt1 | contig 9989 bp, 4 predicted proteins | sample 1587751 | NCBI WGS metagenome assembly OIWV01 (sample SAMEA3888913, study PRJEB22519) | human gut metagenome | biome: human gut; feature: human-associated habitat; material: faeces | place: Denmark | collected 2010 | reverse complement strand
TCTCCGCTGCATCTGTCTCTTCTGTATCATCAGCTGCAGTCGTGTCCTCGCTGCTGTCAGCTGCCTCGCTGTCCTCAGAATCAGCTGCTTCACTGGTATCTGCTGCAGTATCTGTGCCTGCATCCTCGCTTGTATCAGCGGTGGTATCCTTGATTGTGAAGCTGTGGTCATCTGTAATTGTCAAAGTAGCAAGCACCTTATCATTCACAGTGATCTCTGCATCATCCAGCCACTGCTGGGTTGTCTCAGAATAATAGTTGCTGCGCTTGGTATTCTCAAGGGATTCCTTCTTGGAAGCAGTTGCATCCTCATCATTTACCTTGTCCATACGAAGAACATATACGTTGGTATCTGTCTCAACCAGCTCATCATAAACCTCTCCGTCCTTCAGAGTTCTAAGAGCCTCAACAACTGCATCATCATAGGAATTGGAAATATCCTCGTCATCACTGTCATTTGTGAAAATAGTTCCGGTCAGTCCGCTGTAAGTATCATCAACAGCCTTGGCTGTCTCGCCCATATCTGCTGTCGGATCCTCTTTCATCTTATCCAGGATCTCCTGTGCCTGCTCCTTGCGGGTAGCAATATCATCATCGGTAAGGTCATCTCCACTGATGGAAATACTTACATAGCTGAAAGAAGACTGCTGTGCCTCCTCATCCGTTATGTTAACCTCAGCCTCGTTGCGGATCGGATCGTAAATTCTCTGTCGGTAAGTCTCAAGCTCCAGAAGAGTCTTAACCTGATCTTCGGAAACAGCAAGCTCCTTCAGAGTGTCCTCGTCATTGTCCTGCATAAACTGTGCTGCTGCATCTGCAATAGCAGTCTCATCATCAGAAGTAACCTCAACGCCATAGTCTGCAGCCTTCTCCTTCATGATGTACATCAGCTCAACCTGCTCCAGGAACTGTCCTACAGCCTGCTCACCGTATGTAGTACCAGCATCCTCATCTACTACCTGGCTCCAGATATTTCCTGCACTTCCCATAAAGCTCTTATACATAGCAACCGTCTGTGCCTGTGACTCACGTACATACAGACTTACAACACCCATAGGAATGTCTGTGCCATCTACAGTTGCAACGGTCTTCTCTCCATCTATAGACTTACTTCCACATCCGGAAAGCATTCCAATTGCCATTACGCCACTTAATGCCACTACGGTTGTGTTCTTCACGATTTTCTTCATATTGATCACCAATTACCCTTTCACTGATGTGCCGCTTAGTCACCACGCACAGCCAGCATGATTTCCCAATGCGGACACGCTAATAAGAGTATAAAACTTTTTTCCCATGAGGGCAAGTAGAAAGGGGAAAATCTGATAGAATTCACACAATTTTCGCGAATTTCCATCGGATTTTCCCCACCCAAAGCCTACTTTAAATCAAAATATCCGAAAGCATTCAACAGCCCAGCCGTCTACTGCTTTTCGCTCTTTCCTTCCTCTTCCACCAATTCCATCAGTTCCTTTGCAAACACCGTCAGCGCCTGCACAATATCCCCCACCGGCGCAAACAGGAATTTCGGCTCTTTGTCCGGCTTGAACTGCAGCTGTCTGCGGTATTTGGCAACCAGCGGCGGAATTCCCTCCGGGTTCAGCTTTGCACTTTCATAAAGGGTAATGCGGATTTCCTTTTGCAGCTGCTTGATTTCTGTAATATATCCCTGATGAGCCACAGCCTTCAGTCTTGCAATGGCAAGCAGATTCAAAACAGCTTTCGGCGGCTCACCGAAACGATCGATCAGCTCCTCCAGCATATCATCATACTCCTGCTGGGACTCAATTCCCGCAATACGCTTGTAAATGTCCAGCTTCTGGAACTCATTGCTGATATAAGTATCCGGGATAAACGCATCCATATTCAGATCAATGGTGGTCTCGAAATCCTCCATTGTGCCATACTGCTCATCGATCGCACAGTAGTCCGTCACATCATATTTGTGGTAAGTCGTCGCCGGCATTACCGGCATCAGCCAGATCCCATCACATCCCAGATCTGTATCCGTTGCCGGATTACCGTCATTGATATAGTCCAGCTTCTCCGTCAGTCCCGGAAGATCTCCGATGCCATCCCCATCGCCGTCATAGAAGCTGTAAACGAACACCTCGTACCAGCTCCGGTAGAGATCATCCGTTCCTGCAGCTTCTGCCGGGTTTACCTCACGCATCAGAGACAACGCCGTCTCTTCCAGGTTCTCCTGTGCTCCCGCCTGCGCATCCGTGCCCTGCCCGGCTGCCGTCTCCGTGTCCTGCCCGGCTGCCGCTTCCGCCGTACCCGTTGCCGCGTCTTTCTCCCCGGCATCCGCTCCGCACGCCGCACTTCCAGCAAGCAACGCCACTGTCAGCAGCGCCGCCAGTTCTCTCTTTCCTCTTCGTCTCATCCAAACGCCCCTCTTTCTGTCAGATTTTCTGTATCCTTTTTCCTTATCATACAGGACTGGTAACGTTTTCACAAGCTGTTTCTTCCTACTTTTCTCTGCCAGACACTTCACCCACCACCTTGAAGCTCTGGATCACAAACGTCGGCAGCACCGCCATCACACCGACACAGCCCAGCTGCATGCCATTCATCTTCTCCACCACAAAAAGAGTTTCGAGTGCCGGCACAAACAGAACAAGTGCCAAAAGCAGCACACCGAGCGCAAAGGCTCCCAGACTGTACCAGTTTCTCCGGAATCCGATCTTTACAATGGAGTGACGGCTTCTGCAGTTAAACCCGTGGAACAAGCGTGCAAGTGTCAGTGTCGCAAACGCCATGGTGTTCGCCAGCGCCGCACTCTCTTTCAATCCCACCTCAAAGGAAATCATGGTACAGACGGCAATCAGCGCCCCCTGCCCCAGAAGCAGCGCCATGAAGCGCCGGGAGAGAATTCCGCCCTTAGGGTTACGCGGTTTCTCGCTGAGGACATCGCTCTCCGCCGGTTCCATGCCGATGGCAAGCGCTGGAAGGGAATCGGTCAGCAGATTGATAAACAAAAGATGCATCGGCTGGAACGGGACCGGAAGTGCTGCAAGCGAGGTGTAAAGCACCGCCAATATTCCCGCCATATTTCCGGAAAGTAAAAACAGGATTGCATTTTTAATATTCTTGTAGACATTTCTTCCGTTCGCGACCGCCTTGATAATCGTGGCAAAATTGTCGTCGGTCAGGATCATGGCTGCCGCGTCTTTGGACACCTCGGTTCCGGTGATTCCCATTGCCACGCCAATATCTGCCGCCTTCAATGCAGGCGCATCATTGACGCCGTCACCCGTCATGGCGACCACACGCCCCCTGCGCTGCCACGCTTCCACAATGCGGATCTTATTTTCCGGGGAGACGCGGGCAAACACGGCGATGTGTCCGATCAGATGGTCCAGCTCCTTATCCGGCATGGCGTCCAACTCGGGCCCGACCAGTGCGATATCCCCCTCCCCGAAAATGCCAATCTGCTTTGCGATCGCCGTCGCCGTCACTTTATGGTCCCCCGTAATCATGACCGGTCGGATTCCCGCCCGCTTCGCATCTGCCACAGCCGCCGCAGACTCCGCGCGCGGCGGGTCGATCATCGCCACAAGTCCAAGAAAAATGTAATCACACTCCCCGGAAAGCGTCAGCTCCTCGCTCTCTTTCAGTTCCCGGTAAGCAAACGCCAGCACACGAAGCCCCTCCCCGGAAAATCTTTGATTCTGCTCTAAAATCTCCGTACGGTCTTCCTCCGTCATCCGCCGGATGCCCTGCTTCTCCCTAAGATAGACCGCGCGCTTCAAAAGGACGTCCGGCGCCCCTTTGGTCAGCAGTGTCGGTACACCGTGCAGCGCATAGACCGTGCTCATCAGCTTGCGGTCCGAATCAAACGGCAGTTCCTGCTGTCGTTCCATTGCTCCCCGTAAGAAATCATCATCCACGCCACATTTACGCACCATCTCGAGCAGTGCTGACTCCGTCGGGTCGCCAATCACTTTCCCGTCATCCATGCGCGCATCGTTATTTAAAATCGCATCATACATCAGATAACGATGAAGCTGATCGTTGATCTGCAGCGCCTCCGGCATGATCGCCGTATGATCCAGATAAATCTTCTGCACGGTCATTTTGTTCTGTGTAAGCGTGCCCGTCTTATCCGAACAGATCACCGACACACAGCCCAGACTCTCCACCGCCTTCAGATCTTTGATGATCGCATGCTCCCTCGCCATTTTCTGGGTTCCCATCGCCTGCACGATTGTCACGATCGAGCCGAGGGCTTCCGGAATCGCCGCAACTGCAAGCGCGACCGCAAACATCATCGCGTCCAGAAGCGGCATATCCCGGTACATGGACAGACCGAACACCAGCGCACAGACAGCCAGAATCAGATATGACAGCTTTTTTCCAAAATCATCCAATGCAATCTGCAGCGGCGTCTTTTTTTCCTTCGCATTGCTTAAAAGTCCTGCAATCTTACCGATCTCCGTGTTCATCGCAGTCTCCGTCACAAAAACCTCTGCCCTTCCGTAAGTCACCAGACTTCCCGAATACACCATGTTCACGCGGTCGCCAAGCGCCGCCTCCTGTTCGATCACACCTTCTCTTTTCTCAACATTCGTCGATTCTCCCGTCAGCGAGCTCTCATTCACCTGCAGTGAATAGCTGCGCCGGATTCTGCCGTCCGCCGCCACCAGGTCTCCCGCCTCCAGCAGCAGAAGGTCTCCCGGCACGACTTCCTTCGCCGGTATCTCCACCTTCACGCCGGAGCGCAGCACTTTCGCGTTCGGCGACGTCAAATCCTTCAGACTCTCCAGCGACTTCTCCGCCTTTACATACTGGATCGTTCCAAGCAGCGCATTGAGCACGATCACAACCAGAATGACAAAGGTGCTCTCCGGATTCCCCGAACAGGCGGAAATCACGGCTGCCACAATCAGAATTCCCACGAGAAGATCCGCAAACTGTCCGAAAAAAACCGCAAAAACACTCTTTTTCTTTCCCTCCACCAGCACATTCTCCCCGTATTGCGCCAGCCGTTTTGCCGCCTCCTCCGTTGTGAGTCCATGTTCTGAGGTCTCCATCTTCTTTTTCACTTCTTCCGCTGAAATCTGATACCACTCTTTCATTTCTGCCTCCTGTTTTCTTAAAATTAAAAAAGAGACTTCCAGCACGAAATGTATCTCTGCGATACTTTCCGCGCTAAAAGTCTCATAACCACGGGTAATCTTCATGGTACACAGCGCCAGGTCCAAGACCGCGTATGTTGACGCTGCAATTTAAAACTACTCCCCTTTAGCAGTTCTGTTATTTAAGATTGTATGGAGTATAACAGTCCGACGCCGCCCCTGTCAATCCTCTCCCTGCAACCTTAACGTATCCTTTACCTCTCCCGCGCAGGAAAGCAGCACCAGAAGTTCATGTGCCAGCAGCGGCATCGCCGCAAGACCGAGCAGCTTCGTCCACTCCAGTGCGGTAAGCCTGCAGGTTCCAAACAACTGTACAAAATACGGTACCTCCGTGACCATCAACTGAAGACCGATTCCCACCACAAACGCCGCCAACATCAGACGATTTTCCAGATGATTCATGCAAAACACCGAGGTCTCCACATCCCGCATGCCGATCGCATGGAATAACTGCGCCATGCCGAGCACGGTAAATGCGTAGGTCTGCGCCCGTGCTAACACCTGCACGTCTTTAAGCACCGCCTGCAGGTGTGGAAGTGTCAATGTCATCCCGGCGCCTTCGATCATACCGACCGGCACCTGCAAAAAGGCAAGCATACTGATTCCAGCGATCAAAAGACCATAGAAACAGGTGCATCCCCAGCCGCCTCCCGCAAACAGGCTCTCATCCCTGTGTCTCGGCGGACGGTTCATGTAATCCTTCTGTTCTTCCACATCCACCCCGAGCGCCAGTGCCGGCAGCGAATCCGTAATCAGGTTGATCCATAGAATATGGCTTGACTTTAGGGGCGATGCCAGCCCCATGGCAACTGCTGCCAGCATTGTGATAATTTCTCCAAAATTGGATGACAACAAAAACAGCACCGACTTGCGGATATTTTCATAGATGCTGCGTCCCTGTGCAATCGCTCCTGCAATCGTTGCAAAATTGTCATCCGCCAGCACCATATCTGCTGCATTTCTGGCAACGTCCGTTCCCGCCATTCCCATGGCAATTCCCACGTCCGCAGATTTTAACGACGGGGCATCATTGACTCCGTCCCCTGTCATGGCGACAATCTCCCCGTTCTTTTTGCATGCGGACACGATTCTGACCTTGTGCTCCGGGGATACATGGGCAAACACCCTGGTTCGTCCCATCCGCGCCGCCAGCGTCTGTTCGTCCATCTGCTCCATCTCCTCGCCCGTCACACATTCATCTCTCCGCTCTGCAATGCCGAGCTGGTGTGCAATGGCAAGCGCCGTGTCCGCCCTGTCCCCGGTAATCATGATCGTCCGGACTCCGGCACGGGCAAACTGTTCCACCGCCTCCGCCGCCTCGGGGCGCACCGGGTCTTCCATTCCTGCCATCCCCAGAAACGTAAGCCCGCTCTCCTCCATCTGTGCCGCTTTAGGATGCATGCCAATCGCCAGCACGCGAAGTCCCGCTTCCGTCATCTCGGCAAGTCCCCGTTTTGCCTGTTCTCTCGCCGCCGCAGAAAACGCCGCCGTCTTGCCGTTGCTCCACACATACCGGCACCGCTCCAGGATTTCATCCGGCGATCCCTTCGTGAAAGAGATTCTGCCGTCCAACGTCTCATGCAGCGTCGTCATCCGTTTCCGCTCCGAATCGAAGGCAATCTCGTCGATCCGCGGCATGGTATCCTCCAATGTCTCGCGCTGTATGCCGAACGCTGCCGCCATATCCAAGAGCGCTAATTCTGTCGGATCGCCGCGGCGTTCCCCTCCGTGGAGGGATGCGTCGTTGCAGAGAGAAAATCCCTGCAAAAAATACCGGTCGCCGGCCGGATGCAGTTCTTTTACCGCATGCACTCTGCCGTTCACGTAACATTTTTTTACAGTCATGCGGTTCTGTGTCAGTGTTCCCGTCTTATCCGAGCACACAACGCTGACACATCCCAATGTCTCCACGCTCGGCAGGCGCTTTACAATGGCATTTGCCTTCACCATCCGCGAGACGGAAAGTGCCAGCACCATCGTCACAATGGCGGGAAGTCCCTCCGGCACCGCCGCCACCGCAAGAGAGATCGCCGTAATCAGCATCTCTCCCACATCCCGTTTTTGCAGGATTGCCATGCCAAAAAGGAGCACACATAAGAATACGGACACCGTGCCCAAAATTTTGCCGAGGTCCGCCAACCGCTTCTGCAACGGTGTCAGCTCGACCTTCGCCGCCTTCAGCATCCCGGCAATTTTCCCGATCTCCGTATCCATACCGATGGCAGATACTCTCCCCACGCCGCGCCCGTAGGTCACATTTGTCGACATATATGCCATGCGGTTCTGCGCCGTATCCTTGTTGACCGGAACAGACTCGCCGGTCAGTGCGGATTCTTCTATTTTCAGGTTCACCGCTTCTGTCAGCACAAGATCCGCCGGAACCTGACAGCCGGCTTCCAGCACCACAAGATCGCCCGGGATCAGATCGGCAGCCGGAATCTGCCGCACTTCATCCCTTTCCAGAAGCAGCGCATGCGGGCTGGTCATCTGTTTTAGCGCCTCCAGCGATTTTTTTGCTTTCCCCTCCTGTATGACTCCCACCGTCGCATTTAACAGCACCACTGCCAGAATAATTGCCATATCGCCGTATTCCCTCAGCAGCAGGGAAATCGCCGCCGCCACAAACAGAATAAAGATCAGAGGATCGTTTAACTGTTCCAGAAAACTTTCCGCCCAGGATTTTTTCTCCTCATCCTCGAGCACGTTTTTCCCTCGTTCTTCCGTTTTTCCGCGATAATATTCCTGCATATGCGCTGCCCCCATCCATTGAGTTTCCCGCAAAGCAGCACGTCCACCGCTTTGCCGTTAACTCATCCTATGAAAATGTGGACGGGTTTATGCCTGTCTGCGTGAAAAAGGGTATGCCGACGTGATTCCGATGCACAACATCGCTCCAACATCTGCATACCCTTTTCCCTGCAAATCATATTTTATTTACTGTAATACAAACTGGCTCACAATCTCACGCAGCTTCTCCACATAAGTATAACACTCTTCCACCATGTCGTGCGTGGTTCCTGTCTTCTCCACCATGTCGCTGGTCTTCTCCGCAATATCGCTGACGCCGATCGACGATTCGCCCACTGTAGAGTTGATGCCGCTAAGCGCCTGTGCAATCGCGTCGATAGAATTGGCAAGGCCAGCCATCGCATCGCTCACGTCGTTCATACTGGTCTTGAAAGTATCCGCATCCTCCTGGTACTGCTCGCTGACCTGCTCAAATTCCTTATACTCCGTCAGCACGGTATTCTCCAGAAATCCGGTGGTCTCTTCTAAGCATTCTGCCATATTGGAAACTGCTGCGTTGACAGCATCCACAATCGTGCCGATATCCTTGATCGCCTTGGACGTCTGATCCGCAAGGCTTCCGATCTCCGTTGCAACCACCGCAAATCCACGTCCTGCCTCCCCGGCTCTTGCCGCTTCGATGGAAGCATTGAGTGCAAGCAGTCCGGTCTGGGATGAGATCTCCATGATCGTGCCGGTCAGTTCGTTGATCTTATCGACCGCCTTCGATCCCTCGATGGCTTCCTGAGCCTTTGTCTTGACGTTGTTGTACATCGTCATTGTCTTGGTGCTTGCCTCAACTGTCTTGGTGCGTAAATCATTTGCCCGCATCATGATCGCTTCCGAGGTCCGTGCGCCCTCCGTCGCCATACTGTTAATATCATCCGCTCCGTTCTTGATAACCTCGATATTTTCGTTGATTGTTACTGTGGTTGCCGCCGTCTCCTCCATGCCTGCCGCAAGCTGCTGGCTTGTCGCGGAGTTGTCGGAACACATGTGATCCACCGTGGTGGTAATCTCCTGCAGACCATCCACATTCTGTGTGATCTGGTTACTTGCGGTATCAATATCGCCAATCATGGAACGCAGGTTCCTGCGCATCACATGTACCGCATTTGCCATCTCTCCCGTCTCATCCCGGCGGCTGCGCAGCTTTGCGCCGTTCGGATTTGATCTGAAATCCAACTGTGCGGTATCAACAATAATCGTTGTAATCTGCTGAATTGGTTTGCAGATAAACTGGCTTACTACGTATGCCAGAACAATCGCTGCAACCAGTATCCCCAATGACAGCAGCATAATCTTATTTATTATCTGATTCAGTGGCTCCATGATCTCGTCTTCATCCGCCGTCACCACAACAATCTGACGGTTCGCCGTGATCGCGTAAGCCGCATATTTGGTAACGCCCTTAAAATCATACGTCACTGTCTCATTCACCGGTACCTGTCCCTTGGCAAGCTCTGCAACGACGCCAAGCACGACAGCATTCTCCACCGGCTGTCCGATCTTTTCCGCGGTCGGGTGATATAACATGGTGCCGTCCGTGTCAACAAGATAGGCGTAGGAAGAATCAATTCCCTCCATACTGATATCCGCTAAGGCATTCTCATATGCTCCTGCATCCGCCTCCTGTGGAAGATTGTTCACAATCTCCACTCCCATCTCCGCCATGCTTAAAATATAATCTGCACTGACGTCTCCGACAACCTTCTTTGCTCCCGCTTCCGCCCGGAATGCGACGATCAACACCGACATAACCACTGCAAGCACGGTCAGCAGCATGATCTTTGCTGAAATTGAGTGAATAAACGATACTTTCTGCTCCTCTTTCATGGTACTTCTCTCCATTCCCCTTCGTAATTGCCGGGAAATTTTACTCCCAGCTTATATCTGTTATTTTACCACAACATACAGCCGAAAGAAACTCTTCTTCTACAAAATATTGCAAAAGAAATTGTTGCAATCAGCATAGGCCGCTTTGGGATGATAAATAATACTATGAGCAATAGATACTTAAAAGTTCCAGATAAACATGCGGCGGCAAATTCTGACCGCAAAA
>OIWV01003566.1_pt1 | contig 10005 bp, 6 predicted proteins | sample 1587751 | NCBI WGS metagenome assembly OIWV01 (sample SAMEA3888913, study PRJEB22519) | human gut metagenome | biome: human gut; feature: human-associated habitat; material: faeces | place: Denmark | collected 2010 | reverse complement strand
AGGGGTGATCGAATTGGTCACTCCCGGAGCTTGTTACAGCGAATATTCCACCGACACGAAAAGTAACATCTTCCTGGCCTCGGTCTATTTCAACAAAACCGAAGCCGGATTATCTTTATTGGATTTGTCCACAGGTGAATTTCTGACTACCGAAGGTTCGCATGCTACGATCGATAAATTACTGAATAGTTTTCAACCGAAAGAAGTCATCTATCCCCGGGGGCAGGAAGCCCGTTTTCATGAACTTTTCGGTAATAAATTCTATATCTATCCCATCGAAGAATGGTTTTTCGACCGGGACGCAGCCAGCGAACGCCTGGAGAAACATTTCGAAGTCAATTCTCTGAAAGGTTTCGGTATCGAACATATGAACTGCGGTATTTCCTCCGCCGGTGCCATATTGAATTACCTGGAGATGACCAAACACGATATGATTTCTCATATCACCTCTATTTCCCGGATCGACGAATCGCACTGTGTCCTGCTCGATAAGTTCACTCTTCGTAATCTGGAATTACTACATTCTGCTTACGAAGAAGGACGGTCCCTGGTGGATATTATCGACCGGACAATCACGCCTATGGGAGGACGGACGCTAAGAAGATGGATTTGTATGCCTTTGAAATCTCCCGAAGAAATCAATCAGCGACTGGATATCGTCGATCATTTTATCCGGCAGGAAGACCGACGGTTACAGGCAGAAAACTTTCTGGAAAGCATCGGCGATCTGGAACGGCTCGCTTCAAAGATCGGCGTAGGCCGGATCACTCCCCGGGAAATGAATCAGTTGAAAATTGCCCTATCCTGCATCGCGCCGTTGAAAGATCTTTGCCAGCAGAGTGAATCGGCCGTTATGAAAAAAATGACAGAACCCCTGAATCCTTGCACGGAATTATTCGAAAAGATCAAATTTCAACTTCAGGAAAACGCTCCTCATCAGGTCAACAAAGGAGGAGTAATCGCTACGGGAGTAAATGCCGAACTGGACGAACTTCGTAATATCTCAAGCAACGGCAAAGAACTGTTGCTCCAAATGCAACAACGGGAGATAGAAGCAACCGGAATCCCCTCTTTGAAAATCGGATTCAATAATGTCTTCGGATACTATATCGAAGTAACCAAAGCCCATAAAGACAAAGCACCGGCCAACTGGATCCGCAAACAAACCCTGGTCAACGGGGAACGTTACATTACCCCCGAGCTCAAAGAATATGAAGATAAGATCCTGGGAGCAGAAGACCGGATTTTAGCCATAGAAACAGAACTGTATAACAATTTGCTGCAAGAAGCTGCCGGTTACATCCGCCCTCTGCAAGAGGATGCCAAGATTATCTCAGCATTGGATGTACTTATTTCTTTTGCCGAGATATCGATAGCCAATAATTACCACCGGCCGGAGATCAACGATTCGGATGTACTGGACATAAAAGCAGGACGTCACCCGGTTATCGAAAAACAATTGCCCCCGGGTGAGGAATACATCAGTAACGACGTACTGCTGGACAATAAAAAACAACAGATTATCATCATTACCGGCCCGAATATGGCCGGTAAATCGGCTCTCCTCCGGCAAACTGCCCTGATCGTGATTATGGCCCAAGCCGGCTGTTTCGTACCGGCAGCCAGCGCCAAAATCGGTTATGTCGACAAAATTTTTACCCGGGTTGGAGCTTCCGATAATATTTCCCAAGGTGAATCCACTTTTATGGTCGAAATGAATGAAGCTGCTAATATTCTCAACAATATATCCGACCGGAGCCTGGTGTTATTCGACGAATTAGGACGAGGTACTTCGACTTACGACGGGATTTCGATTGCCTGGGCGATCGTCGAATATCTGCACGAACATCCGAAATATCATGCCAAAACGCTCTTTGCCACCCATTATCACGAACTGAACGAAATGGAGCATTCTTTTAAAAAAATAAAAAACTATAATGTATCGGTAAAAGAAGTCGCACACAAAGTTATTTTTTTGCGTAAGCTGGTTAAAGGAGGTTCGAACCACTCGTTCGGTATCCAGGTTGGAAAAATGGCCGGTCTCCCTCAATCTGTTATCAAACGGGCCGATGAAATCCTGAAACAACTGGAAAACGACCGGGATAAAAATGGCACGATCCAAAAGAATGTCGAAAGTATCGCTTCAGCACGTGAAGGCCTCCAATTAAGCTTTTTCCAGTTGGACGATCCGGTTCTTTCGCAAATACGTGACGAAATCGCAGGCCTGGATATCAACGGTCTGACTCCGCTCGAAGCCCTGAACAAACTGAGTGAAATCAAGAAAATCATTTTAGGATAAAATAAATCCCAGAAATATCAGCAACTTTTAGTAAATCCAATCGGCAACCTTCAAGACTGGAATAATTTCAACCGAAAGATTCAGGTTTGCCGACCGGATTTACCTTTATACGAAAAGTCTGTATTTCGACTTTTAAATAAAATCTTCTTTATTTCCTTTTCAACTTGGTTCCTAAAATAATCACATCTTCTTTAGGACGATCGTTCGAATCGGTTGCGACAAGCGCTATTTTCTCAAGAACATCCATTCCCTCCACAATCTCTCCGAATACAGTATAGTCTCCATCCAGAAAGGGGGTTCCCCCCACCGATTTGTACATTTCCCTTGTTTCCGGTGACATTTTATAAGGATTTTCGGCATATTGCTTTTCTATCTCCTCATTGATGGCGCTGTCCTTCTCAATGTAGGTATCGGTGGAGGCGATGTAGGCCTCCGGCTGGTAGTAGTCGTAGTAGCTCACAAAGTATTCCACCGCATTCTTCGGGAAGAACTCCTTGAACTCGCTGCACAGCTGCGCCGCCAGCGTTTTATTGTGGGCCAGCACCAGCGTGGGCCGGTTGATGCGCTGGATGATATTGGCCATGGTGAAGGTTTTGCCGCTGCCGGTCACGCCCTTCAGCGTCTGCATCCGGTTGCCGGTCTCTATGCTTTTTACCAGGGCATCTATGGCCTCCGGCTGGTCGCCGGTGGGCTGGAAAGGGGATACCAGTTCAAATCGGTCTTTGCTCATACGCCCTCCTTGTCGCTTCTTTTCCACCTTCTATTGTACCACAAAGGAATCGCGAACACAAGTTCGTTTTACAAAAATCAATAAGGAAATTTGCGGGAGAAAAAGATGCAATTTTGTGCGAAAGCGACCAAAACGGCCGGTGCAAAATGCCAACAAAAAGCGGATGCCGCAGCACCCGCTTTTGGAGATCATTCTTTTGCCAGCACCTCTGTCAGGATTTTTTGGAACCGGGGCAGCCACCACAGCAGGTAGCCGGCCCGGGTGGGGTGGATGGCATCGTTCATGTAGAGCGCCCGTTCCTCCGGGGAAAGGGCATTAAAGGCGGTATCGTGCCACAGGTCCAGCAGGGCAAAGTCCCATTTTTCCTGCAGATCCACCAGCAGGTTCACCAGCTTGTGGTAGCGGGGGTTATCGTACCGGGCGGCGGTGTAAAAGACGATGGGGCAGCCCCATTTTTCCCGCACCATGGCCAGCACAGCCTCCATGCCGCCGACAGTGGTGGAAACATCAAAGTCCTCCGCCCGGAAGCAGCGGCTGACCCGGCCCGGCACACTGCGGAAGGTGGCGTCATTGGTGGAAAGCTGACACAGGAAGCAATCGGGCGCCTGCGGCATGCGGGCCATGCGGCGGCGCAGCCGCTTAAGGTAGGAAAAGTATCCCCGGTCCGCCAGGGTGGTGGCGGAAACAGTCTCCTGAATGATGCGGCAGCCATCAATGCGGGCGAGATAATCGAGGAAGGAGACCCCGCCGGAGGAGAACCCGGAGGAAATGGAGGAGCCGAGACACAGGATGGTTTTTCCCCGCAGGGGGCTGTTATCCCTGGGCAGCTGGCGGCGCAGGGCATAGGGGGCGGCATTGCCGGGGTGGCCCAGCCCAAAGAATACCCGCAGCGCAATAATGGCGGCAATGATGATTATTATGCCAATCGCGATGAAAAGGACTTTCATTTATCTTCCTCCTGTGCTATAATTACAAGAGTTGGCTCCGATAGAGCGGCCTGTGTGGTGGTTTTCTACCTCCATTAAGCAACAAATGAGTGGGTTTTGTCAATACGGGAGCCGAAAGAAATACCCAAAGGAGGAAAAGCGCATGGGGAGACCATCACTGGCGGAGCAACGCCGTGTGGAAATATGCCGGGCGCTGCAAAGCTGTGTCATCCGCAACGGATCGTATGAGATGACCTCGGTGAAGGACATTGCGCAGGAGGCGGGTATGGCCGCCGGAATGCTGCATCACTATTTTGAGAGCAAGGATGATATTCTGCTGGTGACGGCGGAAATGGTGCTACTGGAGCTGCAGAACCACCTGAGCGACCTGCTGCGCATCAAGGATGCCGCGGAGAGAGAAAAGATGCTGGAGGAGCTGCTGGGCGATAACGAGCAGAACCGGTTTTACATCATGCTGCAGGCTATGGCTCTGGCCATGCCGGCGGTGAATGAGCTGCTGCTTGGCAAGCAGGAGGAGATGCGGGATATCTTGGCAGAACGGCTGGAATTCCGCGGGAGTGACCCGGAAAAGGCCAAAGCCGATGCGGATCGGATGACCTTCCTGCTGTGCAGCGCGCTGACCACCCCCAAGGGCGTACAGAGCGCCGCCGCACGGCAGATGACAGCGGATACCCTGCAGGAGCTTTTCCCATTGGGCTAAATTACAACAGGCACGCCTTACGGGGCGTGCTTTTTTGTGGGGTGGGGAAAGGATTTCTTGCGGCAGGTGTTGCGGTGCGGGAGGATTCATGATACAATATAGGGTGGAAAATTGTAAAAAGAGAGGGTGGCGGGCCTTTGAGCCAAACCGAAAAAACCATACAGAATTACCGGACGCTCCGCGAGCAGCAGGGGTGGGCCGATGCCATAAGAAAATACCTCAGCGAAAAGTACGAGACCCCACCGCTGGCCCATGTGCATTCCTTTGGCTGCCAGCAGAGCGTTTACGATGGTGAACGCTTTAAGGGGGTGCTGGCCCAGCTGGGCTATGGCTTTACCGATGAGATCCGTCAGGCGGATCTCATCCTGTATAATACATGTGCCGTGCGGGAAAATGCAGAGCAGCGTGTCTTTGGCAATGTGGGGGCGCTCAAGGGCCTAAAAAAACAAAAGCCGGACCTGGTGATCGCCCTGGCGGGCTGCATGACCGAACAGCAGCAGGTAAGCGAAAAGCTGAAAATGAGTTATCCCTATGTGGATCTTGTAATGGGCAGCAATGCCGCCGGCCGGCTGCCGGAGCTTTTGTACCGTGTCCTTATCGAAGGGCGGCGCAGCATCCGCCGGGATGCAGGGGAGGGCGGCACCGATACCACCCTGTACGAGGAGATGCCGGTGCTGCACGAAAGCCGGTTCAAGGCCTTTGTGCCGGTGATGTACGGCTGCGATAATTTTTGTTCCTACTGCATTGTGCCCTTCGTGCGCGGGCGCGAGCGCAGCCGCCTGCCCGCGGATGTCGCGCGCGAGGTAAAAAATCTGGTGGAGAACGGCTGCCGGGATATCACCCTACTGGGGCAGAATGTGAATTCTTACGGCAAGGGGTTGGATGAGCCGTGCAACTTTGCACGGCTGCTGCGGATGGTGAATGACATACCGGGAGATTTCCGCATCCGCTTTATGACCAGCCACCCCAAGGACTGCACCCATGAACTGCTGGACGCCATGGCGGAGTGTGATAAGGTGTGTAAACACCTGCACCTGCCGGTACAGAGCGGCAGCGACCGCATCCTAATGGCGATGAACCGCCACTACGACTTGCGGCATTACGAGGAATTGCTGCGCTATGCCAGGGAAAAAATGCCGGGGCTTTCCATCACCAGCGATATTATTGTGGGTTTTCCCGGAGAAACAAGGGAAGACTTTGAGAAAACGCTGGAGCTGGTACGGCGGACCAAATACAGCGCGCTGTTTACTTTCATCTACTCCCGGCGCAGCGGCACGGCCGCCGAAAAGCTGCCCGATCCCATTCCGGCCGAGGAAAAAAGCCGGTGGTTCAGGGAGCTGCTGGATACCCAGGGGGCCATCGGCAGCGAACTGCTGAAAAACTATGTGGGCAAAACGCTGCGGGTGCTGGCGGAGGACGAGGGCAAGACCCCCGGGACTCTTAGCTGCCGGGCGGAGGATAATACCATTGTGGAGGTGGCCGCCCCACCCGAAATGATCGGGGAGTTCCTGCAGGTGCGCATCACCGCCGCCATGAACTGGGCGCTGCGCGGAGAGCGCATTTAAGCCCCGAAACAAAACTAAGTCAAGTTAAAACTGAAAATATAAATTCAAGCCAAACGGAGGATAAAACGATGACTTACAACGAGCTGGTAGAGAAAGCAAGAGAGCTGGGTGTTGCTATCCAGGATACCGATGAGTTTACTGCCTTTATCGTGGCCAAAACTGCGGCGGATAAGAGTGAAAAGCTACAAGATAAGCTGGGACAGTTCAACCTGAAAAAGCTGGATCTCAACCGGGCCATCATCGCCGAGGAAAAGGACAACGAAAAAATAGCGGAGCTGAACGGAGAGGTGAAGAACCTGTACGAGGCGATTGTGAGCGATCCCCTAATGATCGCCTATTCCACCACCAAGGACGAACTGGATAACACGGTGCGATTCATCATGCAGATCATCCAGGGCAGCGCCAATGGCGATAACCCCTACGAGATCGAGGAACAGTCCTGCGGCGGAGATTGCTCCGCCTGCGGCGGCTGCCACTGACGCCAACTAAGACCTGACGAAATGACAAAAAAGAGGGTGCCGAAATGTCGCTGATACCGCAGGACCGCAGTAAATTATCCCCCATGATGCAGCAGTATCTTTCCATGAAGGATGAGCATCTGGACCAGATCCTCATGTTCCGTCTCGGAGATTTCTACGAGATGTTCTTTGATGATGCCGTGACCGCCTCCCGGGAGCTGGAATTGACGCTGACCGGGCGGGACTGCGGCCTTCCCGACCGTGCGCCCATGTGCGGGGTGCCCTATCACAGTGTGGAAAACTATATTGCGCGGCTGGTGAAAAAGGGCTACAAGGTTGCCATCTGCGAGCAGATGGAAAACCCGGCGCTGGCCAAGGGGATGGTCAAGCGGGATATTGTACGGGTGGTGACCCCCGGCACCCTGATGGAAGCCAACATGCTGGAGGAGGGCAGCAATAACTACATTTGCAGCCTGTGCCCGGCAGGGGAGCGCTGCGGTCTGGCCTTTGCCGATATTTCCACCGGCAGCGTGCTGGTGACCGAGGTCTCCGGGGAAATGGCGGCCATCAACGAGCTGGGCAAGTACGCGCCGCATGAGGTCATCTATGCCGAGGAGCTGCCGCAGCTGCGTTCAGTGGTGGGCTTTCTCAAGGACCGGCTGTGCTGTGCGGCCCAGGCGGGAGACCGTGATGCCTATACCGAGGAAACAGCCAAAAAGCTGGTAACGGAGCAGTTTGGCGCGGATACCGTGACCCGACTGGCGGGTACCCCGCTGGCGGTGCGGGCCCTGGGCGGGCTGATGGCCTACTTGAGGGTGACACAGTTCACCGGGCTGGAGCGCCTGCTGGAGGCAAAAAGCTATCTGCCGCAGGAATATATGCGGCTGGATGTGGCGGCCCGCCGCAACCTGGAGCTGACCGAAACGATGCGCAGCCGGGAAAAGCGGGGAACGCTTTTCTGGGTGCTGGATAAGACCAAGACCTCGATGGGACGGCGACTGCTGAGAAGCTCTATCGAGCAGCCGCTTTTATCGGTCAATGCCATTAACCGGCGGCTGAATGCCGTGACCGAGCTGACCCGGAACAGTATTCTCATCAGTGAGCTGGCGGCGGCCTTGGATGGCGTGTATGACCTGGAACGGCTGATGACCCGGGTGGTGTACGGCAATCCTCCGGTGAAGGATATGATCGCCCTGGGGGCCACCACAGCCCGCCTGCCGGCCATTAAGGAGCTGCTGGGTGAGGTGCAGTGCGCCCTGCTGCGGGAAATTGAACAGAACATAGACCCCCTGGAGGATGTGGCCCGGCTCATCGGCTCGGCCATCGATCCGGACAGTGATATTCCGCTGAAAGAAGGCGGTGTTATCCGGGAGGGGTACGATAAGCAGCTGGATGAGGCCCGGCATCTTTCTAAGGATATCCGGGGCATTCTGGCGGAGATAGAGGAACGGGAAAAGGATGCCACCGGCATCCGGACGCTGCGCATCGGGTATAACCGGGTGTTCGGCTATTACATTGAAGTATCCAATTCCTTCAAGGATCAGGTGCCGGCGCACTATATCCGCAAGCAGACCCTGACCAATGCCGAGCGGTACATTACCGAGGAGATAAAGGAGCTGGAGGAACGGGTGCTGCACGCCCAGCAGGAAGCCATAGACCGGGCTTCCGAGCTGTACGAGCAGGTGAGAGCGACGGTTGCGGCGGAGCTGCCGCGCATCCAGCAGACGGCGGCGGCCGTAGCCGGGCTGGATATGCTGTGCGGCCTGGCCACTGTGGCGCTGAATAACAACTACTGCTGCCCCACGGTGGATCTCTCGGATGAAATTGAAATCAGCGAGGGGCGGCACCCTGTGGTGGAGCAGCTGCTGGACGGCGTGCCCTTTGTGCCCAACGATACCAAGCTCAATAACCGGGAAAACCAGATTGCGGTACTGACCGGCCCCAATATGGCGGGTAAATCCACCTATATGCGGCAGGTGGCGCTTATCGTGCTGATGGCGCAGGTGGGGTCTTTTGTCCCGGCGGCCAGTGCCCGCATCGGCATTGTGGATGGCATCTATACCCGTGTGGGCGCCAGCGATGACCTGACCACCGGCCAATCCACCTTCATGGTGGAAATGAGCGAGGTGGCGAATATCCTGAAGGAAGCCACCGAAAAGAGCCTGCTCATTCTCGATGAGATCGGGCGGGGGACCTCTACCTATGATGGCATGAGCATTGCCCGTGCCGTGGTGGAGCACATCTCTGATCCCGGCAAGGGGCTGGGCTGCAAGACTCTGTTTGCGACCCATTACCATGAGCTGACGGACCTGGAGGGTACCATTGCAGGCGTGAAAAACTATAACATCGCCGTCAAAAAGCGGGGAGAAGATATCACTTTCCTGCGCCGTATTATTCGCGGCCCGGCTGACGACAGCTATGGCATTGAGGTGGCAAAGCTGGCTGGCCTGCCTGGCAGTGTGACCCGCCGGGCCCATGAGGTGCTGCGCGCACTGGAAGCCAGCGCACCCAAGAACAAAGTAGAGCAGATGGATTTTGATGCCCTGCAGGAGTATAACTCTCCGGCTGTGCCCAGCGAGATGATGGACAAGCTGGAAGCTCTGGATGTGGAAACACTCACCCCCATTGAGGCTTTGAACTTCCTCTACGAGCTGAAAAAGACCCTGAAGGGCAGCCTGAACAGATGAAACTGCTCTACCTGACCCAGACCATACAAGGAGGGAAAACACCATGGCAGTGATCCATGTTCTGGATAAGCACACAGCCGAGCTGATCGCAGCCGGTGAGGTGGTCGAGCGTCCGGCATCCGTTGTTAAGGAGCTGCTGGAAAACTCCATTGATGCCGGTGCCACGCAGGTGACCGTCAGCATTGAATCCGGCGGCGTCAAGCTGATCGAGATCAGCGATAACGGCACCGGCATCGAGGCAGAATATATCTCCACGGCGTTTATCCGCCACGCCACCAGCAAAATTGAAACACCGGACGATCTGACCAACATCCATACGCTTGGCTTCCGCGGTGAAGCACTGGCATCCATTGCCAGCGTGGCCCGTGTAGAGCTGACCACCCGAACAGAGGTGGACGAGTTTGCCACGGTCTACCGCATTGAGGGCGGGGAAGAGGTCTCCCGTGAGCCGGGTGCCAGAGCTGTGGGCACCACCATCCGGGTAAAGGATCTGTTTTACAACACGCCTGCCCGCATGAAGTTCCTCAAAAAGGACTCCTCCGAGGGCACCTTTGTGTCGGATACAGTTACCCATGTAGCGCTCAGCCACCTAGAAGTCAGCGTCAAGTTCATCCGCGAG
>OIWV01003551.1_pt1 | contig 10023 bp, 8 predicted proteins | sample 1587751 | NCBI WGS metagenome assembly OIWV01 (sample SAMEA3888913, study PRJEB22519) | human gut metagenome | biome: human gut; feature: human-associated habitat; material: faeces | place: Denmark | collected 2010 | reverse complement strand
TGAACGGAATCCGTGCACTGGAGAGACAGGGCGTGGATGTCATGATCGTGGGACGTGGGGGCGGCTCCATCGAGGATCTGTGGGCATTCAACGAGAGAATGGTGGCACAGGCAGTATTCGACTGCTCTGTTCCCATTATTTCGGCGGTTGGACACGAGACGGATACCACGATCATTGATTATGTGGCGGATCTGCGGGCACCGACCCCGTCGGCAGCGGCAGAACTGGCAGTGACACAGGTCAGTGATATTGAGAATGAGATTTTGGACAGACAGGACAGGCTGTATCAGCGGATGGGACGAGTGCTTCAGCATAAGAGGCAGCAGGCGGATCAGATGGAAATGCGCCTGAAATATTTAAGCCCCGCCAGCCGGATACGGGAGAAGAGGACTTACAGCATACAGCTGGAAGACCGGCTGCAGAACCGGCTGCAGGCGATCCTGCGGGAACGCAGACATAACCTGGCATTGTATATTGAGAGAATGAAAGCGGTCTCTCCTTTGGAAAAGTTAAACAGTGGTTTTTCCTATGTGGAGGATACCGATGGGAAAAATATCCGTTCCGTGATCCAGGTGGAAGCAGGGGAGCGCCTGCGGATCCGGGTGAGTGACGGCGTGATCGATACCCGGGTGGAACAGATACAGAAGGAAGAAAGACTTCCCGGATAGCATTTACCGGTATCCGGGGGATGCAGATAGATGCAGGCAGCAGACGGAGGTGCTATTTTGGCAGGAAAAAAGAAAACGGAAGCACAGGAACCACAGAGCCTGGAAGAGAATTTTTCCGCAGTGGAAGAACTGATCGGACAGCTGGAAGCAGAGGATATTTCTCTGGAGGAAGCTTTTACGGCGTACAGCAAGGGCATGAATCTGCTGAAACAGTGCAGCGAACAGATCGACCGGGTGGAAAAACAGGTCATGAAGCTGAACGAAGAGGGCGGACTGGAACCGCTGGATCCCCAGTAAGCATACAGCATACCGGCAGGTAGAGGAAGGTTGGCATTAGACATGGAAGAAACGTTATTCAGACAGGAATTGCAGAAGAGAACGGCAGCGATTGAAGAATTACTGAAGGAATATCTTCCGGCAGAGGAAGGATACCAGAAGACCGTTATTGAAGCCATGAACTATAGTCTTATGGCAGGCGGAAAGCGCCTGCGTCCCATGCTGATGCAGGAGACCTATAAAATGTTCGGTGGCAAAGATGATACGATAGAGCCTTTTATGGCGGCGATCGAGATGATCCATACATATTCTCTGGTACATGATGATCTGCCGGCCATGGACAATGACGAGTACCGCAGAGGCCGCAAGACCACCTGGTCTGTGTACGGTGACGGTATGGGAGTCCTGGCAGGAGACGGACTGCTCAATTATGCCTTTGAGACTGCATTTCGTGCTTTTCCGGCATGCACCTCGGGAGAACCGGTAGATCCGAATTACCCGAGAGTGGCGGCGGCACTGAATATTTTAGCCCGCAAGGCAGGAATCTATGGGATGATCGGCGGCCAGAACGCAGACATTGAAGCGGAGGAACAGGCAGAACCTCTGACCACAGAACAGATCCTGTTCATCCATGCCAACAAGACGGCAGCCCTGATCCAGTCGGCCATGACTATCGGAGCTACGCTGGCAGGGGCAACCGATGAAGAGATTGCGGCATTGGAACTGTGTGCCTACAATGTCGGCATTGCATTCCAGATCCAGGATGACATTCTGGATGTGATAGGGGACAGCAAGGAGCTGGGAAAAGCTACCGGAAGTGATGCACAGAATCATAAGCAGACCTATGTGACTTTACACGGACTGGAAGAATCCGGCAGAGAAGTGGAACGGCTGACCGGGGAAGCGGTAGCGATTCTGGACAGCTTTTCGGGAGAACATGAATTCCTGAAGGAACTGTTGCTGCACCTGGTTCATAGAACGAAATAGCAGAGGAAAAGCCAATGTTACTGGATAAGATCGAGAAAGCAAACGATATCAAAAAAATAGATAAATCAGACTATGGGGAACTGGCGGAGGAGATTCGGCAGTTCCTGATCGAAAAGATCAGTGTGACCGGGGGACATCTGGGTTCGAACCTGGGAGCGGTGGAACTGACCATGGCACTTCATCTTGCTCTGAATCTCCCGGAGGACAAGATCATCTGGGATGTAGGTCATCAGTCTTATACCCACAAAATATTAACGGGCCGCAAGGACGGCTTCGATGTCTTACGCCAGTTTCATGGCATGAGTGGGTTCCCCAAGAGAAAAGAAAGTGATTATGACGCATTTGATACCGGACACAGTTCTACCTCCATATCCGCAGGACTGGGACTGGTGAAGGCAAGAGATCTCAAAGGGGAGAAGACCACCATTGTATCCGTGATCGGAGACGGCTCTCTGACAGGAGGCATGGCTTACGAGGCCTTGAACAATGCAGCCAAACTGGAGACGAACTTTATTGTGGTATTAAACGACAACAATATGTCCATCTCCGAAAATGTGGGCGGTGTTTCCAAATATCTGAACAATATCCGTACGGCGACCGGCTATCTGGATCTGAAAGAGGGCATATACAACGCTCTCAAGAGAAAACCCGGTGGCAACGGTATTGTCAACAGTATCCGCCGGGCCAAGAGCAGCTTCAAACAGCTGGTGATCCCCGGGATGTTTTTTGAGGATATGGGAGTGACTTATTTAGGCCCGGTAGACGGACATGATATCGAAGGCCTGATCAAGGTCATTGAGGAAGCCAAGAGAGTCAAGGGAGCTGTGCTGGTGCATGTGATTACCCAGAAGGGCAAGGGCTATGGACCGGCGGAGAAACATCCCGCCAGATTCCACGGGGCAGAGCCTTTTGACATCGAGACGGGAATTCCTTCCCATCCCCGCACCGTGGCCAATTATACGGATGTGTTTTCCACTGTTATGTGCAAGCTGGGCCAGCGGGACGAACGGGTAGTGGCAATTACGGCAGCCATGCCGGACGGCACCGGCTTAAAGCGCTTCCGGAATATGTACCCGGACCGGTTCTTTGATGTGGGAATTGCGGAGGAACATGCGGTGACCTTCGCAGCAGGACTGGCAGCAGGAGGCATGAAGCCTATTGTTGCGGTGTATTCTTCATTTTTACAGAGAGCCTACGATCAGATCCTGCATGATGTGTGTATTCAGAATCTGCCGGTAGTGTTTGCTATAGATCGTGCAGGGCTGGTGGGGAGTGACGGTGAGACTCATCAGGGTATTTTTGATTATACCTATCTGTCGGGAATTCCCAATATGCATATCTGTGCGCCGAAGAACAAATGGGAATTATCGGATATGATGAAGTTTGCCGTGGCACTGGATGCGCCCATTGCGGTGCGATATCCCAGAGGAACGGCTTATGCCGGACTTGCTGAACACCGTGCCCCCATTGAACTGGGCAAGGCGGAGTGGATCGCAAGAGAGGGCGGTATCGCATTGTTTGCCGTAGGCAGTATGGTAAAGACAGCGGAGGGAGTCCAGAAGCTTCTGCATGAAAAGGGTTACAAGGCAAGTATCATCAATGCCAGATTTATCAAGCCCATTGACGAAGAGGCAGTACTTTCGGCCTGTGAAGATCATGAGATGATCGTGACCATGGAAGAAAATGTCCAAAGCGGAGGATTCGGAGAAAAGGTGTTGGATTGTCTGAATGACCACGAGAAACGGATCAAATGTGTCATGGCAGCTATTCCCGATGCTTATGTGGAACATGGAAATGTAGAGCTTTTGAAAAAGGAGATCGGATTGGATGCGGAAAGCATCACGGAGAAAATTCTGGAAAGATTATAAATAATTAGGAGACGAAGATGAAAGAACGACTGGATGTGATTCTGGTAGAGCAGGGGTATGCTCCTTCCAGAGAAAAGGCAAAAGCCATCATAATGTCCGGCAATGTCTATGTCAACGGACAGAAGGAAGACAAGGCCGGCACCGGATTTGATGTCAGCAAGATCAAGCTGGAAGTCAGAAATCATACCATGAAATATGTCAGCCGCGGAGGCCTGAAGCTGGAAAAGGCAATGGAACAGTGGGGATTTCTGCTGGACGGCATGATCTGCATGGATATCGGTGCATCTACCGGAGGCTTCACGGACTGCATGCTCCAGAACGGAGCCACGAAGGTGTATTCCGTGGACGTGGGACAGGGGCAGTTAGCCTGGAAACTGCGGAATGATGAGCGGGTGGTATGCATGGAACAGACCAATTTCCGTTATGTGACCCCGGAGGATATCCCGGATGCACTGGATTTCGCCAGCGTGGATGTGTCCTTTATTTCCCTGACCAAGATTTTGATCCCGGCGAGAAATCTGTTAAAGACCGGCGGACAGATGGTGTGTCTGATCAAGCCCCAGTTCGAGGCCGGCAGAGGCAAGGTGGGCAAGAACGGTGTGGTGAGAGAGCCTCAGATCCACGAGGAAGTGATCCGCAAGATCATCGACTATGCGGACAGCATTGGTTTCGAAGTACTGCATCTGGAATATTCCCCCATCAAGGGACCGGAGGGCAATATCGAATATCTGCTGCATATCCGTAAGCCGGAGGAGATCTCCGAAGAAAAGCTGGCGCTGACCGAGCATGAAGCGGAGAGCGCCTTACAGACTATTATAGAGGAAAAGACCGGACTGTCCTATACCCCTGAATGGGATGCCGTAATCAAAGGTATCGTAGACAACTCTCATACCCTGTAACAGACAAGGAGTGCGAAGCTATGAAGCATTTTCTGATATATACCAACAAGCATAAGGATCAGGAGCTTGCGACCACGAAACGGATCCAGAATTATCTGGAAACCAAAGGCTGTACGGTGAAATTAAAGGTCAAGGAATCCGACTGGAAGGAAGAAGCGGATTCCGTGGCGGAAGAGGAAGCAACGGACATTCCGTTAGATGTGGACTGCATGATCGTATTGGGCGGCGACGGCACGGTGCTGCAGGCAGCCAGAGAGACGAAGAAAATCCTTGTCCCCATCATCGGAGTGAATCTGGGAACCGTAGGTTATATGACGGAGATCGAACTGTCTGGATTAGAGGAATCCCTGGACCGCCTGATCCGGGATGATTTTAAGAAAGAACGCAGAATGATGTTAAACGGTAAAGTCTGCTGTGCGGATGGAACCGTGTCGGAAGGCTGGGCTTTGAATGACATCGTCATTTCCCGAAGCGGATCCCTGCAGATCATAGAATTCAACATCTATGTCAACGGACAGCTTCTGAATCATTACAAGGCAGATGGAATGATCGTGACTACACCGACAGGATCCACGGGATATAATCTGTCGGCGGGCGGGCCGCTGGTGGAGCCCAAGGCGAAACTGATCACCCTGACACCGATCTGCCCCCACAGCCTGAACCAGAGAAGCATTATCCTGTCCCCGGAAGATGAGATCGTTATAGAGATTCCCGGTGACAGAGAGGGCAAAAGCCAGACCGTGGAAGCCAATTATGACGGCAGCCACAAAGTGACCATGTGTACCGGAGACCGGATCCGTATTGTGCAGTCGGAGAAGATCACCGAGTTTATTCAGCTGAATCAGGTAAGCTTCCTGGATGTATTGCATCGGAAAATGAGAGATTCCTGACGAATTGTTGTGAGAAAGGCATGAGGTCAAGATGAAGAAAACAAGACATCGCAAGATCGTGGAGATTATAGAAAAAAGAGATGTGGAGACCCAGGAGGAACTGGCGGGCTATCTGAAGGAAGCCGGTTTTGCTGTGACACAGGCTACCGTATCCAGAGATATCAGAGAACTGAAGCTGTCCAAAGTACCCACCGGTGGCGGCAAACAGAAATACGTCATTTTAAAACAGGATGACAGTCATATGGGAGATAAATACATCCGCGTCCTCAGAGACGGTTTTATCTCCATGGACATGGCACAGAATATTCTGGTGATCAAGACCGTATCCGGCATGGCCATGGCAGTGGCGGCGGCACTGGATGCCCTGAAATTCTCCGAAGTGGTGGGATGTATCGCCGGAGATGATACGATCATGGTGGCAGTGCGGACCGTGGAAGATACCCAGATCCTTATGGACAAGATCCATCTGATGATAGAAAGGTAAAACAGGGGGAAATACATGCTTCATAGTTTACGCGTGAAAAATCTGGCTCTTATCCGGGAGACAGAGGTAGAGTTCGGAGAAGGACTGAATATACTGACCGGTGAGACCGGTGCCGGTAAATCATTACTCATTGGATCAGTGAATCTGGCACTGGGAGGAAAGTTCGAGAAAGACATGCTCAGACGGGGAGAAGAGAACGGTCTGGTGGAACTGGTCTTCGACTGCGAGGAAGAAAGGCTGGCGGAAAAATTAAAGAGCATGGATCTGGAACCTTCGGAAGACGGAACCGTGATCCTGAGCCGAAAACTTTCCTCCGGGAAAAGCATCTGCCGCATCAATGGAGAGACCGTGACGGCAAAGCAGGTGAAGGAACTTTCGGAGCTGCTGATCGATATTCACGGACAACATGAGCACCAGTCTCTGCTAAACAAGAAAAAACATATGGAGATCCTGGATGCCTATGCGGGAGCGGAATTTGCAGAATGCGCAGGGCGGGTGGCTGCACTTTATCATGAGTGTACTGCCCTGGAGAAAAAGATCACAGAGGAAACTCTGGATGATACCTCCAGAAGCAGAGAACAGTCTCTGGCGGAATTTGAACAAAAGGAGATCGCGGATGCTTCCCTGCAGCCCGGAGAAGATGAGGAACTGGAACAGGCGTACCGCAAAATGTCCAACAGCCGAAAAATTGCGGAAAGCCTGGCGGAGAGCTATCAACTCAGTGGCAATGACGCGGAAGACGGTGCCGGGAATTCTTTGAGCAGGGCACTGCGGGCATTGCGCAGTGTGACCATGTATGATCCTGCACTGGAACAGATGGAGGAACAGTTGGCAGAGGTGGAAAATCTTTTGTCAGATTACAATCATGATGTCTCCGAATATATGTCGGATCTGGAATTTGATGAAGAGGATTTTCGCAGTACAGAGGATCGTCTGAATACCATCAATCACCTCAAGGGAAAATACGGCAACACGATCGAAGAGATCCTGCGGTACAAAGAGGAAAAAGAAGCTTATTTGGAAAAACTGGTGGATTATGATGCCTATATGCAGAAATTGAACGCCGAGTGGGAGGAAAAGCAGGCGTTACTGAAGAAAGCCTGTGAAGAACTGTCTGAGATCCGCAGAAAAAACGCAGCGGTACTGACGCAGAAATTGAAAGATGCGCTGATAGGTCTCAATTTCCTGACGGTGGAATTTGACATCGCAGTCAGACCCGGTCAGGCCATTACAACAAAAGGCTATGATGATGTGGAATTCCTGATTTCCACCAATCCCGGAGAAAGTCTGAAACCTTTGAACCAGGTGGCCAGTGGCGGTGAACTGTCCCGGGTGATGCTGGCGATCAAAACGGTGCTGGCAGGGAAAGATGCCATTGATACATTGATTTTTGATGAGATCGATACCGGTATCAGCGGCAGAACCGCATGGAAAGTAGCGGAGCAGCTGAGTATTCTGGCAGGAGCCCATCAGGTCATCTGTATCACTCATCTGCCTCAGATCGCAGCCATGGCGGATGTGCATTTCATTATTGAAAAGAGCAGTACCGATGATATGACCATTACGGACATTCACAAGGTGGCAGAAGAAGAAAGTCTGGCGGAGCTGGCAAGACTGTTAGGCAGTGATGCACTGACGGAAGCGGCGCTTTCCAATGCAAAGGAAATGAAAGAACAGGCAAACGGGTTTAAAGAAGCCAGATAAGGGAAATGCTATAGTGAAAGAAACATTGAAAAAGGATGAAGAAGTATTTCATCCTTTTATTTTGTGCAAATTCAACCAAAATAAAGCACCATATTTGTGAATTAAATTGATTGAATTTGACTGAATGTGAAGATATAATAACATCATAAGAACAAGAAAGATGACAGACAGGAGGGATAGAAATGATTTGTACCGTGACTTTCAATCCGTCACTGGATTACATCGTATCCGTGGATGACTTTCAGCTGGGAATGACGAACAGAACCTCATCAGAGCTGATTCTTCCGGGAGGAAAGGGAATCAATGTCTCTATCGTACTGAAGAATCTGGGACTGGATTCCACAGCCCTGGGATATGCGGCGGGATTCACTGGAGAGGAACTGATCCGGAGATTGAACGAGTTTGGCGTAAATGCTGATTTCATCAAAATCGATCACGGAATGACCAGAATCAATCTGAAGCTGAAAAGTATTGACGGAACAGAGATCAATGGCTGTGGCCCGGATATTGATGCAAAAGCTTTGGAACAGCTGATGGAAAAGATTGACAGACTGGGAGACGGAGATGTCCTGGTATTGGCAGGAAGTATTCCTTATACCATGCCGGATGACATGTATCAGCGGATCCTGGAGCGGATTCAAGGCAGAGGAGTCCTGACAGTGGTGGATGCCACCAGAGACCTGCTGGTCAAGGTATTGCCGTATCATCCATTTCTGGTGAAACCAAACAATTATGAATTGGGAGAAATCTTCGGTGTGAAGCTCTCCACAAGGGAAGAAGTGGTTCCTTACGGTAAGAAACTGCAGGAGATGGGAGCACAGAATGTACTGATCTCCATGGCAGGCGAAGGAGCAGTATTGATCGCAGCGGACGGACAGAGCATGGGAGCTCCGGCACCGAAGGGAACACTGGTCAATGGTGTGGGTGCAGGCGATTCCATGGTGGCAGGTTTCCTGACAGGATGGATGGAAAAGAAAGATTATGTACATGCGTTCCATATGGGAATTGCTGCAGGAAGCGCCAGTGCATTTTCCGAGAATCTGGCCACCAGAGAAGAAGTCTTGCAGGTATTACAGCAGGTAGAACAATAACAATGATAAATATAAAAAGAGAGGATGGGTCACAACATGAGAATTACAGATCTTTTGGACAAAAATAGTATTTCCCTAAATGCGGCACCGGCTGACAAAAAGGAAACACTGGATCTGGCAGTGGAACTGATGGCAAAAAGCGGAAAGCTGTCTGATGTGGAGAAGTATCGTGAACAGGTCTATGCAAGAGAGGAAGAGAGTACCACGGGAATCGGAGAGGGAATTGCGATCCCTCACGGAAAATGTGATGCGGTAAAAGCCCCCGGACTGGCAGCCATGGTGATCAAAAACGGTGTGGAGTATGAATCTCTGGACGGGGAACCGGTGACCTTACTGTTCCTGATTGCAGCACCGAATACAAAGGATAATGTACATCTGGATGTGCTGAGCAAACTGTCCGTGATGCTGATGGATGAAAATTTTACCACTTCCCTGAGAAACGCAAAAAGCGTAGATGAGTTTTTACAGATCATTGATGCAGCAGATGAAAGTGCCAAGAGCATTGATGACAGATTAAGTGATACCGGTATTACCACCGAGAAGAAGAAAGGCTTTAAGCTGTTGGCAGTGACCTCCTGTCCGACCGGAATCGCTCATACCTATATGGCAGCAGAAGCATTGGAAAAGGCAGCCAGAGCAGCAGACTGTCAGATTAAGATTGAGACCAGAGGCTCCGCAGGCGCGAAAAATGTACTGACTGCAGAAGAGATTGAAGCGGCGGACTGCATTATCGTGGCGGCTGATGCCAAAGTACCCATGGACCGCTTTAACGGCAAGAAAGTCATCAGCTGTCAGGTATCCGACGGTATTGGCAAGGCAGACCAGCTGGTAAAACAGGCAATGAGTGGAAACGTGGAAGTTTTCCACGGGGAAAGCAGTGAAACAACTACAGCCGTAACCGGTAAGGAAAGCGCAGCTCATAAGATCTATACGCAGCTGATGAACGGCGTATCCCATATGCTTCCTTTCGTAGTCGGCGGAGGTATTCTGATCGCCATTGCCTTCCTGATCGACGGACTGAACGTTGATATCAATGCACTTCCCGCAGATCAGAGAAGTAACTTTGGTACGATTACTCCCATAGCCGCAATGTTCAAGAATATCGGCGGCGTGGCATTCGGTCTGATGCTTCCGGTACTGGCGGGCTTCATCGGTA
>OIWV01003548.1_pt1 | contig 10033 bp, 7 predicted proteins | sample 1587751 | NCBI WGS metagenome assembly OIWV01 (sample SAMEA3888913, study PRJEB22519) | human gut metagenome | biome: human gut; feature: human-associated habitat; material: faeces | place: Denmark | collected 2010 | reverse complement strand
GGCAGCAGGAATTTGCCGTATTTAAATGCGAAGCCACGGCAAATTCCGTTACTGGACACGTATGCGTGTACAGTAACATATTTTTTACTAGAACCACTGGCAGAGTGCTTCCATCTTTGCTATACTTCATGATAGAACGAAGAAGCATTTCTTTTATCAGAATGCTTTCTTCTAAGCTTTATTATGCACCTTGGGAGGGGCTGCTTATGGATTTAATACAACAATTTATCGATACATACAAGATGAAATGGACGTTCTACGACGCAGCCGGGCGGCTCGCGGCAGAGAAGCTCCAGCTCGCCCTGCAAAATGCCGGTATCCGGGCGATCGTGACCTCTCGCGCCAAGAATCCCGCCAGACTCCGCACAAAAGTGCAGCGGCGCAATTCCAGACGTGAAGAACCATACCAGACAATCGAGGAAATCTACGACGACATTGCCGATCTGTCCGGTGTACGCGTCTCCCTGTATTTCCCCGGTGACCGCGGCAAGGTAGATGCGATCATCTCGGAGCTTTTCAACATCCTGGAATTTAAACAGTTCCCGGAACAGTCGAAACCCCCGACTTACCACAAACGGTTTTCCGGCTATTGGGCGAACCATTACCGCGCGCGGATGCGCGATGAAATTTTGAATGAATCACAGAAAAAATACGGATCGGCGCGCATCGAGATCCAGGTGGCGTCCCTGATCATGCACGCCTGGTCCGAGGTTGAACATGATCTGATTTACAAGCCAATGCAGGGAACTTTATCCGAGGAAGAGCTGTCGATCTTAGATGAGTTAAATGGTCTGGTCCTTGCCGGCGAGATCGCGCTGGAACGCCTACAGGCAGCCGGAAATGAGCGGCTCCGCAGCCGCAATGCCGCGTTTGGAAGCCAGTACGAGCTGGCGTCCTATCTCTATAATTTTCTGAGCAGCCATCTCAAAACCGAGGACATCGAGCTTCGAATGGGAAATATTGCCCTGCTCTACCGGCTTTTGCAGCGTTTACAGCTCACCGGTCTCAAAGATATTACCCCGATTCTGCGGTCTGTCAAATTTGAAAAGGATCGGCGCACCATTTCCCAGCAGATCATCGATCAGATTATCTCCGGCAATGAAAAGCGCTACCAGTGCTACCAGGAGCTGCGGACGGAACCGGAGACCGCCTCACCGGAAACCCTGCAGGCAGTCAACCAGTTCCTCGAGGAGTGGGTACCATTAGAGCGCCTGCTCAACAAGACTGCACGGCGCACCTCGACGCGTTCCCGCGGTGCCTTCAATATCAATACGCTCAAGCGGATGGATCTCTTTGACAAAGAAATGATCAACCAGATTGTCCAGCTCCGCAAGCTGCGGAATGTCCTGATCCACGACATCGAGCTGCCGGACCAGGCACAGATTCTCCGCTGTACGGAGGAAGCGAAAGCACTTCTGGCACAGCTGACCAGACAGCATGACGCAATGGCAGACGGAGAAAACGGTGAGAAAAACAGCCACGCAGAAAACACATAGGACACAAACACGCCAATCACCAAAAATGCAAAACACCAGATAACAAAAAAACACAACGATAAAAGCCATCCAGTTTTTAGCCGGATGGCTTCTTTATTTTACATATTTGATTCTTTTCAGAACCGCTTCCAACATCGAAACACGATGTTTTACATTCTAATTTTGCATTCTAAATTCAGAAGCTTCTTAAATTAGAAATCAACCTCTGTATCATAGAAGCAGCAGGTCAGAAGTTTCGCCATCTGCTCCGGATTGATCGAACGCGGGTTGGAACCGGTACATGCATCGCCAACTGCCAGCTCTGCCACGGTTGTCAGTTTATCATTGAATTCTTTCTCGTCAATGATTCCGCCCTCATAAAGCTTAATGCTCGGAGCGATATTTAACTGCTTGTTCATCTCTTTGATCTCGGCGATCAGAGCGTCAACCAGAGCCTCGTCGCTGTTTCCCTGTAAACCGATGAACTTCGCGATATCTGCATAACGGGAAGCTGCCTCTGGTTCCTTGGAGTTAAATTTAATAACCTTCGGAAGATACATCGCATTCGCTGCACCGTGAACGATATGTCCGCCGGAGTAAGCTGCACCTGTCTTGTGTGCCATGGAATGGACGATACCAAGCAGTGCATTGGAGAATGCCATACCTGCCAGGCATTGTGCGTTGTGCATACGTGCTCTCGCTTCTTTGTCGCCATTGTAAGATTTAACCAGATAGGTATGAATCATCTTGATTGCGTGAAGTGCCAGCGGGTCGGTGTAATCACAATGAAGTGTGGATACATACGCCTCGATCGCATGGGTCATCGCATCCATACCGGTGTTTGCGGTCAGCTTCTGCGGCATGGTCTCAGCCAGCTCCGGATCCACGATCGCTACATCTGGTGTGATATTGAAATCTGCTAACGGATATTTGATACCCTTATGATAATCGGTAATAACGCTGAATGCCGTAACCTCAGTTGCTGTACCAGAAGTAGACGGAATCGCGCAGAATTTTGCTTTTGTACGCAGTGTCGGGAAATTGAACGGAGTGATCAGATCCTCAAACTTGGTATCTGGATACTCGTAGAATGCCCACATCGCTTTCGCTGCATCAATTGGAGAACCACCGCCGATCGCTACGATCCAGTCCGGACCAAATTCCTGCATAAGCTTTGCGCCCTTCATAACGGTCTCAACACTCGGATCTGGCTCTACTCCCTCAAACAGAGCCACTTCCATGCCAGCTTCTTTCAGATAATCTTCTACTTTCTGAAGGAAACCGAAGCGTTTCATGGAACCACCGCCAACGACAACGACTGCCTTTTTGCCTTTCAGATTTTTCAGTTCCGCTAAAGATCCTTCTCCATGATAGAGATCCCTCGGTAATGTAAATCTAGCCATATTGATACTACCTCCTGTTAATTTTTTAACCACCCTATGCCCAGATTATAGCACGCGTTCTGGTAGATTTCAACTGTTTTAACTATTCATTTTTGATATATTTGTATATCTTTCAAAAATTTTACATTTTATTACTTTGATTTCCATAGAAACTGCGTTCTTCGCTTGTCAATCATCCAACAAACTGCTTCTTTTCTCCATTTTGAACCGTTCCTTTTCTGTCTGCATAATCCCCCTGTGCCTTTGCCTCTATCATAAAGAATTCCTGCTTCCACCACGTTTTCTTACGGCACTTTCGGTTCCAAAAGTGCCTACCCGTAAACGGTAACGGAATTTCTCCACGCCTATTTCCATGCAAAATCTTATCTTGACATCCCTGTTTTTCCGTACTATAACAAGGGCAAGCATAAGCCGCCTGTGCGCTTATGCACGTTTCATAGCAACCTTACAGATTATATCTGTACAAGACTGACACGGAGGACATTATAATATGAAACAGAACTCACGAGTCCAACTGGAAAACACCTTGATCGGCGCACTTGGCGTTCTTTCCCTTGTACTTTTTATTCTCAGCTTCCTGCCAGGGCTGGGACTGGCAAACCGCGTCGGTATCCTTCTGGAAATGGGGCACATGGTACAGCGTGCCTTTTCCGTCGTGCTCTTCATCCTGACCTTCCAGCTTTGGAAACGCAAGCGCGCCGCCTGGAACATTGCTGTTCTCCTGCTGTTTTTAAGCTTTTTACGCGGGCTGACAGCACTTTCTTCGCCTTTGTATCTTCCGTTTCACCTGGCAGAAGCCGTATTATTTCTGCTTCTCCTGTGTTTTCGGAAGGACTTCTGCTGCCCGTCTGACCGGCGCAGCCTCGGACGCTCTCTCCTGTTTCTGCTGCTAGCACTGGCAGGCATCATCGTCAATGCCGGTATCAGCTATCATTTTTCGGTAAAACCGCTGGGAGAAACCTCACTTGACTCACTGATGGATAGTCTCATTCAGGGAACTGCCATGATTTTCGGCATGGGAAATCCGGGCAATGTTTCACGTGAAACACATGTAGTCGAACTGGTTACATTCTGGTTCAGCTGGGGCTGCATCCTCGCCTCCATTCTGTATGCGGTCCGCCCATGGCTGCTACGTCCAGTCAGCCATACTTCGGATTTGATGCATGCCCGCACCCTCGTCAACCTGTACAGCCAGAATCCCAGCGCCTACCTGACGCTGGAGGATGACAAGCTCCTATATTTCGGTCAGAAGGTGGACGGCGTCATCCCCTACGGAGTCGTCGGCAGCACCATCGTTATCAACGGCGATCCCATCTGCGCGGACAGCGATTTTCCGGTTCTCCTGGCAGAATTTAAAGAATTTTGCCAGCGCAGCGCTCACAACCTGTTTTTTATCAGCGTCACTGACCATTTTCTGGAAGAATATAAGAAGCAGGGCTTTGGATGGGTCAAAAACGGGGAGGAAGCCCGTTTCCACCTTGCGGACTATGAAATCTCTGGCAAGAAAGGCGCCAAGATGCGGATGAACATCAACCACGCCCGGAAAGCCGGGGTCGTCGTCCATGAATACTGCCCGCTGAAGCAGCGGAATGCACAGATTGAGGCAGATCTGAACCGCATCACGAACGAATGGCTGCAGCAGAAAAAGAGTTCGATGCTGACTTTCGTTATGGGAACTGTCGGGCTGGAAAATCCGATGGACAAGCGATATTTCTACGCCACCGACGCCGACGGAAAAATCGTGGCATTCATCGTGTTTGTCCCATTTCTCGGCAAAAGAGGCTACATGGCGGACGTCACCCGCCACGGAACCGGCGCACCGAGCGGCGTGATGGAGACGATTCTTTACGACGCATTTCAGGTTTTCAAAGACGAGGGCATTGAGTATGGCAGCCTCGGTGTTGCCCCGCTCGCTGGCTTGGAAAATGACAGCTCTAATCCGGTCGAAAAGCTGCTCTGCTTCGCTTACAACCACTTGAATGACTGTTATGGATTCCGCGATCTCTACCGTGCCAAGGAAAAATACAGTCCGACAGAATGGCTTCCTGCATATTACGTCTATCTGCCCAAACATCCAACACCAGACATGTTTTATGCCCTTGTGACGATTCAGAATCCGCATCAGATCCGCGAGGCAGCGGAGGATCTGGTAAAAGGATGGGCGCAGCGACTGAGAAACAAGAGGACTTCCCCGACACATCAGAGTAAACCATCTCGCCAGGTAAGTTGGGCTGCTTCTTCCAGCACGAAGCAGCCCGACACAAGAAAGCAGACAGATGCAGATAAAAAGGCAGACTAAACTCAGCTTTTATCATGCTGGATGCAGCCTGATAAAGTTCATTTTTTTACCAGAAAAGAGGCGCTCTTACGATGAAACATTCCGGCTATCTCACCACCTCCGGCGCAGAAATCTACTATGAACAGTACGGCAGCGGCACACCGCTCCTTATCTTGCATGGAAACAGCCAGTCCCTTGCCGTCTTTTACCCATTTCTGCGCACGTTTCTGCCCGATTTTCAGGTAATTCTGATGGACAGCCGGGGACATGGGCGTTCCCGGCTGTCTGTCCACACAGCGCTCCACGGGTTCTCTACAGAGGATATGGCAGACGACGTTATCGCCCTGCTTAACCACTTACATCTTTCCTCCGTCCACCTGCTGGGATTCAGCGATGGTGCCAATATCGGGCTGGAGATCGCATGCAAATACCCGGAGCGGCTGAAAACGCTCATCTGTATCAGCGCCAACGCCTCACCGGACGGGCTGCTCACGCCGCTGCACCTTGCCGCCCAAATGCTGCACAGCATTTTAAATCTCCTGGGGAACCTCCTGCTGCCTGTTTTAAAATGCAGCTTTTCTTCTGCCTCTGCATCCTCCGGGTCCTCTGCATCCTCCGGGTCCTCTGCGGTCTCTGCACTGTCCACCCCGAAAGTTTCCCTGCCATTTCAGAAGAATCTCTCTGTTTCCGCCACATCCGCAGTTTGTGCCGACAAAGAAAGGCAATGCCATTTCGGGTCAATTTTCCCCCGGATTCCGGCAGAACAAAAAAAGAAGCCTGACTTTCTTACCCGGCTGACGCACCGCGTCCTCCGCCGTCGAAATCTGACTTCTCTTTTACTTCACTCGCCCCGTTTAAGTGCCCGGAAATTGCAAACCATCTCCGTTCCTGTGCTGCTGATCGCCGGAACCCGGGATCTCATTAAGCCCTCACACTCCCGCTGGTTAGCAAGGCAGATTCCAACCAGTCGGCTTCTTTTAATGACCGGGGGACGGCATACTTCCATATTCCGGACACCGGCGCCTTATCTGCGCGCAATTCTGGCATTTCTGCGCCGCAGCTAAAGTATCCTCACTCTTCCTGCTGCTCCGCTTTCCTTGCTCCATTCACTTTTAGATTCTATACTTTTCCTCTTCAAGCATATCTACCGGACAGCATCCGCAGCTGCCGTGTTTCGAGCACTCAAAGCACCGCTCAGCACAACTTCCGCCCATTATCCACTTCTTCCTTCTGGCAGATCTCATCCAGCACCCAGTTTCCATCTTCCAGAACAAACCTCCAATATTCGAAGAAATCTTCCATTTTCCGGGAACCCTTCAAAAGTTCTCCTGTTTCTTCGTGATACACATAGTCGATCATCTTTCCATGGATCAAATACCAGATATAGTCGCGGTCGTCGCCGTCCTCATTCTCCGCTTCCACCAAAATCGCATCCAGAAGCTGGATCCCTTCCATGACAAACACCTCATGGCGCATCCTGCTCCACTCAAATTTCGTCTGAAACTCCTGCTGCATCTTCTGGCTCAGGTAAGGATGCCCTTTTTCCAGATCACGATCCCGCCAGCATTCCTGAATCCGGTAATATGATTCCCGCACCCGCTCCTGTATCTCACTCCGATCCCAATGATCTTCTCCAATGGAAAATTCTTTCAATTTTTCACGGGCTGCTGCCTGTTTCTTTTTTGCCCGGTGCAGGTATGTAATGGTTCCGGCACTTCCCAGAATCACAAAGGTTCCCGTAAGCAAAAGCGCCTGAAACGCACCTGCCCGTCCGCCTTGTCCCCGGCTGCTGCTTGTATGATGATGGGAAGAACCACCTCCGCCACCTCCGCCGCCTCCGCCGCCGGAAGCACCTCCCGCTCTGGCAAAAGCGGTAAAAGATCCAAGAACCATCATGGCTGCTGTCAGGCAAAGCAGACGGACGAACGTTTTCCGGCACAGGCGACCTTTCTTTCCCAATCTGGAACCCACCCTGATTCCGCCGTTTTCATTTTCTCCCCTGCTTCTCCCCGTTGCTTTCACATCTCTCATATGAATTCTCCTAAAATCTCCCACACCTACTCGCGCTGCTGATCCTCCGGCTCCCTGCAGACATCCACCCAGCCTTTCGCTCCGGACACTTCTTCCAACTCCGGGATCGTGAGACGTACCGCGCTGTGGTCGTCTCCCGCTGCCGGATAAACCGTCTCAAAACGCTTCAGGCTCTCATCCAGATACACTTCAATTCCATCCTTGATACCAAACGGGCAGACCCCACCCGGCGCATGACCGGTAACCTCCTCCACCTGCTCAAACGGGATCATCTTTGCTTTCACGTGAAACGTATCTTTATATTTCCGGTTATCCACTTTCGCAGTACCTTCTGTCAAAATCAATACCGGCTGTTCTCCCTGCAAAAAGGACATCGTTTTCGCAATCATCCCCGGCTCCACGCCTAATGCCTCCGCTGCCAGCGCAACCGTCGCTGTGGACTCTTTTAACTCAATAACATGATCCAAAAATCCGGCTTCCTTTAAGTAACTTTCTGCTTTTTCCAGTGACATGGCTGTTTTCCTCCCGTATCCTCTATCGATTGATCTGCCGTATCAATTTCTTTTATATTTTAGAACTCATTCATCTTTCCCATCATATCACACTTTCATTTTCCATATCAATATTTCTATAGACGAAAAAAGACGGTTCCCTGCATTTGCCAGAGAACCGCCCCCTATTTCATTAATTCCTATTTTCAAGATCGTTCAGACCGCTTTTTGTAAAACCAACACAGATTTTTTGCAAATCTATCTCCAGATTTCAGATCCAAATTCCGACTTTGTTCGATTCCCTCTTATCCAGTTCCGTCCTGTATTTATCACTTCTCCCCGAAAAATAATTCCACATCGCTCTCCACGCTGTCAATTCCCGCGATTCCAAACTTTTCCACCAATACATTTACCACGTTCGGACTTAAAAATGCCGGAAGCGTCGGTCCAAGATGGATATTCTTGATACCGAGTGAGAGAAGCGCCAGAAGAACAATGACCGCCTTCTGCTCATACCAGGCAATGTTGTAAATAATCGGCAGGTCGTTGATGTCATCCAGCCCAAAAATCTCCTGCAGCTTCATCGCAATGACCGCCAGGGAATATGAATCATTGCACTGCCCCGCATCCAGAACACGCGGAATTCCTTCAATATCGCCCAGATTCAGCTTATTGTAGCGGTATTTCGCACAGCCAGCCGTCAGAATTACCGTGTCCTCCGGCAGCGCCTTTGCAAAATCGGTGTAGTAAGTGCGGCTCTTAGCACGCCCATCACACCCCGCCATGACGACAAACTTTCGGATTTTTCCCGATTTGACCGCATCCACTACCTTATCTGCCAGCGCCAGCACCTGTGCATGGGCGAAGCCGCCGACAATCTGCCCTTGCTCAATCCCGGTCGGCGGCTCACAGCGCTTCGCATGCTGGATGATCACTGAAAAATCCTTCTTTCCTCCGATTCCACCGTTGATATACGTGCAGCCCGGATATCCCGCCGCACCGGTTGTGTAGAGGCGATCCTTGTAGCTATCCTTCGGCGGCACGATGCAGTTCGTCGTCATCAGGATCGGTCCATTGAACATCTCAAATTCCTCTTTCTGACGCCACCATGCATTGCCGTAATTACCCTTAAAATTCGGATATTTCTTAAATGCCGGATAATACTGCGCCGGAAGCATCTCCGAATGCGTATATACATCGACGCCGGTTCCCTGCGTCTGCTCCAGAAGCATTTCCATATCGCGCAGATCATGTCCTGAAACAAGAATGCCCGGATTACTTCCGACACCGATATCAACCGTAGTAATCTCCGGATTTCCATAAGTCTCGGTGTTTGCTCGATCCAAAAGCGCCATTCCCCGGACACCATATTCGCCAGTTTCCAGCGTCAGGTGAATCAAATCATCCACACTCAGACCGTCATCCAGCGTCGCCGCAAGCGCCCGCTGTAAAAATGCATCCACCTCCCGGTCCTCCTGCAGCAGGACGTTCGCATGCCGGGTATAGGCAGACAAACCTTTCAAGCCATACGTAATCAAGCTGCGAAGGGAAATAATATCCTCGTTCTGCCCGATCAGAACGCCCGCTTCCGACGCTTTTTTTATAAATTCAGACGGTTCACCTGTCCAGCCAGCCGCCTCCGGCAGATTGTCCCGACGTTCCAGCTGCTCCCACAGTGCCGTCTTCATTTCCAGCGTCTTTTCAATTCTTTTTTCAATCGCCACCTTATCAAAATTGGCATTCGTGATCGTCGTAAACAGATTTTCGGTAACCAGATGGTTGACCTCATCTGCCACCGCACGTCCCTCCTCGCGAAGCCGTGTCGTCACCGCGCTGATACCTTTCGTCACCCACACAAGCAAATCCTGCATTGCCGCCACATCCGGCTGCTTACCGCAGACACCGACCACCGTACAGCCCTTGCATCCGGCCGTTTCCTGACATTGATAACAAAACATTTTCTGGTCCATTGTTCACTCCTCCTATCGCATCTATCGTGTCTTATATAATCTGCATTTCGCGTGATTTATATTCTTGATAGGGATAGATAACGAAGCTGCCTTCCATATTATCAGCACCATGATTAGAGCCATCAGCGTCAAGAATAGCGTCATCCGTGGTGCTATTTGTCATCTGATTTAAAAGTTCCGGAAGGATTTTTGCAGCCTGATACAATTTTCTGTAATCTCTGCCATAATAAAAATATCTCCATCATTTTACTTGTAATGACGGAGATATTTCGCCCTGCTTATTCTTGTAGCAACCAATCGGCTATATCATGGATTTCGATTCCTTCATAACTATATTTTGGATGTTTGGTTCTGGCAATAATCATTTTCGGATAAGCATCTCGGA
>OIWV01003543.1_pt1 | contig 10040 bp, 8 predicted proteins | sample 1587751 | NCBI WGS metagenome assembly OIWV01 (sample SAMEA3888913, study PRJEB22519) | human gut metagenome | biome: human gut; feature: human-associated habitat; material: faeces | place: Denmark | collected 2010 | reverse complement strand
CAATGCGCTCCGCAATGCCCTCGGCAATGGCGGTCTTGCCGACGCCCGCCTCACCGATGAGGCAGGGGTTGTTCTTCTGGCGGCGATTCAGAATCTGCACCACCCGCTGAATCTCCTCCTCCCGGCCGATGACCGCGTCCAGCTTGCCGTCCCGGGCCCGCTGGCTGAGATTGATGCAGTAGCTGTCCAGGTACTTGTGCTTTTTATCGGCCTTGCGGCCCTTGGGGGCCTCCTCCCGGCCGGAGGGGGCGTCGGACTTCTCCGCCGGGGGATTGCTGCCGCCGAACAGGCGGTTCAGGAAGGGGAAGGTGGCGGTCTTGCCGCTTTCGCCGTCGTCCTCGTCGTCCTCATCCTGGGGGGCAGGCATGTCGCTGAGCTCCTCGGCCCCGCCGAAGGCCTGCATCATCTCGTTGTTGATGTTCTCCAGGTCCTCCGGAGAGATGCCCATTCGCTTCATCATCTCCTCCACCTGGGGCAGGCCCAGCTGGGCGGCGCATTTCAGGCACAGGCCCTCGTTGACCATCTCGCCCTTTTCATTCTGCCGGGAAATAAAGACCACGGCCACATTTTTCTTACATTTGGAACAAAGAGTCGGTTGCATGGTTTCCCTCCGTTATCTGGGTAAATTGTTCACAGCGCCGCCAGAAGGCCCAGCGGCGTCTGGGTTGCAAAGAATTTCAGCAGGGTGGTGCCGTCGATGAGCTCCGGGGTCAGGAGCCAGCCGAAGCGCTGCATGGCCCACACGGCCACAAACAGCAACAGGCCGCCGCACACAAGGCCCAGAGCCGCGCCCCCCAGACCGTTGACGGTGCTGATCAGGGGCAGCCTGGTGACCAGGGCGTTCAGGGGCTTCACCAAAAGCCACAGCAGCACCAGCAGAATCAGGAACACCACCACATACACCGCCGTCCCCGCCACGGAACGGGCGATGCTCTGGGCCACGGCCCGGATGACGGTCTCGCCGGTTTGCTGCACCCGCTGGTGAACGGTATCCAGCATCTTCTGGAGGCCGCTGCCCCGGAAGCTGAATGCCTGGAGCATCTGTCCGGCGTCGGCGGCGTGGCTCTCCTCAATTTTCTGCTCCACCCGCTGGGTCACCCGGGGCTCGATCCACTGGGCCACAGGCTCCGTCAGGTGGTCGGCGGCCCAGGAGGCCCCCAGCAGGGCCACCACGACGATCAGCAGGCCCGCCAGGCTTTTCAGCAGGCCCCGTCTGGCACCCAGCCAGGCGGCGGCGATCAGGGCCGCCAGCACCAGGATATCGGCAAATACGGACATGGACACTCTCCTTTCGGGGTCAGGGCAGGAACACGCTGGCAGCGGCAGAGCCCGCCAGCACCGCAGAGCCGTCGCTGCGCATCAGCACATCACCGGCGCTGCTGACGCCCTGCAGGGTGGCGTATTCCTTGAGGTTTTTGTTATAGATCACCAGCCGGTCGGCAAACAGCACCGCCACATACCGGCCGCAGGCGGACATGCTCAGCACATCGCCGTCCAGGTCCAGGGACCCCAGCTCCTTGCCGTCGCTGTTCACCGTCACCAGGCGCAGCTGGCTGCCCACCTTGTAACGGCCCAGCAGCACGGCGGCATAGCCGTCACCGCCCAGGCTGCACCGGCGCAGAACGCCGCCGTCATAGCTGTAGGACGCGGCGGCCCGGCCCTTCTGGTCGATGAAATGCAGGCTGTCCTCCGCCACGGCGCAGTAGCGCTTCCCTACCAGCCCCAGGTCATACACCGCCACGCCGGCCAGGTCGCAGGTGGCGTAGGCCTCCTGCCGGTCCAGCTTATACAGGACGATGCTGCTGGTGAAGGAGCCCTGGGACTGGCCCATGGTGACGGCAGCCATCTCCTTGCCGTCCCGGGACACGGAGGAGGTCATCAGGAAGCTGTCGGCAGAATGAAAGGCGAATTCCTTTACACCGTCCTCGTCGTAGACCTCCACGGCGGCCTTGTAGCCCCGCTCGTTGAGGGTCACCGCCAGGCGGCCCTCCCGGGTCAGGGTAACGGACAGAATCTCGCCGCCGCAGGTGATTTTGCGGACCAGGCCCTGGGCATTGAGGACATACACGTCGCTGCCGCCGATGTCGTAGGCGGCGGCCAGGCTGCCGGTTCCGGTCACTGTACAGGAAGTCCACTTTACAGTCTCGTTGCAGACCACCTGGCCGTCCTCCTGCATCACCAGCAGCTGGCTGTTGGTGACGATGGCCAGGCTGCCGTCCAGAGAGGCGAAGCAGCTGGTGCGGTCGGCGGCGTAGTGGTACAGCTGGGCGCAACCGGTCTCGTCCTTTTTGGCCCGGGCATAGGTCACGCTGCGGCGCAGCCCGTCGAAAGCGGTGGTATCCGTCAGGGCGGCGATGAGCACCACCGCCAGCAGCACCACGGCCACCGCCGCAAACCATATGGGCTTCAGCTCCGGCCGCTTCCGGTGCTGCACCCGGCGGGGCTCCTCCTCCTGGGGGTTGCCTTGGTCAAATTCCATCCGGTCCATTGAGTCTTTCATCTTCATACCACACCCTTGTCAGGTACAGACCTCCCGGCGGGGCGGTGGGCCCGGCCAGGGTACGGTTGCCGCTGTCCAGGATCACAGGGATCTCCTCCGGCGTCAGCTTCCCCTCCGCCGCGTAGAGCACCGTGCCGGTGATGGCCCGTACCATATTATACAAAAAGCCGTTGGCGCAGACCTTCAATTCCAAAAGGTCCCCCTGCCGCCGGACCCGGCAGTAGTGGATGGTGCGGACGGTGCTGCGGACGTTGGTGCCCACGCTGCGCACGGCGGCGAAATCGTGGGTCCCCTCGAACATCCGGGCCGCCCGGTCCATGACCTCCTCGTCCAGGCGCTTGGGGTAAAAATACGCCCTGTTCACATAAAACGGGTTCTTCACCCGGGAATTGTAGATGCGATAGGTATACTCCTTGCGGATGCAGGAGCCGATGGCGTTGAAATCCTCCGCCACCTCATAGGCCGCCTTTACCACGATGTCCTCGGGAATGTGGGTGTTGACGGCGAAGGGCAGCCGGTCCACGGGAATACGGGAATTGGTGCGGAAATTGGCCACATAGTGCTCGGCGTGGACCCCGGCGTCGGTGCGGCCGCAGCCGGTGCACTTGATGGGCTCGCCGCACACCATGGACAGGCCCCGCTCCAGGGTCTGGGCCACGGTGACCTCGGTTTTCTGCACCTGCCACCCATGGTAGGCGGTGCCGTTGTACATCAGGATCAGTGCGATGTTGCGCATAGCGTACCTCTTTCAGATTCCCAGCCGCCCCAGGGCGATGACCCCCGCCGTCAGGGCCGCAAAGCCCGCCAGGACCCACAGGTCCGCCGGGCGGAAGTGCAGCACATGAAGGGCGGTGCGGCCTTCGCCGCCGTGGTAGCAGCGGCACTCCATGGCCGTGGCCAGCTCGTCCGCCCGGCGGAAGGCGCTGATAAACAGGGGTACCAAAATGGGCACCAGCGCCTTGGCCTTCTGGAAGATGTTCCCGCTGTCGAAATCCGCACCACGGGCCTTCTGCGCGGACATGATCTTGTCCGTTTCCTCGATCAGCGTGGGGATGAACCGCAGGGCAATGGCCATCATCATGGCCAGCTCGTGAACGGGGACATGGATCTTTTTCAGGGGGTTCAGCAGGGATTCCAGTCCGTCCGTCAGGCGGATGGGGCTGGTGGTGTAGGTCATCAGAAATGTCCCCATCACCAGCAGCATGATGCGGATGACCATGAACAGCGCGTTTTCAATGCCCTTCACGGAGACCCGGAGGATGCCCCACTCCCAGAGGTAGTGGGTGTCCGGGGTGAAGAACATATTGAGGATGCCTGTGAACGCGATGATGAACACCAGGGGCTTCAGGCCCCGCACCAGCGCCCGCAGGCCCACATGGGACACCTTCACGCACGCAGCCAGCGTCACCGCCATAACGGCGTAGCCCGTCCAGCCCTTGGCGCTGAACAGCGCGATGATATACAGCGTCACCAGCAAGATTTTCGTCCGGGGGTCCAGCTTATGGGCGATGGAATTTCCCGGGAAATACTGGCCTAAGGTAATGTCCTTCAGCATCCCGCTCCCCCCTTCCGCAGGGCAAGGAGCTGACGCTCCAGCGCCTCCACCGTATAAACAGCCGGGTCGATGTCCACGCCCCGACGCTTCAACTCCATGGCGATCCGGGTGATCTGCGGCACGTCCAGGCCGGCGGAGAGCAGTTCCTCGCCCCGGGCGAACACCTCCGCGGGCGTCCCCTGCATCAGCACATGGGCGTTTTTCAGCACTAAAATGCGATCCACGTTCCGGGCGATCTCGTCCATGCTGTGGCTCACCAAAATAATGGTTTTTCCCTTGTTGCGGTGATAGTCCCGGATGTTGGCCATGAGGTTTTCCCGGCCCGCGGGGTCGAGACCCGCCGTGGGCTCGTCCAGCACCAGCACCTCCGGCTCCATAGCCAGTACGCCCGCCAGCGCCACCCGGCGCTTTTGTCCGCCGGACAGCTCAAAGGGGGATTTTTCCAGCTGATCGTCCCGGATACCCACTAACTTGGCGGCCTCCCGGACGGCGTGATCCAGCTCGTCCCCGGTTTTTCCCTGATTAGCGGGGCCGAAAGCGATGTCCTTGTACACTGTTTCCTCAAACAGCTGATATTCCGGGTACTGGAACACCAGACCCACCTTGAAGCGAACCTCCCGGATCTTTTTCGGCTCCGCCCAGATATTCTTCCCCCGCAGCAGGATCTCTCCTGCCGTTGGCTGGAGCAGACCGTTCAGATGCTGGATCAGGGTGGATTTGCCGGAGCCGGTATGGCCGATGATCCCTAAGAATTCTCCCTCGTTCACATCAAAGCTCATGTGCTCCACGGCACTGCGCTGGAACGGCGTTCCGGCGCCATAGGTATGTGTCAGGTCTTTTACCTGTAGAATCGGTTCCAATCCTTCTGTCCTCCGTCAATTCTTCGCCAGAGCCGCGGTAATGGCAGCCGCACATTCGTCCACCGTTAAAGCGTCCAGGGGTACGTCCAGCCCGTCCTTCCGCAGACGGTCCAGCAAGTCCACCGTGTCTGGCACCGTCAGGCCCATGGTCCGCAGCGGCTCTACCTGGGTAAAGACCTCCTTAGGGGTGCCGTCCAGCGCGATGCGGCCGTCATCCATGACGATGACCCGGTCCGCCTCCTCCGCCTCGTTCATGTGGTGGGTGATGAGCACCACGGTGATGCCCTTCTCCCGGTTCAGCTTATGAACGGCGGAAAGCACCTCCTGCCGCCCGATGGGGTCCAGCATGGCGGTGGCCTCGTCCAGTACGATGCACGCCGGCTCCATGGCGATGACACCGGCGATGGCGACCCGCTGCTTCTGACCGCCGGACAGCAGATGGGGCGCATGGGTCATAAAGGCGGTCATATCCACGGCGGCCAGGGCGTCATCCACCCGGCGGCGGATCTCCTCTGAGGCCACGCCTAAATTCTCCGGGGCAAAGGCCACATCCTCCTCCACCACGTTGGCGACGATCTGGTTGTCCGGATTCTGGAACACCATGCCCACCCGGCGGCGGATCTCCAGCAGACACGCCTCGTCCTGCGTATCCATGCCCTCCACATACACCTTGCCGCCGCAGGGCAGCAAAATGGCGTTCAGGCTTTTGGCAAAGGTGGATTTGCCGGAGCCGTTATGCCCCAGCACCGCCACAAAGGAGCCCTTCTCGATCTGCAAGTTCAAATGGCTGAGCACCGGGCGGGACGCAGGCGCGTCCTTAGGTGCGTCCGGGTCCGCAGGATATGTAAATGTTACATCGTTAAATTCAAGAATTGCCATCTTTGCCTTTCCACACAGCGGTGGCACCGCAGGGCAGCACGCCGCCGGTTTCCGTCACCGGCAGGCCAATCTCGTCCGCAGACACAGAACCGCCCATTTGACGCACCAAAACATCTTCCAAAATATATTGCATTACCGAGGCAGACAGGCCGGTGGTATAAGAATTCAACACCACAGCCAGCGCGTCATCACTGAGCACCTGCTGCACCAGGGTCACAAAATCATATAAATTATCTTCCAGGTGCCAGATCTCACCTTTTGGCCCCCGGCCGTAGCTGGGCGGGTCCAGGATCACAATATCGTACCGGTTGCCCCGACGAATTTCTCGCTGCACAAACTTGATACAATCGTCCACGATCCAGCGCACAGCGCCGTCTGCCACGCCGGAGGCGGCCGCGTTCTCCTTGGCCCACTGGACCATACCCTTGGAGGCGTCCACATGGACTACCTGTGCACCGGATTTCAGGCAGGCAACCGTGGCACCGCCGGTATAGGCAAACAGGTTGAGTACCTTTACCGGACGGTCAGCGCCCTCAATCATGCCACGCACAAGATCCCAATTCACAGCCTGTTCCGGGAACAGGCCAGTGTGCTTAAAGCCCATGGTCTTGATGTTAAAAGTCAAGTCCTTATAGCGCACCTGCCACACAGCAGGAATGCGCTTAAAAGTCTGCCACTTGCCACCGCCGGTGCGGGAGCGCACATAGCGTGCCCCCGGCTGTGCCCACAAGCGGTTCTCCCGCGGGCTATTCCAAATCACCTGGGGGTCCGGACGAATCAGGATTTCTCTGGTCCAACGCTCCAGCTTTTCGCCGGCAGAGCAGTCTATCAGTTCATAATCTTTCCAGTCACTGGCTACACGCATTAACTCAATCTCTCCCGTACCACATCTGCAATTCGATTGCCCAGTCGGGTGATCTTTTCCAGATCTTTGCCCTCTAACATCACCCGCACCAAAGGCTCTGTACCGCTGACCCGAACCAACACGCGGCCGTCGCCCATCAAATCCATCTCAGCCTGTTGAACGGCAGAGATAATATATTCGTCATTGTTATATTTCTGCTTGCCCTCCGGTGTCACCTGCACATTGATGAGCACCTGCGGATAAACGGTCATAATCTTTGCCAGCTGAGACAGCTTTTTGCCGCTTTTCACCACTGTCTTAAGTAGCTGCACACCGCTAAGCTCACCGTCGCCGGTGGTGGCGTAATCCAGGAAAATCACATGACCGCTTTGCTCGCCGCCGATGTTATAGCCCTTTTGCAGCATACGCTCCAGCACGTAACGGTCACCCACTGCCGTCTTTTCACAGGCAATACCGTTCTCTTCGCAGAACTTAAAGAAGCCCATATTGCTCATCACCGTTACCACGGCGGTGTTCTTAGCCAGAGTGCCCTCGTCCAGCATCCGCTTGGCGCAAATGGCGATCACCTTGTCGCCGTCCACCAATTGGCCGTTTTCGTCCACCGCCAGCATACGGTCTGCGTCGCCATCAAATGCCAACCCTAAGTCCAGCCCATTGTCTGTTACAAACTGCATCAGCTCTTCCGGGTGGGTGGAGCCGCAGTGATCGTTGATATTCACACCGTCCGGCGTGTCGGAAAGCATATAACACCGGGCACCCAGAGCAGTAAAGATCTGTTTGGCACAAACGGAAGCGGAGCCGTTGGCGCAGTCCAAAGCGATATTCAGCCCGTCAAAGCGAACATCGGCGGTGTCCACCACATGGCGCACATAATCCTCCACGGCCGTCTTGCAATAGAGCCGATTGCCCACATCGCCGCCCAGCTTCTCCGGGATTTCTTCTGCACCGTCCAGGATAATAGCCTCAATTTCTTCTTCTATGGCGTCATCCAGCTTGTAGCCGGTGGACTGGAAGATCTTAATGCCGTTGTATTCGCAAGGGTTGTGTGAAGCGGAGATCATCACGCCGGCGTCACAGCCGTAGCGGCCGATCAGGTAAGCTACTGCCGGGGTAGGCACTACGCCCACAGAGAGCACATTCGCCCCCACAGCGCAAAGCCCGGCGGTGAGTGCCGCCTCCAGCATATCGCCGGACGCCCGGGTGTCTTTACCGATGAGCACCGTGGGTTTTCTGCCCAGCTCACCGGCCAAAACTTTGGCTGCCGCCTTGCCGATCGAGAGCGCCAGCTCGTTGGTTAAATCTTTATTGGCTATGCCACGCACGCCGTCTGTTCCAAACAATCTGCCCATACCATTCTCCTTTGTTGTTAAAAAGAACTGTGTGTTTCCGTCTATACCGGTTTGAATTTTAATTTACGATGGTTAAAGTAAAGTTTGCTGCCCGTCCTGCTGGAACCCCAAATGCCGGTAGGCCGCCGGGGTCACGCAGCGCCCACGGGGGGTGCGGCTGAGAAAGCCGATCTGCATCAAATACGGTTCGTACACATCCTCAATGGTCACTGCCTCTTCGCCGATGGCTGCGGCAATGGTTTCCAGCCCCACAGGTCCGCCGTTATAATTTTTAATCATAGTGGTCAGCAAGCGACGATCAATACCGTCCAGTCCCAGCTGATCGATCTCCATACGAGAGAGGGCATCCTCCGCCGCCTCAGCGTTGATTACGCCGTCGTACTTTACCTGGGCAAAGTCACGGCTGCGCTTGAGCAAACGGTTGGCGATACGCGGGGTGCCTCGGGAGCGGGAAGCGATCTGCAAGGCGCCGCCCTGTTCAATGGGAATATTCAAAATGCCCGCCGAGCGCTTAACGATGGTGGCAAGCTGCTCATCCGTGTAAAGCTCCAGCCGTAAGATCACGCCAAAGCGGTCACGCAGTGGCGCCGACAATTGCCCGGCACGGGTGGTGGCGCCAACTAAGGTGAAGTTGGGCAGATCGAGCCGAATAGAACGGGCGGATGGGCCTTTGCCGATGATAATATCCAGCGCACGGTCCTCCATCGCCGGATACAGCACTTCCTCAACGCTGCGGTTAAGCCTGTGTATTTCATCAATGAACAGCACATCGTTTTCCGCAAGATTTGTAAGTATTGCCGCAAGGTCCCCCGGACGCTCTATGGCCGGGCCGCTGGTCACGCGGATGGACACCCCCATCTCCGATGCAATTATGTTTGCAAGGGTGGTTTTGCCAAGCCCCGGAGGGCCGTAAAGCAGCACATGGTCAAGCGCCTCACCGCGCCCCTTGGCCGCCGTTACATACATGGAGATGAGCTTTTTCACCTTTTCCTGTCCGACATATTCCTCAAATGAATGCGGACGAAGCGAAAACTCCTGCTCAATATCCTCCTGTTTGAATTCCGAGGTAATAACTCTTTGATCTCGCTGAATCATTCCTGCTCCTTATTCCTTGCACCGGGTGCATTGTTTATCTGCAATTTCCGCCGCGAACCCTCCTGCGGTGCCTGCTCATAAAGTCGCCTATGCCCTGCCCATTCCCGAAAGGGCGCGCCGTATAAGCTCCTCCACGCTGCCTGCCGCTCCCGCAGCATCTATTGCGCTTACCGCCTCTGCCCGCGTAAAGCCCAGCGCCATAACCGCCGTTATTGCCTCCTGCGCCATATCCTCAGAGGCCGCGCCTCCCGCTTTTTTCGCCGCAGGCGCGCTTATAAGCTCATCGTTGTCTATGCTGCCTCTTAATTCAAGTATCATCCGCTGCGCCAGCTTATTGCCCACTCCCGCAGCTCTTGTAAGGGTTTTGACATCCCCTGTTACAATAGCCAATGCAATGTTGTGCGCCCCTATCCCGCTTATCATGGAAAGCGCGGATTTTGCGCCCACGCCGCTTACGGACGGCAGCCTTTGGAACATCGCCCGCTCCTGTGTGTCGGCAAAACCGTAAAGGGAGATATCGTCCTCTCTTACCGTCTGATGCAGATAAATTTTAACCGCACTGCCTATCGGAACACCGTCGATGCAGGATGCAGAAGCATATATTTTATAGCCTATACCGCAGCACTCAACGGTTATACCGTCCTGCGCTGCCTCTTCAAGAGTTCCTTTTATATATGAATACATTCGGTTTATCCTCAATTTCTTTTGAATTTACCGCAAAAGCATTGCTTTTATCCCGGCGCAGCACCGACCGGGCTATATTATACGGAAATCTCCGCCCATTCTGCCGGAGTGAGCATGGCATATTGCCACTGCCAGCGCATCCGCAGCATCATCAGGCTGCGGGATTCCCTCCAGCTTAAGCAGCGAAGCCACCATTATCTGAACCTGCCGCTTTTCGGCGCGCCCGTACCCTGCAACCGCCTGTTTTACCTGA
>OIWV01003542.1_pt1 | contig 10041 bp, 4 predicted proteins | sample 1587751 | NCBI WGS metagenome assembly OIWV01 (sample SAMEA3888913, study PRJEB22519) | human gut metagenome | biome: human gut; feature: human-associated habitat; material: faeces | place: Denmark | collected 2010 | reverse complement strand
GCAAAGATAGTGCAAACCGAACGCAAAACAAAATGAACTTGTTCATTTTTTATGCCGAGGTGCAACCTATCTTCGTTTTCCAACAAAGATAACTAATTAATCCTGAACTCAAGGTCCGGACGCTCTTTTAAATAAGTAATCAGTTCACGCCCCACGGAAAGCTTCACGGGACGGGAAATCAAATCGACCGTCATCTTGCTATCCTCATCTCTGACTTTGAAATAAAGCTCCGTACTGCCCGGACGTTCCTTGGTCAGTTCTGCCAGTTCAGTTATCAAAGCCTTGTTCAGCACACTCAGCGGAATGAGAATGGTTATCTTCTCAATCAGTTTCTCCTTGACGTCAGGCAACAGTTCCATGGAGGTTATCTTCAGCTCCAACTCATCCTGCCGCCATTGCTTGGGCTGGCAACGGGCTTTGATGAACAAGAAGGTACGTTCACCCAGATACCCCTGATAGGTCACCCAATCATTTCCGAAGAAAGGAAGCTCTGCCGAACCGGAATAGTCTTCAATCTTGGCTATGCCGTAAGGATTTCCATTTTTACTGATACCGCGACGCACGGCGGTCACGATGCCACCCATTGTTATTTCGCGTCCCACAAGTGCCGTCTTATCTTCCAGCTCTGCCATGTGAGTGTTGCAAACATGCTCCAGAACTACGGAATACTCATCCAACGGGTGTGCGGACAGATAGATACCTACCAAATCGCGCTCCCGGTTCAAACGGTCGAGGTCGCTCCAACGTTCCGCTACCGGTATTTCCGGAGTGGCGATATCCACCACATTCTCACCGCCGAACAAGGAGTTTGCAGCCGCAGCCTGGTCGGCCTGGTAACGGTTACCATACCGCACCAAGGTTTCGAGGAAGACCTCGTTCTTGGAATTTACGGCAAAATACTGCTCTCGCTTCAGCTCCGGGAAGCTGTCGAACCCGCCCGCCAAAGCAAGACATTCCAGATTCTTCTTGTTGCAGGCTGTCAGATTGACACGCTGCACAAAATCAAATATACCCTTGAAAGGACCATTCTTCTCGCGTTCCTCCATGATGCTCTGCACAGCACCCTCGCCTACCCCTTTCACCGCGCCAAGACCAAAACGGATATTGCCTTCCTTGTTCACGGTGAACTTCAGGTTACTTTCATTCACATCCGGCCCTTTGACCTTCACCTTCATTGCCTTGCACTCATCCATAAACTTGGTCATCTTTGTGATGTCATTCAAGTTACGGCTGAGCACTGCCGCCATATATTCCGGTGGATAGTTTGCTTTAAGATATGCTGTTTGGAAAGCCACCCAACTATAACATGTGGCATGGCTCTTGTTGAAGGCATACGATGCAAACTTTTCCCAATCTGACCAAATCTTTTCGAGCACTTTCTCATCATAGCCATTCGACTTTCCTCCATTGATAAACAATGGTTTCAACTCCGCCAGCTTAGCGAAAATCTTCTTACCCATTGCCTTGCGAAGACCATCCGACTGACCGCGCGTGAAATTAGCCAACAAACGCGACAACAGCATGACTTGCTCCTGATATACTGTAACTCCATATGTATCCTTCAGATACTTTTCCATGACTGGGATGTCATACTCAATCGGCTCAATACCTTTCTTTCTGGCAATAAACTGCGGTATGTAGTCCATTGGACCCGGTCGATAGAGGGCGTTCATGGCAATCAAGTCTTCAAACGTAGACGGATGCAACTCTCTAAGATACTTCTGCATTCCCGTGGATTCAAACTGGAATGTACCCGTAGTCCGTCCTTCGCAATAGAGCTCATACGTTTTAGGATCGTCCAGCGGAATGTGGTCAATATCCACATCTTTTCCCCAACGTTCCTTGATGTTGAGCAACGCTTCCTTTATAATCGATAACGTTTTCAAGCCGAGGAAGTCCATCTTGATCAATCCTGTCGACTCAATTACCGAACCTTCATACTGGGTGACAAGCACCTTTTCACCATCCTTGTCGGTCGCCGTTGCAACAGGCACCCAGTCTGTTATATCATCACGGCCAATAATCACACCGCAAGCATGCACGCCCGTATTTCTGACGTTTCCCTCAAGAGCAAGTGCATATTTCAACGTCTCACGGACAATCGGTTCGCCATAATTCAATTCGTGTTGCAATTCAGGTACATACTGATAGCAATTCTTCAGATTTATTTTAGGAGCCTTTCCATCAACTTCAGGCAGCTTGTCCGGTATCATCTTTGTAAGCCTGTCACTTTCCGAGAGAGGTAGCCTTGAAACACGGGCAACATCCTTTATCGCCGATTTTGCCGCCATAGTGCCATAAGTGATGATATGCGCCACTTTCTCAGCACCGTATTTTTCCGTCACATAGCGTAGCACATCCGCACGACCGTCATCATCGAAATCAATATCGATATCAGGCAATGATATACGGTCGGGATTCAAGAAACGCTCAAACAGCAAGTCGTATTTTATCGGGTCTATCTGAGTGATTCCAAGACAATACGCCACCGCGGAACCGGCAGCAGAGCCACGTCCCGGACCCACCGATACGCCTATCTCACGGGCTGCGCCGATAAAGTCCTGCACAATCAAAAAATATCCTGGGAATCCCATATTTTTAATTGTGTCCAACTCAAAATCTATTCGCTCCTTTTGCTCATCTGTCAAGTTTTTTCCCCAACGTTTTTCCGCTCCAACAAGCACCAGATGGCGCAAATAGTCATTATTGTCCGTAAAGCCTTCAGGTAATGGGAAATTCGGCAAAATAGGGCCATGCTCTATCGAATATCGCTCCACTTTGCCCAGCACCTCCTGTGTATTGGACAAAGCCTCCGGGACATCGGCAAACAGTTCATTCATTTCCTCCTGCGTCTTCATCCACTCCTGCTTTGTGTAAAGCATTCGCTTGTCGTCGTCGAGGAATGTTCCGGTCGACACACAAATCAACCGGTCATGAGCTTCCGCATCTTCTTCATTGACAAAATGCACATCGTTTGTACACACCAATTTTATGTTGTGCTTCTTCGACATTTCTATCAACACCTTATTCACCTCCTGTTGCAGTGGATAAGCCTCTTGGTTGGCACGGGCAACAGTTGCTTTGTGTCTTTGCAGCTCAAGATAATAGTCTTCTCCAAACACTTTCTTAAACCACAATATAGACTTCTCCGCCTCTTCTATATGCCCTGCCGTAATCAATTTCGGCACCTCGCCTCCCAGGCACGCCGAGCAGACAATCAAATCCTCGTGATATTTTTCCAGCTGCTTCTTATCCGTTCGCGGATGATAATAATAACCATCCGTCCAGGCATTTGACACAAGTTTTATAAGATTATGATATCCGTGTTGGTTTTTCGCAAGCACAATTAAGTGCCGGCCAATATCTTTTTTGTTGCTTCTGTCGGTCATATCATTATCAGCCACATACATTTCGCAGCCGATAATTGGCGTGAAAATTTTACTTTCAGCTTCCTTAAGTGCCGTTTCCGCCTTCGACAAAGCCTCCTGGTCAACGGCATCCGCCGACTTCAGTTCTTCAATTGTTTTCTTCAGATTTTTTATCTCGCCGTCAACATCTTTGTTTTTCTTGTTGACATAGTCGGTTAATTCCTTTATTCCGAACATATTGCCATGGTCTGTGAGGGCAATACCCCGCATACCATTAGCTATAGCCTTGTCGACCAAGGCTTTGACTGACGCCTGTCCGTCCAGGACAGAATATTGAGAGTGGACGTGGAGATGTACAAATGGTTGCATACGTTCTATCTTTTTGCGTTTGTAAAGTTAAGCATTCATAACGACATTTTAAAACGCAAGCGCGAGTATATTCCTTTTTTAACCTTTGTTTGGCGTCGGCAACATAGCAAAATCACTGCGGACAAGTCTCAAAATTATGGTCATATACAATATATTTTGTATTTTCGCAGAAAATTTCAACCGACGTGATTTATCCTGATAATTTAGAATATAAAATAGGTTTTGACATTGTCAGAAAAACTCTGGCATCCAAATGCAGCAATCCTCTCGGCAAAGCGGAATGCGAATCAATGACATTTTCAAACAACTACAGGCTCATTGTCAACTCGCTTTCTCAGACCAACGAGTATCTCTCCATCATAAAATCGACCAATGATTTTCCAAATGGCTCGATTTTCGATTTGAGAGAATCCCTCCTGAAAATCAAAGCCGCCGGATCTTTTCTGACAGAAACCGAGTTGTATCAATTAGGCAAAACCCTCGTCTCCGCAGCTGAAATTTGTGACTACTTCACAGAAGAAAAAAGTGCGGCATATCCACTTCTAAAGCAAATCGCCGACAGTCTACTGTGTTTCCCAGAGATCTCACGCCACATTGATTCCATTTTGGACAAGTTCGGCAACATCAAGGACAACGCTTCTCCTGAATTACAACAATTGCGGAGAAAACTCTTGTCTGTATCAAGCAGTGTCAACGGCATGATGCAGAGAGTAATATCACGCTATAAGCAGAACGGAATGCTCGACAAAGACTGCACCCCGTCTATCCGTGACGGACGATTGGTTATACCAGTCGCACCAATGCACAAGCGGGCAGTGAAAGGCATTGTCCACGATGAGTCGGCAACAGGCAAGACCTTCTTCATCGAGCCGGAGGAAATCGTTGAGGCAAACAACCAAATCAGGGAACTTGAGGCCGACATACATAAGGAAATTGTCAGAATTCTGATAATGACTGCCGATATTATCAGACCTCATTTAGACGACTTGACCGTTTTCTATCAGACTATTGGTGTTTTTGATTTCATCCGTGCGAAAGCACTGTTTGCAAATGAGATTGACGCTACTATGCCACAAATCTCGCAAAAGCCCGAGATTGAATGGTACAACGCTGTCCATCCTGTACTGTTCATGACACTCAGCAAACTTGGGAAAAACGTAGTGCCATTAAGCATCCAGTTGGACAACAAAAACCACATTCTGCTAATTTCGGGTCCCAATGCCGGCGGAAAATCAGTCTGTCTGAAAACTGTCGGTGTTGTTCAATATATGTTTCAATGTGGTATTCTTCCGCCTGTCTATTCCAATTCGCACTTTGGGATATTCGACAATATATTTATCGACATAGGCGACGAGCAATCAATTGAGAACGAGCTCAGCACATATAGCTCCCACCTGTCAAACATGAACTATTTCATGCGCCATTCCAACTCTAAGACATTGCTCCTGATCGATGAATTCGGCGGAGGAACAGAACCCCAGATTGGAGGAGCAATCGCGCAGGCCATCTTGAAAAAGCTAAATGACTCCGGCTCTTTCGGCGTCATAACCACCCACTACCAAAATCTAAAGAATTTTGCAAACGAAACCGATGGCATTGTCAACGGAGCAATGCTCTACGACCGCAATCTTATGCAACCGCTGTTTCAATTGTCGATAGGCACTCCAGGCAGTTCTTTTGCAATTGAAATAGCACGCAAAATCGGCATCCCTTCCGATGTCATAAGCTATGCGGAGGACATTGTTGGCTCCGACTACATAAACATGGACAAATATCTGCTCGACATCGCCCGCGACCGTAGATATTGGCAAAACAAACGACAGGACGTCAGGCTTCAACGTAAGAAATTGGAAACATTGGTCGAAAAATATGAGACCGACATTCAGAAGCTTGTCGTTGAACGCCGTGAGATTATCAAAGAAGCAAAATCAGAAGCCAAGGAGATTCTCTCGCATAGCAACGCGTCTATCGAGAACGCCATTCACGAGATTAAGAAAGTGCAAGCCGAGAAAGAGCGCACCAAAGAAGTGCGCCGACAAATCGACGATCTCAAGAAACGCCTGTCGACAGAGGGTGAAACTGTGGAATCCTCTGAAAAGCTGAAAGAGTTGTCCGCAAAGCTGGACAAACGTCACAAGAAAAGGGACAAAGCCTCTTCCTCCCCACAAATCAAAGCGGAAGAGCCGCTTTCTGTCGGTGACACCGTCACTGTCGACGGAAGCAATTCTGTTGGCGAGATTATAGCCATCGAGGGCAAGAACGCCACGGTCGCAATGGGATTGTTCAAATCAAAAGTCCCATTGTCAAAGCTTAAAAAGACCATACGCAAAGCGACCGCAGCCACTCAAACAGCTTCTTTTGTATCGTCCTCAACATCCGACAATATGCGAAGCCGTCAATTGGAGTTCAAACAGGAAATCGATGTCAGAGGAATGCGTGCTGACGAAGCGCTGCAAGCCGTTTCTTATTTCATTGACGACGCGGTGCAATTCAACATCAAGCAAATCCGGATTCTGCATGGCACTGGTTACGGCATACTGCGCCAACGTATCAGAGAATACCTCAACACCGTTCCTGATGTAAAATCATACAGAGACGAACATGTGCAATTTGGCGGAGCCGGAATCACCGTCGTTGAGTTAAGCTGACAAATTACCGGAGGAATTTGGGCGCAGGTATGAAGAATCCGAAACTTACGCCAAAGTTACATCTGCTTTTCGGTGAATTGACATAGTTTCCGTAGACGCTGAGCGATGCAAACGAGAAATTATAAACAACAGATGCCTCGCCCATAAAATTAATCGACCCAAACCAATGTCCGTAACTTGCCGTATCATTGTCTCCCGGACAAATCTCACGCATTGGAGAGAATGCATAGACCTCCGTGCGCAATTGCAAATTGTCTATAATATTGAATATCGGGACTATTCCGCCAGCCACAAAAGAATTGGACTGGAACGACGGCAAGAAAATCCCCCGGCTGTATTGAGTAGGAGTGAATGCAGGCGCCTGCACGATGCTTGCCGTATAACTTTGCAGCAACGGCTTGGTCGATGCCACTGCATTGAGCCGATAACCTAGAGTGAATCTGCTTGACAGCGGACAAAAACGCATTAAGTCAAATTCAGCCTCTGCCCATTTCAGTTCATCATACAAATATGGCTGATTTATGTTGCTGTACTGTTCCATATTTCCAAGCACACCTGTTGCTGCCACAAAAATCCGGGTTCCTGTCGACGGATATATCTGATTGTCCAACGTGTTAAAATCATAACTGATTTTCAATTGTCCCAACTTATAATTCGCCTCATCCTGAGAAATTGCCGAATAGTCGATATTTTTTGTCGGATAAAATCTATCCTGCAAGTATCCAAACCCTCCCGACAAATCAAACTTAGAATGTCGCCCCAAGCCAAGACTGAATATCAATTTGCCATAATACTGAGCCTTTGTCACAAAAGTCGGTGTGTTAGACTCAAAAAACAGCACATCGTCTTCATAAAATTTTTGCTGAGACGCCACTCCCTGTAATTTTATCATCGTCGGCAAGCCTGAATTCAAAGAGATTTTGGCATTCAGCGCTCCCCCATAATACGACTGACCAATCCAACCACTGACATCTCCACTGAATGAATTCAAATCAATGGTTTCATAACCCACCGACAAATACGCAAGGCTATTTGTTGTAGATGTGACAAATCCGCCTATACCTATGTTCAGATTATCCTTGACATCTGCTTTCATTCGCAGGTCAAACAATCCACTACTCGGGTTGTAGTGTGGGCTTGGCACCAAATCGCGGAATTTGCCTGAAGTTATTGTTCGATAGTAAGCGTCTTTTACGTTGTCAAATGTTATAGTGTCTCCCTTGTCCTTAAAAAAGATATGGCGGATATAGCTTTCTGCATTCTTGCTTGTTCCAACCACTTCCAACGAATCGAATTTGACCACAGGGACCTTGCTTTTGTAAACTTCCCTGCGGAGATTTACATTTCTAAACGAGACACCCTCTCCCACTCGACTTTTAATAGAATCTATCACCGCCATTGTCGTCCGGTATCCTCTATCAAAAATCTCATTTGCCTTAGGAAAATCCAGCAAATTGTACTCTTTCAGGTTTATGTGGATTTTAATCCCATCTTTTTCATCAAGATTATAATCATCCTGCTGTATGATCATACTTTCCAACTGCGAATACAAGTTGTTTAAATCCGGTGTTTCATGCGTTGTGACATCAATTCCGATTATAATGTCGGGCGCAAAATCCGCTTTCATGACATCCACTGGAAAATTATCATATATTCCCCCGTCAAACATCGGCAGCCCATCCTTTTCAATCGGTTTGAACGCCACAGGAAACGTCATCGACATTCTAACCGCCTCGCCAAGATCACCTTTGGACATCACAACCTTCTTTTTATTGAACACGTCGGAAGTAACACATCGGAACGGAACAAATAGTTTATTAAAATCCCCCTCACACACAGCCGTATGCGGAGTAAAGACTTCAACAAATCCGATATTCATCGGAAAAGGACTGATAAAACTCGACGGCAATATCGATGTTGACAATCCCGACTCTTTTTTACCGATATTCATCTTCACTATCGCAGGCGACAGTTCTGGCTTCAAGCAATAATATGTCAACGATGGGTTAATCTTGCCAGTAGACCAACTTGAAAAGCTGTCGGAAAGAATCAAATCAATTATCTCTTTCGGCGTATACCCTGACGCATAAAGGCTTCCAACAATCGCACCCATCGACGTGCCGGCGATGTAGTCTATTGGGATGCCATTTTCCTCCAAGGCCTGAATCACACCGGCATGAGCAATGCCTTTCGCACCGCCGCCACTAAGCACCAAGCCCACCGATTGCCGCGGTTTTTTAACACACGTTGCCGAGTCTGCCAACTCAGACGCATAAACGGCAGCCACTGACAGCAATACAATTATCAGGGTAGAAATTTTTCTCATCTCGGTGGTTCTATAAACGAATCCTTGAATCCAAGGAAATACAATACTCCGTCAATACCTATCGTAGAAATACTCTGACGGGCAGTCTGCTTAACTTTTGGCTTCGCATGGAACGCTATGCCAAGTCCTGCCATCGTGATCATCGGCAAATCATTGGCGCCGTCGCCAACTGCTATAGTCTGCGCAATGTCCACATTCTCCACCTGGGCAAGAAGCTTCAACAACTCCGCCTTACGCTTACCGTCGACAACCTCGCCAAGATAGCGGCCAGTAAGTTTCCCGTTTTCTATTTCCAACTCATTGGCATAAACATAGTCTATGCCAAACTTATGCTTCAAATAATTTCCAAAATACGTAAATCCGCCCGACAGAATTCCTATTTTATAGCCTGCTCGCTTAAGCACTTTCATCAGGCGTGGAACGCCTTCTGTTATTGGCAAGTTTTCTGCAATCTCACGCATCACTGACTCATCAAGTCCCTTCAAAAGCGCTACTCGTTCTTTGAAACTTTCCTTGAAATCAATTTCTCCACGCATAGCCCTCGCTGTAATAGCCCTAACTTTTTCACCGACACCGGCACGCTCGGCAAGTTCATCAATAACCTCTGTTTCAATCAGAGTAGAATCCATATCGAAACAAATCAAACGACGGCATCTGCGAAACATATTGTCCTGCTGCAAAGAGATGTCAAACTCCAACTCATTCGCAAGGTTCATGAAGTCCGACTGCATTTTGGCATAATCGGACGGAGTGCCTCGCACTGAAAACTCGACACATCCCTTCGACTTGCTGTCGGTATCGTCAATATCCGCCAACGGCATACGCCCAGTCAATCTTTGAATGGCGTCAATATTAAGGCCCTGCGTTGTTATGACATGCGTAACAGAAGCTATCTGCCGAGCTGTTATGTGTCGCGCCAAAATTGTTATGACATATCTGTTTCGGCCCTGCATGCCGACCCATTTGCCATAATCATCCACTGATATTGGTGTGAATTTTATAGTAACGTTCAACTCCGATGCTTTAAACAGCAATTCTTTCATTATATCACCGCTCCTGCCGCTATTGGTCTTGAACAATATGCCAAGCGACAACGTGTGATGGATGTCAGCCTGACCGATATCCAATATATTAGCCTCATATTTAGCCAGAATCTCTGTTAACGCGGAAGTCAAACCGGGACGGTCTTCTCCAGATATGTTTATTAAAATCAGTTCTATATCTTTTTCCATAAAATGAATTCTCTTCTGACTTCAAAATTACTTCTTTTTTTCATACGTTCACACCACCTTTTCCATAGCGTTCCAGCCTTTGCTGTGTCGTCCACATT
>OIWV01003540.1_pt1 | contig 10042 bp, 4 predicted proteins | sample 1587751 | NCBI WGS metagenome assembly OIWV01 (sample SAMEA3888913, study PRJEB22519) | human gut metagenome | biome: human gut; feature: human-associated habitat; material: faeces | place: Denmark | collected 2010 | reverse complement strand
TATCGTTGGATGCGTTATGCTGAAGTCTTGTTACTGGCAGCTGAAGCAAACCTGAAGGATGGCAATCAATCCGAAGCTGATGCTTGCTTGAATGAGGTGCGTCAGCGTGCAAGATTGGATGCAAAGACGGCTACCTTGGATGCCATTAAATTGGAAAAGAGACTGGAACTCTGTTCTGAATATACCCGTTATCAGGATATTATCCGTTGGAAAGATGCGGAGGCTTTGCTTAAGGATCAGGGTGAAAGAACACCTATCTTGTCAAATAAGGCAGGAAAAGATGAGCCGGATAATGTAGCGGTAGAATACATTCAGTATAACAAGGATAAAACGCGTTATGGTTTCAAGGAAAGACATTATTTGTTGCCTATTCCGGCAAAGGAGATCCGTTTGAATCCAAATATGGAACAAAATGCAGGTTGGTAAAGCGCATAAAGAATCAAAATCTAACTTCGTCATCTGATGCAGATAGACAAAATTAGATTTTTCTAACTGATTAATTGTTTGTAGAAGAAGTCCCCCGTGGAAATCATCTAATTGTACGGGGGCTTCTTTTGTGGCTTTTTAAATATAATATATATGAGAAGATTGTCAATTACTTTATTTTCACTCTGTCTGGCATCTGCCTTGACTGCACAGACGACCGGTTCGAATCAGTCAGTCAGACTGCGTGCCGATAATATCGACGAAGTAGTCAGTGCCATGACCCTCGAAGAGAAGGTACACCTCGTCATCGGTTGTGGGATGTCGATGGGAAGTGATACCAAGTTTCCCGGAACAGCGGGACGTACTTACGACATTCCCCGACTGGGTATCCCTTCCGCCTATCTTGCCGACGGACCGCACCGGTTGGCGATGGCTGCCAAGCGGGAATTCGACAGCCGTACTTATCATGCTACGGAATTCCCTTCCAGCACCACGGTGGCAGCAACTTTCAATCCGGATGCAGCCCACAAGGTGGGACGTACTTTGGGTACGGAGGTGAAGGATTATGGTTTGGATGTGTTGCTGGCACCGGGTGTCAACCTGATGCGAAATGTGCTCTGCGGACGTAACCATGAATATTATTCGGAAGATCCGGTGCTGACCGGCAAAATGGCTGCTGCTTATATCAACGGAATCCAGAGCCGGGGGACAGGTACCTGCCTGAAACACTTTGCCGTAAACAACCAGGAGACCAACCGCAATAACAACGACTCTCGCCTGACACAACGCCCCTTGCGCGAGCTGTATTTGAAGTGCTTTGAGATTGCTGTCAAAGAGTCTCAGCCCTGGAGCGTGATGACCGCCTACAATAAGGTGAACGGCAAATATACCTGCGAGGACCGTGAACTGACAGAAGACATCCTCCGCGACGAATGGGGATTCAAGGGACTGGTGATGTCCGACTGGAATGCCGGAAAAGATGCCGTGACCTCCATCGTAGCAGGAAACGATATGCTTCAACCGGGGCAGGACCGCCAGTATAAAGCTATTTTGAAAGCCGTAGAGAGTGGTACACTGGATTTGGCACTCCTCGACCGCAGCGTGAAGCGTGTGCTGGAGTTTGTGGTCAAGAGCCATACCTTTGCCGGCTACGAGTATCCCAATAAAACCGACTTGGAGGCTCATGCGCAAGTAGACCGTGAGATAGGTGCGGAAGGTATCGTGCTGCTGGATAACAAGCAGGCGCTACCCATGGCTGCCGGCATCAAAAAAGTGGCCCTTTATGGAACTACTTCCTATGACATGGTTCCTGCCGGCATGGGCTTTGGCAGTACGGGCATCGGTTATTACACGGTTTCTATGGTAGAAGGTTTGCGCAATGCGGGCTACACCGTGGACAAAGAATTGCTGAACCGCTACAAGAAGCATATGGCCGACGAGCAGAAACGGCTTTTTCCTCACGGAAAACCACCTTTCGCCTTTACTCCGCTGCCCCGTGCCGAGGAGTTCCTGCCCACTGCCGAGGAACTGGCTGCACAAGTGAAAGCCAACGACATTGCCGTGCTTACGCTGGGGCGTGTCAGTGGCGAGGGCTGTGACCGCCGTGTGGAAGATTTCCTCCTGAAGGAGAACGAATTGGCTCTGATTAAGCAGGTGTCTGCCGCTTATCATGCTGCAGGCAAGAAACTGGTGGTGGTTCTCAACATCTGCAGCCCGGTGGAAACTGCTTCTTGGAAGGGACTGGCAGATGCAGTGGTTTGTGCCTTCCAGCCGGGACAAGAGGTGGGCAATTGTATCACGGATATCCTGACCGGAGAGGTGAATCCTTCGGGCAAGTTACCCATGACGTTTGCCGTGAAATATGGCGATGCGCCGTCGGATGCTAACTTCCCTTTTGATTACGAGTTCAAGATGCCGTCGTTTGCTATGGGTACCGGTATGAATTTCAAGTCGAACAAGAAAGAGGAGAAACCGAAGGAACCGGAAAAAAATGTGGATTTCACTAACTATGAAGAGGGAATCTATGTGGGTTATCGCTATTTCGACACTTTCGGTAAAGAGGTTTCCTATCCGTTCGGTCATGGTTTGAGCTATACTGCTTTTGACTATGCGGTAGAGAACGCCAAAATGGATGCCGACCGCTGTGAGTTGAAAGTGAGCGTGAAGAACATCGGCAAGGTGGCAGGGCGTGAAGCCGTACAACTCTATGTGAAAGCTCCGAATGGGGGACTTGACAAGCCTGCCAAGGAGTTGAAGGCCTTCGGCAAAACTGCCTTGCTCCAGCCGGGCGAGAGCCAGACACTGATTCTGACTTGGAACGTGATGGACATGGCTTCCTTTAATGAGAAAAACAGCTCTTGGGAGTTGGCTAAGGGTGAATATCAGTGGATGGTTGCCGCATCTTCGGCCGATGTGCGTTGTACAGCGGTACAGAGGGTGACAAAGGCACGCAAGCAGAAAGTGCATGATGCCATGCGGGCGCAAGTGCCTGTGGCTGTGTATCCGATGGTGAAGAGATGAGGGGGATATGCGTGAAAAAACTGATATATATCAATTAGTTTTAGAGTGGAAAACGCTTATTTTGTAGTACATTTTTAAATCGATACCATGAAAAGATTGATACTCTCTCTTTTAGCCGTCTGCTTGCTGTGGATGGCAAATGCACAAAATCCTGCATGGGGACCGCAAAGCAAGGTAGTGACCGACAGCATCTACAGCCAGGTATTGAAAGCACACCGTGCCTACACCATCTATCTGCCGCAAAGCTATAGCAATGAAACGGATAGGAAATATCCTATCCTCTATTTGCTGCACGGCATGTCGGGGGTGAATACCAGTTGGTTTACAGACCAACGTGTGAAGGACGTGATGGACCAGTTGGTGGCATCGGGCGAGGCTTGCGAGATGATTATCGTCAGCCCCAATGCAGGAGGCAATCCGGCTACTTGCTGGAACGGCTACTTCAATATGCCGGGCTGGGCTTACGAAGATTTCTTCTATAAGGAGTTCCTTCCTTATATAGAGAAGACTTACCGGGTGAAAGGTGATAAGCAGCATCGTGCCATTGCCGGACTTTCTATGGGCGGAGGTGGAACGGCAAGCTATGCACAGCGCTATCCGGATATGTATTGTGCTGCTTATGCTATGAGTGCTTTGATGAACATCCCCGTTAGTGGTGAGGAGGTGGGAAAAGACCCCGACCCCACAAACAAGATGGCTGTACTGACGCGTTCTGTGCAGGAGCATAGTTGCATCAGGTATGTGGCTGAGGCAGATGTTGCGCGTAAGGCACAGCTTCGTACTGTACAGTGGTTTGTGGATTGCGGAGACGATGACTTTCTGCTGGACCGTAATATAGAGTTTTTCCAGGCGATGCGTAATGCCGGTATCCCTTGCCAGTTCCGTGTGCGGGATGGCGGACATACCAGCGAATATTGGCATTCGGCACTTTATATGTGCCTGCCTTTTGTAAGTCGCTGCTTTGCTAAATAACAAGAAGCTAATTCATTTAATATAAGAAATTATGAAAAGATTATTAAGTTTGGCAGCGATGCTGCTGGTCTGCTGTGTCACCCTTTTTGCACAGCAAGCTCTTTGGGGAGGTGCGGCAGTTGTCTCTCCTGATATTCATGACGACAACACGGTTACTTTTCGCTTGAAAGCTCCTAAGGCTGTAAGGGTGCAGATTACCGGTGATTTTCTGCCTCCACAAACTATTAAGACTCCTCGTGGCGATTATGATGCACCGGGCATTGCCGATTTGACAGAGGGGAAGGATGGCGTTTGGGAATTTACTACTCCCGAACCATTGAAGCCGGAACTTTATGGATACTCCTTTATTGTGGACGGATTGAGAATGATGGACCCGAGCAATGTTTACATGATTCGGGATGTGGCTACCGTGACCAATGTATTTATCATCGGTGGTGACCGTGCCGATTTGTATAAAGTGAATAAGGTACCCCATGGAACGGTAAGCCGCATGTGGTACAATAGTCCTTCGCTGGGAATGGACCGCCGTCTGACGATTTACACTCCGGCTGGTTATGAAACCAGCGGCAAGCGTTATCCGGTATTTTATCTGCTTCATGGTGCAGGTGGTGATGAGGAAGCTTGGATTGCTCTTGGCCGTACTTCGCAGATATTGGATAATCTCATTGCACAAGGCAAGGCTAAACCTATGATTGTGGTGATGACTAACGGCAATGCTTGGCAAGATGCTGCTGCAGGTGAATCTCCCAAGGGTTTTGTTGCCCCCTCCATGCGTCCCGACGAAAGAGCGAAGGTGGCGGAAGGTGCTTTTGAACTCTCGTTTCCCGAAATTGTGAAGTTCGTGGAGAAGAATTTCCGCACTCTTGCCAATAAGAAGAACCGTGCTATTGCCGGGCTTTCTATGGGTAGTTTCCACTCTTGCAATATTTCCAAGTATTACCCGGACATGTTCGACTATGTAGGGCTGTTCTCGGCTGCCATCATGCCCAACAAAGATGTGAAGTCTCCGATTTATGACAACCTTGAAGCCAAACTGAAAACCCAGTTTGCCAAGAAACCGTCACTCTATTACATCGCTATCGGTAATAAAGACTTCTTGTTCCAGGCCAATAACGACTACCGCAAGATGTTGGACGAGAAGGGTTACAAATATGAATATTATGAAACCGGAGAAGGTCATATCTGGAAGAACTGGCGTATTTACCTGACAGAATTCGCACCGAAGATATTTAAATAAGATTATGAAGAAGAATATCATATCCATGGCAGCAGCAATGGCTGTTTTGTCAGCTTGCGGACCGGGTGTGCCGCAGCTTGGAAAGTCCTCTCTGGATGAGGTGATTGGCGCCATGACCTTGGAAGAAAAGGCGCATCTGGTAGTGGGTACCGGTATGGCAGGTTTCTCGGGTGACAGTGCCGTAATCGGTGCAACGAGAAAGCTGGTGCCGGGTGCGGCAGGAACCACATACCCGATTGAACGCCTCGGCATTCCCGCTGTGGTGCTGGCTGATGGTCCCGCTGGACTGCGTATCGACCCCAAGCGTGAGGGGGATTCGGCTACGTACTATTGTACTCATTTCCCTATCGGAACTTTGCTCGCCTCTACCTGGGACCAGGAACTGGTGGAAAGTGTAGGTCAGTCCATCGGTAACGAAGTGCTGGAATACGGTGCGGACGTGCTGTTGGCTCCGGCGCTGAACATTCACCGTAACCCGCTTTGCGGACGTAACTTCGAGTATTATTCCGAAGACCCGTTGGTGTCGGGTAAGATTGCCGCCGCCTACGTACGTGGTGTGCAGAGCAACGGTGTGGGTACCAGTATCAAGCACTTTGCTGTGAACAACCAGGAAACCAACCGTATGGCTACGGATGCGCATGTATCTCCACGCGCCTTGCGCGAAATCTACTTGAAAGGGTTCGAGATTGCCGTGAAGGAATCCGCTCCTTGGACCGTGATGTCCTCATACAACTACCTGAACGGTGTCTACACTTCGGAAAACAAGGAGTTGCAGACAACCATGTTGCGCGACGAATGGGGCTTCAAGGGCATGGTGATGACCGACTGGTTTGGCGGCAAGGATGCCGTGGCACAGATGGTGGCAGGCAATGACATGTTGCAGCCCGGTCTGCCCAAGCAGTACGAAGCCATCGTGAAGGGTGTGCAGGACGGAGCGTTAGATGAAGCCATCCTCAATCAGAATGTGAAGCGTATTCTGGAGATGATTCTCCAGACTCCCCACTTCAAGGGATATAAATACTCCAACAAGCCTGATTTGAAGGCGCATGCTGCCGTTACTCGCCAGTCGGCAACGGAAGGTATGGTATTGCTGAAGAACGATAACGGTGCTCTGCCGCTGGCTGCCGACGTGAAGAACGTGGCACTCTTCGGTTGCACTTCCTACGATTTCATTGCAGGCGGTACAGGTTCGGGCAACGTGAACCGCGCTTATACCGTTTCGCTATTGGACGGCTTGAAGAATGCCGGCTATGTGGTGGATGAAGCGCTGAAGAATAGCTATGAAGCTTACCTGAAAACCGAGAAAGAACGTCTGTCCAAAGATAAGAAAGAGTGGTTCATGCCCGATACCCGTCCGGCTGAGATGGCTGTTTCCGCACAAGTCATCCGCGAGCAGGCTGCCAAGGCCGATGTGGCACTGGTGACGCTGGGACGTACCTCCGGTGAGTTCCTTGACCGTATGGTAGCCGACTTCAACCTCACCAAAGAGGAACAGAACATGTTGAAAGCTGTGTCCGATGCTTTCCACGCTGCCGGAAAGAAGGTAGTGGTAGTGCTCAATATCGGTGGTGTGATTGAAACCGCTTCTTGGAAATCTGCTCCCGATGCCATTCTTTGTGCATGGCAGGCAGGCCAGGAGGGAGGAAACAGTGTGGCTGACGTGCTGAGTGGCAAGGCTTCTCCTTCGGGCAAGCTGACAATGACTTTCCCGGTGAAGTTTGAAGATGCCGCTTCTTCCGACAACTTCCCGATAGACATGCGTGTGAGCACCGACCTCATGAACAAAGGTGGGAAGAAGAACGACGTGAAGAACGTGGACTATACCAATTACGAAGAGGACATTTACGTGGGTTACCGTTACTTCGACACCTTTGGCAAGCAGGTTTCCTATCCTTTCGGTTACGGTCTTTCCTATACTACTTTTGCTTACGACAAGGCTGCTGTCAAGGCAGACAACGGTGTCTATATCGTATCTGTAGAAGTGAAGAATACCGGTAAGGTAGCAGGGAAGGAAGTGGTTCAGCTTTATGTATCCGCTCCCGATGTTGCTGCCAACAAGCCCGAAAAGGAACTGAAGGCTTTTGCCAAGACCAAGGAGCTGAAACCGGGCGAAGCGGTTGTGGTGACGCTGAAAGTGAATGCTGATGACCTGGCTTCCTACGATGAGGCTGCATCGGCATGGGTGGTAACTCCCGGAAACTACAAGTTCCTCGTCGGGGCTTCCTCACGCGACATCAAGGCTACGCTGGAGGCTGAAGTAGCTGCCGCAACGCAGAAGACGAACAACATCCTGAAACTTCAGGAACCGATGAGCCTCTTGAAGAGATGAGAGTAGGATTGTCTGAAAAGATAACAAATCATACCCTAAAAAACATCCTGTTGTACCCTTTGGTATGGCAGGATGTTCTTATCTTTGTACCTCGTATAAACAGATAGTGCAACTATTATAAACCAATATCACAACCATGAGTAAAAAGTTAATCTTATCTTTAGCCCTATCAGGGTTAGTACTTACTTCTACGGCGCAGACCACTGTTGCGCCTGCCATTCCAAGAGACGAGAAAATAGAACAGCAGATTGAGACTTTGCTGAAGAAGATGACGCTTGACGAGAAAGTCGGTCAGATGTGCGAACTCACCATAGACCTCCTGCAGAAACGCGCCAATCCTTTCGCCGGTCTCGACCCGAAGAACATCACAGTGAACGACCTGAAGAAAATCATCAAGAGATACAAGCTTGAAAAGGAATTCAAGCTGGGCAAGGAGATGCCTTCGCAGGATGTGATGATGAAGCTATATATGCGTATCCAAGGCATTGAGAATGCCAAGGGCTTCCAGTTGGACGAGGCGATGCTCGACTCTGTCATCGGAAAATACAAAGTAGGCTCCATACTGAATGTCCCCAACGGTGTGGCACAGAGCGTGGAGAAGTGGCAGGAAATCATCAAGCGCATTCAGGAGAAATCCATGGAGGTGATGGGTATTCCTTGTGTGTACGGTGTAGACCAGATACACGGAACTACCTATACGCTGGGTGGTACTTTCTTCCCGCAAGGCGTCAATATGGGAGCTACCTTCAACCGTGAACTGACACGTGAAGGTGCACGCATCTCCGCTTATGAAACAAAGGCGGGAAGCATTCCCTGGACGTATGCCCCGGTGACCGACCTCGGACGTGACCCGCGCTGGCCTCGTATGTGGGAAAATTATGGTGAAGACGCCTACGTCAATGCCGAAATGGGACGTGAAGCTGTCCTCGGCTTCCAGGGCGAGAACCCCAACCTGATTGGCGGGAACAACGTTGCCGCTTGTATGAAGCATTATATGGGTTATGGTGTCCCCGTTTCCGGTAAGGACCGTACGCCGTCTTCCATCACCGAGCAGGATATGCGTGAGAAGCATTTTGCTCCTTATCTGGAAATGGTGAAGGCAGGTGCCCTCTCCGTGATGGTGAACTCCGCCATGAACAACGGCCTGCCTTTCCATGCCAACTATGAGCTGCTGACCAAGTGGCTGAAAGAAGACCTCAACTGGGACGGTATGATCGTGACCGACTGGGCGGACATCAACAACCTTTATAGCCGCGACCACATTGCCAAGGACAAGAAGGAAGCCATCAAGCTCGCCATCAATGCCGGTATCGACATGTCTATGGACCCGTACGACTGGAAGTTCTGTACACTCTTGAAGGAGCTGGTGGAAGAAGGTGAAGTTCCCATGAGCCGTATAGACGATGCTGTACGTCGTGTGCTGCGTTTGAAGTACCGTCTCAACCTATTTGAAAAGCCCTATTATGACTTGAAAGACTTCCCGTTGTTCGGTAGTGCGGAACATGCCGCTGCTGCATTGCAGGCTGCCGAAGAGTCTTTGGTACTCCTGAAGAATACAGACGGTATATTGCCGTTGGCAAAAGGCAAGAAACTGCTGGTTACCGGTCCGAATGCCAATTCCATGCGTTGCCTCAACGGTGGCTGGTCCTATTCATGGCAGGGCGACAAGGCCGACGAGCATGCAAGCCAATACAATACGATTCTTGAAGCCTTCACCAATAAATTCGGTGCGGACAATATCATTTACGAAGCCGGTGTCACTTATAAGCAAGGTGGCAACTGGTGGGAAGAAAACACTCCGGAGATAGAGAAAGCTGTAGCTGCCGCTGCCGGTGCCGACTACATCGTTGCCTGCATCGGTGAGAACTCTTACTGCGAGACTCCGGGTAACCTGACGAACCTCTTCCTCTCCCAGAACCAGCTCGACCTGGTGAAGGCTCTTGCCAAGACCGGCAAGCCCGTCATTCTGGTGCTGAACGAGGGCCGTCCACGCCTGATAGCCGACATCGAGCCTTTGGCAAAGGCTGTGGTCAACACCATGCTTCCGGGCAATTACGGCGGCGATGCGTTGGCAAACCTCATTGCCGGCGACGCCAACTTCAGCGGAAAGATGCCTTTCACTTATCCGAAAGAAATCAACTCGCTGATTACGTACGACTACAAACCGTGCGAACACATCGGCAAGCAGATGGAAGGTGCTTATAACTACGATGCGCAAGTGTCCGTACAGTGGGCGTTCGGTTATGGATTGAGCTATACCACCTTTGCATACAGCAACCTCAAGGTGGATAAGTCGGACTTTACCGCTGATGATGTGCTTACTTTCACCGTTGATGTGAAGAATACCGGCAACCGCATTGGTAAGGAAAGCGTGCTGCTCTTCAGCAGCGACCTCGTTGCCTCCCTTACTCCCGATACCCGCCGTCTTCGCGCTTTCGAAAAGGTGGAACTGAAACCGGGCGAGACAAAGACCGTGACACTGAAACTGAAAGGCTCCGACCTTGCTTTCGTGGGTTATGATGGCAAATGGATTCTGGAAAAAGGCGACTTCCGCATAC
>OIWV01003539.1_pt1 | contig 10043 bp, 8 predicted proteins | sample 1587751 | NCBI WGS metagenome assembly OIWV01 (sample SAMEA3888913, study PRJEB22519) | human gut metagenome | biome: human gut; feature: human-associated habitat; material: faeces | place: Denmark | collected 2010 | reverse complement strand
CCCGTCGAGTCCGATGTTGCTTATGGCTTGCCGGGCATTGGCTATCACTTTTGGTTTTGCGTGGAAGGCTATTCCCAATCCGGCTTCCGAGATCATAGGCAAATCGTTTGCCCCGTCGCCCACCGCTATTGTCTGTGCAAGATTTATTTTCTCCACTTGCGCAATGAGCCTGAGCAATTCCGCCTTTCGCGTGCCGTCCACAATTTCACCCACATAGCGTCCGGTGAGTTTTCCGTCCTCTCCTATTTCGAGTTCATTGGCATATACGTAGTCTATGTTGTACTTGCGTTGCAGATATTCTCCGAAATAAGTAAATCCGCCACTGAGAATGGCTATTTTATACCCGCACTTTTTCAACACGGACATTAATCTGTCGGTTCCTTCGGTTATAGGAAGATTCTCCGCTATGTCTTTCATTACCGCCACATCGAGACCTTTGAGCAAAGCCACCCGCTGTGTGAAACTTTCTTTGAAATCTATTTCACCACGCATGGCTCGTGCCGTGATTTCCGCCACTTTATCGCCCACTCCGTTGCGTTTGGCGAGTTCGTCTATACACTCTGTCTGAATCAATGTGCTGTCCATATCGAAACAAATGAGTCGGCGCATGCGCCGGTACATGTCATCGGTTTGGAAAGAGAAGTCTATGCCGAATTCGGAAGAAAGTTCCATGAGTTCTTTCTGCATCTCGGGATAATTGTTCGGCGTGCCGCGCAGCGAAAATTCTATACAGGCTCTTACATTACGCTGGGGATGCACAATACTCATGCGACCCGTGAGACGCAAAATGGAATCGATGTTAAGACCTTGGGCGGCAATCACCTTGGCTGCGGCGGCAATCTGACGAGCCGAGAGACTGCGACCGATGAGTGTGAGTATGTAGCGGTTTTTTCCCTGCTGTTTCACCCAAGCTTCGTATTCATCGTCGGTAACCGGGTCGAAACCTATCTGGACATTCAGTTCAGAGGCTTTGAACAGAAGTTCCTTCATCACCTGCCCCGCCGAAACATCGTCTATTCTGATGAGTATTCCGAGCGAAAGGGTGCTGTGAATATCAGCCTGACCTATGTCAAGGACTTTTGCGCCATAGCGCGAAAGAATCTCCATTGCCGACGCCGTTAGTCCCGGTCGGTCTTTGCCGGTGATTCTTATAAGGATTTGCTCCTCCTTGGTTGGTTTTATTTGCATGATGATATTAAAATATACGCGAATATAGTGTTTTATCTCAACACAGGCAAAACATTTGCGCTTCCTGTTGCGCCATAAGCCACATTCGGCTCGCCGCCGCACAGAAATAACAAATTAATTAATTCGGGCTTTGCGGGTAAACACACACGGGAAAAAGTCCCGGAAACATGGGATTAGGGGCAATTTCATATTCATTTTTTGCATATTTGTAAGCATCTGTTTTTCCATTAGTTACGAATTGCCAAAAATACAAGCCATATATTTTGAAATAAGTGCCTTGTATTTTAAAATATATGGCTTGTATTTTTCACGAAATGCCTTATGTTTTCGAACGTATGAATATACAGAGTTTTTATGCAGCCTGCCGGTGCATTTACACGCACAAGATTTACGAACTTACGGGGTGTGTTACATCTTTTATATGTTGCCCGCAAACGAGAATGAAAAAAATGCGTACTTTTGCACATAATGCGAAATCCGACAAGTGATGAAAGCAAGCGAGCATACTTTGGAACAGATAAAAAACGTCATAAGCCAAGCCCTCGGAGCGTTTCCCCACTCTGACGAAGCCTTGCCCATGACCGACATTCTGATTCAGGCAAATCAGGACAGCGGAGAATTGGTTGTAAGCGACGACGAAAACAACGAATTCGCCCGCGCCGTGATAGAAGAATTCGCAGGAAACGAAGACGAAGACTTTTACAACGGCATTCTGGCAGATCTGCGCCGCGCCGTAGGCGATATGCACGCGCAACTGTTGGATGCCGGCATCATGAAGCCCTATGACATTCTCCTTGTGAACGATGAGGGAGAAACGGTGGCAAACCTGTACTGCGTGGAGGAGGACACTGTTGTGCTTGACAACGAAATGATCAGAAAAATAGACGATGACCTCGACAATTTTCTGAAAAAACTAATGGAAGAATAACAAAAAGCAACTACATTAAGCCGCGCGTACAAAAAAGGATATGGAACTGATTGTTGACATAGGTAACTCATCTGCAAAAATAGCCATCTTCGAAGAACGTAACATAGTTTTTCAAGATTCCTGTCGCAATGACTTTTTGAAACCGCTTGACGAAATTATCGGGAAATACCCCATAAAACGCAGCATAGTGTCAACCGTGGCGGGACTGAAAGGCAAAGTAGGTCCGCAACTGCGTGAAGCCGGACTTCCGAACGTTCTGCTGAACGATGCAACCACTCCCGAATATAACAAACGCTACGGGCTGCCCTCGACAATGGGAAGCGACCGCCTGGGAGCTATCGTGGCGGCAAAGAAAAAGTTTCCCGACCGCAACATACTGGTTGTGGACAACGGCAGTTGCATTACATACGAATTCATATCGGCAAACGGGAAATATTTGGGAGGCAACATATCGCCGGGAATCTACATGCGCCTGCAGGCAATGCACACGTGGACTTCGCTGCTGCCCCTCGTAGACACGGAAGGACCTCTGCCCGAAATAGGATACGACACATACACCGCCATGCGCTCCGGCGCAGTGAACGGAGTGAATCACGAAGTGGAAGGATATATAAGGCACACGCTGACAAAGTATCCCGACCTGATAACAATAGTAACCGGCGGAGCGGAAACCGACCTTTCTGTGAAAGGAGCGGAAATAATATACGACAAGCACCTTGTGTTTGAGGGACTGCGCGAAATACTTATCGACAAAGTGCCCGACACAATTCAAACAAAATAAGAGACCACAACATTCGACAAACAATGAATAAAAGAACAAGAATATCGGGAATTGCAATTGCTGCGGCAATATCGCTCATATCCTTACAGGCAAACGCCCAAAACGGTAGCAACTCGCCATATTCCAGATACGGATTCGGCACAATAAACGATCGTGCACAGGGATTCAATAAAGGCATGGCAGGTGTGGCACAAGGTTTTCGCGATGCCACAGCAGTTAACTTCCAAAACCCGGCATCATATTCCGCAGTAGATTCTCTGACACTTCTTTTCGATATAGGAGTTTCGCTGCAAAACGCCAATTTCAAACAGGGAAGCCTTAAAACAAATGCCAAAAACACTTCGGTCGATTACATAACCGCACAGTTCAGAGCCTGGCGCAATGTTGGTATGTCGTTCGGCTTGCTGCCGCTTACTTCAATAGGCTACAGTTTCAAAAATAAGCAGACACTTCCCGACATGGACGGCAGCGGAGAGAAAACAGAATCGACATCCTACTCCGGCGACGGCGGATTGAGAGAAGTGTATCTCGGTGCAGGCTGGAACATAGTGAAAGATTTCTCGATAGGTGCTAACGTGGGATTTGTTTGGGGCGACTACAGCCATACTATACAGGCAGCTTTCAACGACAATAACGTAAACCAGTTCCGACGCGTGTATTCCGCAGACATTTCAACCTACAAAATCGATTTCGGCGCGCAATACAGCAAATTGCTTTCAAAGAAAGACCTCATGACTGTAGGTGCAAGCTACACGTTGGGGCATAAAATAAATTCCGACGCGAAATTCATTAATCAGACAGCCAATTATTCGGGTTCCGTTTCCTCGGGCGACACAACAAAAGTGAAGAATGCTTTCGAAATGCCCCATTCCGTAGCTGCCGGTGTGGCTTGGAATCACAACAACAAATGGAAAGTGGGACTTGATTACTCTATCGAGCTGTGGAAGAACGCAAAATTCCCGCAACTGACCTCGAAAGGCGGCGAAAACAAGTATGTTTCCACCACGGGAGCCTTTGACAACAGTCAACATGTTTCTTTGGGCGGAGAATATGTGCACAACAGCCTCGGCATAAAGTATCGCGACCATATACGTTACCGCGCCGGTGTTTCATACGGCACCACATACGCAAAAGCCAACGGGCAAAGCGGTGCAAAAGACCTGTTGGTTACACTCGGCGTAGGACTTCCGATTGCAAACATAATAAACAATCGCTCCACACTGAACTTCTCGGCACAATGGGAAAACATAAAGCCTAAAGGACCGGGGGCAATAACAGAAAACTATCTGCGTCTTTGCATCGGCATTACCTTTAACGAGAAATGGTTCCAAAAGTGGAAAGCAGAATAAAAGCCGCCCTCCTGATTGTAGGAACTGCAGCCCTTACCATGGCATGCAGCCAAGACGAAAAACCAACAGCCCCCGCACTGCATAACAGGGACAAACTTCCCATTATGACTACTACGGGAGTTTCGAAATTGATTTCCGACTCAGGAGTAATAAGGTACAAACTAATTGCAGAGGACTGGAAAGTTTACGATCGCACCAAGCCGCAAAAGCAAACCTTCATGAACGGCATTTTCATGGAAAAGTTTGACGAACATTTCAAGGTGGCAATGTTTTTAACCGCTGACACCGCTTATTGGTACGACCAAAATCTTTGGGAACTTCGCGGACGAGTGGAAATAAGAAAAGAAAACGGTACGGTATTCAATACCAACGAACTTTTCTGGGATATGGGCAAACACATAGTCTACTCAAGCAAATTTGTACATATAGTAACTCCGCAGCAGGAACTAAAAGGCGTGGGATTTCGCTCGGATGAGGAGCTGACAAACTATGAAATTACAAACTCGGCAGGTTCTTTCCCCGTACCGGAAGAGAAAAAACAGGAAGATTCCGTGAAACGAGAACCCGACATCTCTAACAACAAAACAATAATCACAGATGCACCGAAAGATATTTCGGCAAAAACAGACAACACGGACAACAAACACGACCAAAAGGCAGAGAACCACAAAAACAAGATTTTACCGCCTAAAAACAAATAACCTGCAACGATGTTTGTGCATAGATGATTTTTTGCAGTACAAAATGCCTGCGGTTTTATTGATTTTTATATCTTTGCATGTATTTAAGTAAAATCATACAGATTGAGTTTGGACGCACGCAGCACGGATTTCGCCGCTAAGTTCTTACAAATCATAACAATTGAAATAAAAATAATTATATAATGGCAGCAATTCAAACTATTAGAAAATGGGGCATAGCCCTGTTGGTAGTAATAGGTCTCGGTCTTTTTGCTTTTATTGCAGAAGACTTCTTCCGCGTTTTTGACACGCTCTTTGGCGAAGATAAACGCCACGTAGGCCAAGTTTACAACGAAAAACTTGCTATCAACGATTACCAGTCTTTAATTGACGAATACACCGAAGCAATTAAGTTTACACGCGGTGAGAGTTCTTTGAGCGACGCAGAGCAAAACCAACTCAAAGACCAAGTTTGGCAAACTTTCGTAAACAATGAGCTAATAAAGCATGAGGCAGAAAAACTCGGGCTTACTGTTACGGATGCAGAGCTGAACAATGTTATAAGCACGGGAACAAATCCTATGCTTATGCAAACTCCTTTCGTAAACAAGCAAACCGGTCGCTTCGATGCCGCACAGCTCAAACAATTTCTTGAGCAATACGACCAAATGTTGGCAAAACCCGACCAGGTTCCGCAAGAATATATCGAATATTACCAACGTCTTTACAAATTCTGGGGATTCATTGAGAAAACTCTCCGTTCTTCTCTCTTGAACGAGAAGTACCAGGCACTCGTTGGTCGTTGCATTCTTTCCAATCCGATTTCTGCGAAACTTGCTTTCGAAGGTGTTTCAAGCAAGAGCAACGCTGTTGTAGCTTCCATTCCATATACTTCTGTTCCTGACAATGATGTTAAAGTTGCTGACGAGGATATCAACAAACTTTACGCACAATATAAAGAAATGTTCCGTCAATTCAACGAGAGCAGAGACATTAAATATATAAGCGTACAGGTTAAAGCGTCAGCAGCAGACAAAGAAGCTCTCGAAAAAGAGATGAAAGGCTACGCCAAAGAGCTTTCCGAAGGCGAAAACATCGCAGCAACAATAAACCAAAGCAGTTCGCTCGTACCTTATTCCGGACTTCCATTCTCAAAAGAGGCTTTCCCCAACGATGTCCAGAGTCAAATAGATTCTTTGAGCGTTGGTACAGTAAAAGGTCCTTATTATAATGCGTACGACAACACTCAAAACATTCTTAAACTTGTTGCAGTCTCCGAAGTTCCCGACTCCGTGGAATACCGTGCCATTAACTGCGCAAACACTTCGCTTGACGCAGCAAAGGCAACTGCCGACAGTGTAATCAAAGCCATTAACGGCGGAGCGAAGTTTGAAGACGTGGCAAAGAAATACAATCAGCCCGCGCCCGGTGTTTGGCTTACAGCTAATCAATACGAAGGTCAGTCAATTGATGCAGATAATGCGAACTTCATCAAGACCATTACTACAAGTGCAGTCAATTCCATTCAGAAAATTGAGCTTGCACAAAACGTAGTAGTTGTTCAAATTACAAAGCGTCAGGCAATGAAGAAGAAATACAATCTTGCAGTTGTAAAACGCACCGTTGATTTCAGCAAAGACACCTATTCTAAAGAATACAACAAGTTCAGCCATTTTATTGCAAGCAACTCCACTTTTGCAAAAATGGAAGCTAACGCAGCAAAGAACGGTTATACCGTACAAGAACGCAAAGACCAATTCTGCAACGAGCACTATGTGGCTAACATCCCCGGTACAAAAGATGCACTTCGTTGGTTGTTCGAAGCAAAAGAAGGCGACCTTTCGCAACTTTATGAATGCGGCAACAACGACAACATGCTTATCATCTATGTAACTGGCAAGCATAAAGTAGGCTATCGTCCAGCTACAGACCCGGAAGTCAAGAAAGCTCTCACACAACTTGCTCTCCGTGACAAGAAAGCCGAGAAAATCATGAGCCAACTCAAAGGTAAGAATTTGCAGCAAGCACTTGAACTTCCCGCAGCATCAAGAGATACTCTCAACGGAATTACTTTTGCGATGCCGGCATTCGTTGCATCAACCGGCGGAAACGAACCTGTCCTTGCCGGTGGCGTTTCTTACGGAAAACTCAACAAGAGCTACGGTCCTGTAAAGGGTAACAACGGCGTTTACATGTTCAAAGTTACAAGCCGCACAGCTTCAGGAGAAAAATTCAACGAAAAGATGTACGAACAGAGCGTAGCAGAAAGCTATTTGCGCAATGTAGGTCAATTTACAAACGACCTTTTCTCAAAAGCAAAGGTTAAAGACCGTCGCTACCTCTACTTCTAAAACATCAATAAGCAATTATAAAATCTCCCGTAAATCATACGATTTACGGGAGATTTCTTTTTATCCACACCAAACACTCTTTTCTTTTAGCAATGTCTGATTAGATGAAATTTGCCTCTGCATACGAGTATACTATTTCACAAGCTAACAAAAAGTAACCACCTCGAAAGAATCTTTTTTCACACATTCATGCCAACAAGTATAAATTGAGAACCAAATAACATTGCTTCAGCAACAACGTGCATAAAAACACCCAATCTTTGCAGACTTCCGAAATTTTATTCCATTTATAACACGTGTCATAGATATTAGTCTTTCTGCCAATCCTCCACTCCCGCTTGTACTACTTCAAAATCATTACACCATAGCAGATAACAGAAATAAACTTTCTCATGAAAACACGGTCGAGTATATTTACACACGAATATCAAACCATATATTACCTACAGAAGCAGAAAGTATCGTATAATTGCACATCACAATAAGTTAAGCACGATTTTTTGTAAGTAAGAAATGCCAAACCGGGGCTAATTAACCGGATAAAATCTCAGTGCCCACGAACATCCTTTATGTTACAACAGACGGGAAAATTATTTTTCTTGCAAAAAGCGTGGGCATATATTATTTCGCTATGTTACAAATAAGAAATGTTTCAATCATATTGCTTTTCGCCTGTGTTCTTGGTAAAAACGTATTTACAGTTCCGATTTTGGATTTCCTTGTAACACTTAACAGCCCCACATTATTAAATACCTTAACATCCGCACAGAGCCTACGACATTTTTTCCTCTTTACATCACAAACGATTCTTATATTGATTTAATCTAAAATCGCATAAAAAAACAACGTTTTCCGACTGCCGAAAAAAACATAAGGCATGTTCTAAAAAATACAAGCCATATATTTTAAAATACAAGGCACTTATTTTAAAACAAGTGCCTTGTATTTTTTGCCTTTCTATCACCTTGTTTTTCCGATATTTGCAAAACGGAGATTTTCGACCCTTTAGAGATAGTTTCTTCGCTCCGGATTTTGATATAATTCAAGAGCAAACTTCCATACTTTCTGTTCCCGAGCGTCCTTCTACCGTGTATTCTGTTTTTCCTGCATTACGACCTTTCAGAAACAGGAATAAGAACCCGCGCAAATGTACATTTTACATTTGCGAACCCATGCTTTGCACTATAAATGCCGCCAATTTCACTCGCAAACGGATATTTCCCGAAATAATGTGCATTTCATGCGTAAATTGACGTTTCTACATTATATTGTAAAGGTCTGCAAACGGAATTATTCTGAACTTTTGAAAGAAATATCATTTCAAAAGCATTTTATTTTCAGAAATCTTGCCATTAAACCAACTTTTTGTATATTTGCAGCACGATATAGAGTATTAACAAACGAGTAACAGAAATGAAATCAAGCGAAGTAATTGAAAACTTGAAGCGCCGCTATCCGGGACAGCCCGAATACATTCAGGCTGTGTCGCAGGTGCTCCCCACAATTGAGGAAACATATAATCAGCACCCCGAGTTCGAAAAGGTGAACCTTATTGAACGTCTTTGCATTCCCGATCGTATCTACCAGTTCCGCGTAACATGGGTTGACGACAAGGGTAAAGTTCAAATCAACAACGGCTATCGCGTACAACATAACAACGCCATTGGTCCGTACAAAGGCGGTATCCGTTTCCACTCCTCTGTAAACCTCGGCATTTTGAAGTTCCTTGCTTTCGAGCAGACATTCAAGAACTCTCTCACCACTCTTCCCATGGGTGGTGCCAAAGGTGGTAGCGATTTCAGCCCTCGTGGCAAGAGCAATGCGGAAATCATGCGTTTCTGCCAGGCTTTCATGACTGAACTTTGGAGAAATATTGGTCCCAATACCGATGTTCCCGCAGGCGATATAGGCGTTGGCGGTCGCGAAGTCGGCTACATGTTCGGAATGTATAAGAAGCTCACCCACGAATTCACCGGAACTTTCACCGGTAAAGGTCTCGAATTCGGCGGTTCTCTCATTCGCCCCGAAGCAACCGGCTACGGAAATGTTTACTTCATGCTCGAAATGCTTAAGACAAGAGGCATTGACGTTAAAGGAAAGACAGTTTGCGTGAGCGGTTCGGGTAATGTGGCACAGTACACCGTTGACAAACTCATAGATCTCGGAGCCAAAGTCGTTACTCTCTCCGATTCCGACGGCTATATCTATGATCCCGATGGCATTGACCGTGAGAAATGGAACTATGTCATGGAACTTAAGAACATTGAGCGTGGTCGTATTCGCGAATACGCAGAAAAATACGGCGTTAAATACGTTGCCGGCGCACGTCCCTGGGGAGAAAAATGCGACATTGCACTTCCTTCCGCAACACAAAACGAAATTGACGGCGACGATGCACGCAAATTGGTTGCTAACGGCGTAATTGCTGTAAGCGAAGGCGCAAACATGCCGAGCACTCCCGAAGCAATCAAAGTGTTCCAGGATGCCAAGATTCTATATTCTCCGGGCAAAGCAGCAAATGCGGGCGGTGTTTCCGTTTCCGGTCTCGAAATGACCCAGAACTCCGAGCGTCTTAACTGGACATCCGAAGAAGTTGACAAGAAACTCCACAACATCATGTGCGACATCCACGCCGCTTGCGTGAAATACGGCACAGAACCCGACGGGTATATCAACTATGTTAAGGGTGCAAACGTTGCCGGCTTCATGAAAGTTGCCAAGGCAATGATGGCTCAAGGCATTCTCTAAAAACCTGATATAAAAACG
>OIWV01003537.1_pt1 | contig 10046 bp, 7 predicted proteins | sample 1587751 | NCBI WGS metagenome assembly OIWV01 (sample SAMEA3888913, study PRJEB22519) | human gut metagenome | biome: human gut; feature: human-associated habitat; material: faeces | place: Denmark | collected 2010 | reverse complement strand
GAGACGGGTACCGGTATCTGCCATGTGTATGTGGACGAGAGCGCCGATCTGAGCAAGGCCCTGAACATTGTGGAAAACGCCAAGGCCAGCCGTCCCTCCGTGTGCAACGCCGAAGAGGTGCTGCTGGTACACAGCGCGGTGGCGGCGGAATTCCTGCCCCGGCTGAAAAAGCGCTTGGTGGATAACCGAGCCGCCGCAGGCAAGGTCCCCGTGGAGCTGCGGCTGGACGAGCGCGCCGCGGCGGTCATTCCCGGTACCCCCGCCGGCGAACGGGACTTCGACACCGAATTTCTGGACTATATCCTGGCCGTAAAGATCGTGGACAGCGTGGACGAGGCCATCGCTCACATTGCCGCCCACTCCACCGGCCACAGCGAGGCCATCGTCACCGAAGACCCCGCCCACGCCGAGGCCTTTGTCAACGGGGTGGACAGCGCCGCCGTGTATGTCAATGCCTCCACCCGCTTTACCGACGGCGGCGAGTTCGGGCTGGGCTGCGAGATGGGCATCTCCACCCAGAAGCTCCACGCCCGGGGACCCATGGGTCTGGACGAACTGACTACGTATAAATATGTCATCCGCGGCGACGGACAGATCAGGTGAAGAAAAAGAGACGGCGAATGCCGTCTCTTTTCATATTTCCACGATCTCTGCGCCCAGGGCCGCGGCGTCCGCCCGGTCATGGGTAACGCACAGCACCGCCGCGCCGTTCCGGTGCCGCAGAAGATACTGCGCCGTCCGGTCCCGGGCCGCGCCGTCCAGGCCCTTAAAGGGCTCATCCAGCAGCAGCAGCAGCTCCGGCACATAACACACCGCCCGGGCAATGGACACCCGCCGCCGCTGTCCGCCGGACAGTTCCGCCGCCCGCTGGTCCAGGCAGTCCGCCAATCCCAGCTCCCGCAGGTGCGCCTCGATATCCGGCCGGGACATGGCCCGGCCCGTGACCAGACGCACGTTCTCCACGGCGTCCAGCTGCGGGCACAGACGGTCCTCCTGAAACACGAATCCCAATCGCTCCGGCACGCCGGTGACGGTGCCGCTGTCCGGCATCTCCAACCCGGCGATACAGCGCAGGAGCGTGGTCTTGCCGCGGCCGGAGGGGGCCATCAGACACACCACCGCCCCGTCCGGGACGGTCAGGCTCACGTCCTCCAGCACGACCTTGTCGCCGAAGCGCTTGTACAGATGTGCCGCGTTCATGCGCCGCACCCCCTTTCCAGCCGACGGAAGCCCCGCCGCAGCAGGGCCAGCACCAGTCTCTCAAACAGGGCGCTCAGCGCCACGATCACCACGGTCCAGGCCAGCAGGTCGGCGGTCTGGAGGTAGATCTTCGCGTCGTACAGTCTCTCGCCCAGGGAGCCGGCCACCACACCGATGACCTCGGCCGCTACACCGGCCTTCCAGCTCATGCCCAGGGCCGCGGCGCAGCCCGCCAGCAGGAACGGCTCCACCGCCGGCAGCAGGATGCTGTGCAGTTGCCGCCGCCAGGGCACCCGGAAGGCCCGGGCCATTTCCAGAAGCTGGCCATCCGCACTGCGGAGGCCCGCCAGCACATTGGTGTACAGAATGGGGAAGACCATCAGGAATGAGATGAACAGCGGCAGCGCCGATGTCCGCATCCAGATCAGTGCCAGGATGATGAACGACGCCACCGGCACCGCCTTGACGGCCAGCACATAGGGCCGCAGCAGCACCTCCACCACCGGCCAGCGTCCCGCCGCCAGCGCCAGCACAAAGGCCAGCACCAGTGCCAGGGCAAAGCCGCCGGCGATACGGCAAAAGCTGAACGCCACCGCCCGCCGGAAGGCCGCTGTCACCGCCAGGGCACAAAGCCGCCCCAGCACCGTTACCGGGCCCGGCAGCAGCAGTGCCGAGCCCACGGCCCAGGAGGCCGCCTGCCAGACCGACAGGGCCAGCACCACCGCGCCGGCACGCTGCCAGGTCTTTATTTTTTTGTCCGCAGGTGCGCTCATGCGCCCATCCAGTAGAAACCGTCGCCGGGCATGGCGCCGCCCACGGCCTCCGTCTTCAGGTCATACAGTGTTTGCAGATAGCCGCCCACGGCGACCTTCATATCCACGCCGGTAATACATATCAAGTTGCACTGGGGCAACGCCTTCTCTGCCACGGCGGCCTTGACGATGCCATATTTCTCCACCAGCACAGCGGCCTCGGCCGGGTGCTCATTGGCGTAGTCCGTGCTGGCGGCGTAATCCTCCAGAAAGGCTGCCAGTGCCGCCGGGTGTTCATCAGCAAATGCCTTGCGGGCCACCAGTACCGAAGTGATCAGGCGGCTGCCGTTGTCCAGCGCATCCCATTCGGCGCTCAGATCCAGCGCCACGCGCAGGCCCTCCACCTGGCTCTGCGCCACGGTGACGAAGGGCTGGGGCAGGAGCGCAACGCTCGCCTGGCCGGAAGCCAGCGCCGCGACACACTCGCTGTGCTCGCTCTTCCAGTCGATCGTCACATCGTTATCGGGATCGATGCCGTTTTCCGTGAGAAGATAGCGCAGGGCGTATTCCGGCGTAGAGCCCTTGCCCGCCGCCACGATGGTCTTGCCCTTCAAGTCGGCCATGGAGTGCACGCTCTCGCCGTTTTCCACGATGTAGAGAACGCCGAGCGTGTTGACCGCCAGCACCTCGATCTCGCCCTCCGTCTTATTGTAGAGCACGGCGGCGAGGTTCGCGGGCACGCAGGCCATGTCGAGCTCGCCCTTGAGGAGCGCGGGCGTCACTTCATCCGCAGAACCGGCAAGGGTAAAGGTATATTCATTGCCAGTCGTTTCGCCGCTTTCGCTGTCCTTCATCAGCTTCACAAGGCCCATGGCCGTAGGGCCTTTGAGCGCGGCGATGGAATAGTTCGCAGGGGTGAACTCCTCCTGTTCGGTCTGCTGGTCGTCCTGCGCGTCGTTCGGCGTCTCATCCGCCTTCTGTCCGCAGGCGGCGAGCGAGAAGACGAGCGCAATCGTCAGGCACAGGGCCAAGAGATATTTGAGATTCTTTTTCATTGTTTTTCTTCCTTTCCGATGCTGCCCTCGGGCGCGTAGACCGTTTTGGCGGTGATGCCGTCCAGACGGCCGATCTTGCCCGACAGGGCGGAGATGACGTTGCCCGGCGCGTCGAGCGCCACGCTGATGATATTCACGCCCTTTTCGCGGTACGGCACGCCCATGCGCCCGATGATATACTGACCGTACTGGTGCAGAAGCTCGTTGAGCGGCTGGACAGAGCTTCCCCCGCGGACGATGATGGCCAGCACGGCGACTCTCGTTTCCATTAACGCATTCTCCTTTGTCAAAATAAAAATCATCCCTTCCGCCGTTCAGCAGAAGGGATGGAAACAGCAAATGACGACGCAGCAGGGCTGTGTCTTTGTTTTCCCTCTTCTTGTGGCTCGGAACGCATCCTCGCTGTCAGAACGGTAGAATGAATCTGGTTCGCCGCCGGTCAGAGTAGTCTTCCCGGAAGGCAAAGCGATGATACCACACTTTCGCCGCAGCGTCAAGATGGCGGGACAATGGTATCGGATAAGCTGGAAAAAAGGCCAAAAGAAAACGTCCGTGAACAGTGCAAGGCATATAAATTCCATTGACTTTTTCGGCGTTATCTTATACGATATGATTAACGCACAAGTTTTATACGCAGGGCTGGATCCCGGCCCCGGGAAGTCAGCTCTGTGATCTCACAGGGCTGATTTTTGCTATTTGGGGAGAAATGAGAGGGAAGCGCATGCCATATTACGCACACATCCGGCAGGATGAAAACGGCGAGACCATCTATCAGACCGTCGCGGAGCACCTGACAGGTACAGCTGCGCTGTGCCGAGAGTTTGCCGCCGACTTCGGCGCAGAGGCGGACGGAGATCTGATGGGGCTCGCGCACGATCTCGGCAAATGCACTGACGCATTCCAGAAGCGCCTGCTTGAAGGTGGTCCCGTTGTCGACCACACCACGGCGGGGATGCTCACCTGTATAAAGATGAAGCGGCCCAGCGCCGCCGCGTGCGTCGCCGGTCACCACGGCGGACTTTTGGATGTCGGAAATCTGAGGACCGCCCGCGCGGGCGAGGCTACGCTCTCCGGCCGGTTCAAAAAGGGCGTAGAGGGACACTATCTTGAGCGCTGCGGCGAGAGCGGCGTGACACTGCCAACTCTTCCGCCTGAGACGCCGGAACGGGATCCATTGAAAGCGTCGTTTCGGACAAGGATGCTCTATTCCTGTCTGGTGGACGCGGATTTTCTCGATACGGAGCGGTTCATGGACGGCGAACGTGGGCGCGGCGGATATGACGATCTTCCGACGCTGCTAAGGCGGCTGAAAGAATACATCGCGCCGTGGCAAAATCCCAAAACAGCGCTCAACAAGCTGCGCTGCAAAATTCTAAACATCTGTCTGGATACAGGCAGTAAACCAAAAGGCATTTACACTCTCACCGTGCCGACCGGCGGCGGAAAGACGGTCGCGTCGCTCGCCTTTGCGCTGCGGCACGCAGTGGCGCACGGGATGAAGCGGGTGATCTACGTCGTGCCGTACACGTCGATCATCGAGCAAAATGCCGAAGTATTCCGCGAGATCCTCGGCGACGGCAATGTGCTCGAGCATCACTCAGGTGTGCAGTTCGAGCTTTCCGACGGCGCGTCGCCCGAGGAGGTGCGCCGCGCGCTGGCGGCGGAAAACTGGGACATGCCGGTCATCGTCACAACGGCGGTGCAGTTTTTTGAGTCCATTTACGCAAACCGTTCGTCAAAATGCCGCAAGCTCCATAATCTTGCCGACAGCGTCATCATTTTTGACGAGGCGCAAATGCTGCCGCTTTGCCATCTGCGGCCCTGCGTGGCGGCGATGGCATCGCTTGCCGAGCAATTCCGTTCAACGCTTGTGCTGTGCACAGCCACGCAGCCGTCGCTCGGTGACCTGCTGCACACCTATGCGCCAAGCTGCCCTATCACAGAACTGTGCCCGCAGACGGCGGAGGAATACGACAGCTTCCGCCGCGTGACGTTTCGGCAGGAGGGCATCTTGGAGGACGATGTACTTGCGGAAAAGCTCAGCGAGCACCGGCAGGTGCTTTGCATCGTGAACAGCCGCAAGGCGGCGCAGAGCATCTTTGCGCGCTTGCCGCAGGAGGCGAGCTTTCACCTCTCGACGCTGATGGTGCCCGCACAGCGGCAGACGCTTCTCGATGAGATCCGGCGGCGCCTAAAGGCGGGGGAACCGTGCCGCGTCGTGTCGACCTCGCTGATCGAGGCGGGCGTGGCGTGGACTTTCCCGCGGTGTACCGCGAGCTGGCTGGGCTGGATTCCGTCTTGCAGGCGGCGGGGCGCTGCAACCGCGAGGGGAAACGGGCACCGGAGGAAAGCATCGTCACCGTCTTCGAGCGGGCAGAACTGCCGCCGCTTCTGTTCCGCACGGCGGTGGGCGCAACACGCCATGCGCTGAAAGACGGGCGAGACCCCGCCGTGCAGGAAACCATGCAGCGCTATTTCCGCGAACTGCGCGCGCTGAGCGGGGAAACACTTGACAAGTACGGCATTGTCAAAGCCTTTGAGGATGGCATCAACGGCTGCGAACTGCCGTTTCGCACCGTGGCGGAGAATTTTCATCTGATCGATCAGAACACGCGCACGGTCTATGTCCCGTTTGGCGGCGGAGCGGCGCTCATCGAACGGCTGAAAGCGGGCGAGTGCTCCAAAAAGCTCTACCGCAAGCTGGGGCGCTACGCAGTCTCGGTCTACGAACCGCATTTTCAAAAGCTCTATGCCGCGGGCGCGCTGCTGACCGCGCGAGAGGTCCCTGTGCTGGATGAAGACAGTGCGATCTTAAACGATATGAGTCTGTACAGCGAAATGACCGGCCTGACGCTGGAACCGGAGACGGGGAAAGCGGAGTTTATCTGAAAAATGGGAGAAGGACGGTTTCCCGTCCTTCTCCCTGCGAACATACTTATTTCAAATTATATTTCAACCCACGCTGCTTTCAGCGACGGAGAAACTATACACGAAAAAAATGCACCTGTCAAATTCTCTAAGCAAAATCATATTACTTATTTCTTATTATAAAAAAGCGATTGACGATTTGAAGAATAAGTAGTATTCTCTAAATAGAAAATGATGAAAGGAGTGGTTCTATGGCAATTCAAGTAGAAGTCTGGGGAGACTACGCATGCTTTGCGCGATGCGAACTGAAGACGGAACGCGTCAGCTATGACGTGATGACGCCCTCAGCGGCGCGCGGGCTGCTGGATAGCCTCTATTGGCACCCAGGGCTCCGTTGGGTGATCGACCGCATCCATGTGTGCGCCCCCATCCGCTTCACCAACATCCGCCGCAACGAGGTCAAGGATGTCATCAGCGCCCGCAGGGCAAAGACCGTGATGGAAAAAGGGCAGGGGGAGCTGTACCTCGCCGCGTCGGAGAGCATTCAGCAGCGCGCGGCTATGGTGCTGCGGGATGTACACTATGTCATCGACGCGCACTTCGACACGACGGACGCCGCTGCGCCCGGCGACAATCCCGGCAAGTTTCAGGACATGATCAAGCGACGGCTGGAAAAGGGGCAGTGTTACAGCATGCCGTATTTCGGCACGCGGGAGTTTCCCGCGCAGTTCCGGCGCTGCACGGAATTGCCGCCGTGCCCCGATGAGCTCAAAGGCACGCGCGACCTCGGCTGGATGCTGTGGGATCTCGACTACAGCGATCCTGCGAACATCACGCCGAAGTTTTTCCGCGCGAGCCTTGTCGACGGCGTGATGACTGTTCCGCCGCCAAACAGCGGGGAGGTGAGAGGATGATCCTGCAAGCGCTGACGCGGTATTATGAAGACCTCCTCTCGCGCGGCGAGATCGCCGCGCCCGGCTGGGCCCCTGCCAAAATCAGTCTCGCACTTTACATAAACGAAAACGGTGAGCTGACGCAGATCGTTCCGACAATGGTGGAAGGGACAAAGGGTAAAAAGACGGTCATGCAGCCGCAGCTGATGGTGCTGCCGGCGGCGGTGAAACGAACGGTCAGCATTGCCTCGAACTTTTTGTGGGACAATTCCGCTTATTTGCTCGGCATCGACCAGAAAGGGAAGCCGGAACGCAGCCGCGAGTGCTTTGCCGCAGCGGCAAAGCTGCACCACGCGGTGCTGGATAGCGTCGATTCGCCCAATGCCCGCGCAATATTGGCTTTCTTCGACACTTGGAGGCCGGAGCACGCGGCAGAGCATCCGGCGCTCATCAGGCAGCTCGACGATGTGACTGCGGGCGGTAACCTCGTCTTTCGCGTGGATGGCCGCAAGATCGAGGAGGATGCCGCTATCCGCGAGGCATGGCAGCGGTATCGGGACGGCGGCGAGAGCGGCGTCAAGATGCAGTGTCTCGTGACCGGAAAAGAGGATGAGATCGCTGCTGTGCACCCGTCGGTCAAGGGCGTGCGGGACGCGCAGTCCAGCGGCGCGGCGCTGGTGTCGTTCAACGCTCCGGCGTTCTGCTCCTACGGACGGGAGCAGAACTACAATGCCCCAGTGGGAAAATATGCCGCCTTTGCCTACACCGCCGCACTGAATCATCTGCTTGCGGACAGCGACCACGTCCAGCACATCGGCGATACGACAGTCGTCTGCTGGGCAGAGGGCGCAGATGATGCCTATCCCGGCTTTTTCAGCGCCGTGATTGGCGGCGGCACATACGGCGGCCTGTCGGACAATGATCTGCGCGCGGCGCTCAAACGTCTGGCGAATGGGCTGCCGTGCGACGACCTCGGCGTCGACCCGAATCGACCGTTTTACATTCTCGGTCTCGCGCCCAACGCGGCGCGCCTTTCCGTCCGCTTCTTTCTGCGCGACAGCTTCGGAAAGCTGATGGAGAATGTAAACGCGCACTATGCAAGGCTGGAGATCGCCGGTGCAAAATATTCGATACTCCCTTTGTGGGCTCTGCTGAACGCAACCGTACGAGATTCCAAAAAACAGGTCCCCAGTCCAGTTGTGTCTGGGGCAACGGTGCGGGCTGTATTTTCAGGAACTCCATACCCTGTATCTTTGATGGAAGCTGTCTTGCTTCGCATTCGTGCAGAGCGAAACGTTACTTGGGAGAGAGCCGCTATTTTGAAGGCCTATTTGGCAAAGAACTACGAACGAGGAAGCGATCATTCAATGTTTTCGGAGGTGACAAGTGTGCAGTTAAATGAAGATTGTAACTATATGCCATATCTTTTGGGCCGTCTCTTTCGAGTGATGGAAGAGATTCAGCTTGCATCGATGGGGTGGGGCGTGAACCGGAGTATTAGGGACAGCTATTTCAACTCGGCGGCATCAACACCGAGGAGTGTATTTGGCAAACTGTTCTCCTTGAGTAATTACCACCTGAAAAAACTCATGCGAGATAAGCCAGGATTAGGGAAAAAGCTCGGAGACTTGGAAAGTGATCTTGCTGCGCGACTGACCACACCACCACCGGCGCGATTCACGCAGGAAGAAACAATCTGTTTTTATCTTGGTTACTATCATCAGTGTAATGGCAAAAAGGAGGAGAAAGAAAATGTCTGATCCCATCAAGAACCGTTATGAATTTGTGGTGCTGTTCGACGTGGAAAACGGCAATCCGAACGGTGATCCCGATGCGGGCAATATGCCGCGCGTCGACCCCGAGACCGGCTATGGCCTTGTGACGGACGTTTGCCTCAAGCGCAAGATCCGCAATTATGTTGAAATGGCAAAAGAGGGCGAAAAAGGCTACCGCATCTACATCAAAGACGGCGTACCGCTGAACTCGAGCGATAAAGAGGCCTGTGCCTACGTCGGCGCAGACCCCGATAAGCTGAAGGAAGCCAAGAAAAAGGACGAGCATCTGGATGAAAAAATTCGCGACTTCATGTGTTCCAATTTCTACGATATCCGCACGTTCGGCGCGGTGATGACGACCTTTACCAAGGGTGCGCTTAACTGCGGTCAGGTGCGTGGGCCGGTGCAGCTCGGCTTTGCCCGAAGCATCGATCCCATTCTGCCGCAGGAGGTGACCATCACGCGCGTCGCCATCACGACCGAGGCGGACGCGGAAAAGAAGAACACCGAAATGGGCCGCAAGTACATCGTGCCTTACGGCCTCTACCGCGCGGAGGGCTATGTGTCGGCGAATCTCGCGCGCAAGACGACCGGCTTTTCGGAAGAGGACCTCGAACTCCTGTGGACGGCTATTTTGAACATGTTTGAAAACGACCATTCCGCCGCGCGCGGCAAGATGGCCGTGCGCGAGCTCATCGTCTTCAAGCACAACTGCGAGCTCGGCTGCGCTCCGGCGCACAAGCTCTTTGACCTTGTCAAGGTCGAACACAAGGACGGCGTGACCGCGCCGAGAAGCTACGGCGACTACACTGTCAGCGTGGATGAAACACACCTTCCCTCCGGCGTGACTTGCACGCGGATGGGGTGATCTATCCGGAAGAGGACTTCCTCCAGCTCTCCGGCCTGCAGCACTTTAAGTTCTGCCGCCGGCAGTGGGCGCTCATCCATATCGAAAACCAGTGGGCGGAGAACCTGCGCACGACGGACGGGGCGATTCTGCACGAGCGGGCACACGACGGGGACTTCGCCGAGAGCCGCGGGGATCTGCTCGTCACGCGGGACATGCGCGTCTTTTCACCGACGCTCGGCGTCTCCGGCGCGTGCGACGTGCTGGAGTTCCGCCGCGGCAGCGCGGGCATCCCTCTCAAAGGCCGGGACGGGCTCTGGCAGCCCTATCCCGTGGAGTATAAGCGCGGGCGGCCGAAGGAGGACAGCTGCGACGAGCTGCAGCTTTGCGGGCAGGCGATATGTCTGGAGGAGATGCTCTGCTGCGAAATCCCGGCAGGCGCGCTATATTACGGTGAGATCCGCAGGCGCAGGGAGATTGCCTTTACAGCCGCTCTGCGCGGAGAAGTACGTTCACTTCTTTATGAGATGCACAACCTCTATGCCCGCGGGAGGACACCGAAGGTGCGGCCGACGAAGGCGTGCAATGCCTGTTCGCTGCGCGAGCTCTGCCTGCCGAAGCTGATGCGCAGAAGCTCCGTTTCCGCCTATGTGCAC
>OIWV01003535.1_pt1 | contig 10050 bp, 7 predicted proteins | sample 1587751 | NCBI WGS metagenome assembly OIWV01 (sample SAMEA3888913, study PRJEB22519) | human gut metagenome | biome: human gut; feature: human-associated habitat; material: faeces | place: Denmark | collected 2010 | reverse complement strand
GAGGAGGTGACCTCTCTATGAAATATACTCCGCAGGGTGACCTGACATTGACCGGACGCTATACGTTGAGCGGCGGTTTGATGAAATATGCTTTGCCTGTCATCGCTGCCAAAGAATTTGCTATCGACAAGGTAAAATTTGCTCTGGACACCGACGACAAAAACGTTCGTGAAGAGCGTCTGGCTCCGGTCATCGAGGAAATCCATGCACAGTTCGACGAGCAGTATCCAGAGGAAACAGCAAAGATCGACGAGTGCATCTATAAATTGCAGAAATTCGTTGTCAGAAGATGGCTGCTCGACGAGGGCAAACGTGTGGATGGTCGTGGCATCGACGAAATCCGTCCGCTGGCAGCTGAAGTTGGTCTGATTCCAAGGGTGCATGGCTCGGCAATGTTCACCCGCGGTCAGACACAGGTTATGACCATTACCACCCTCGGTCCTCTGTCCGATGCACAGATTCTGGATGGCATCGACAATGAGGAAAGCAAGCGCTATATGCACCAGTACAACTTCCCGTCCTACTCGGTAGGTGAAACCAAACCGTCCAGAGGACCGGGACGCCGTGAGATCGGTCATGGTGCGTTGGCGGAGCGTGCGCTTGTGCCGGTACTTCCGACTGCGGAAGAGTTCCCGTATGCAATCCGTACCGTATCTGAGACGATGGAATCCAATGGTTCTACCTCCCAGGCAAGTATCTGTGCATCCACTCTGTCCCTGATGGCAGCAGGTGTACCGATCAAAGCTCCGGTAGCTGGTATTTCCTGCGGTCTGGTAACAGGCGACACCGATGATGATTACATCGTTCTGACCGATATCCAGGGTCTGGAAGACTTCTTCGGCGATATGGACTTCAAGGTAGGCGGCACTCACAAGGGTATTACTTCCATCCAGATGGATATCAAGATCCACGGTCTGACCCGCCCGATCATCGAGGAGGCAATCGCTAAGACGAGAGAGGCAAGACTCTACATCCTGGATGAAGTTATGGCGCCGGTTATCTCCGAGCCGAGAAAGACCGTCAGCCAGTATGCTCCGAAGATCGTTCAGATCTCCATCGATCCGCAGAAGATCGGCGATGTAGTCGGCAAACAGGGCAAGGTAATCAACAAGATCATCGAGCAGACCGGCGTTAAGATCGATATCGAGGACGATGGCAGCGTAGCTGTATGCGGCACCGATCAGACAATGATCGACAAGGCAGTTTCCATCATCAAGGGCATCGTGACCGACATCGAGCCGGGTCAGATTCTGACAGGTACCGTTGTCCGTATCATGAATTTTGGTGCATTCGTAGAGCTGGCTCCGAACAAAGATGGTATGGTTCATATTTCCAAGCTTTCGGACAAGCGCGTAGCGAAGGTAGAGGATGTTGTCAACATCGGCGATGAAGTTACTGTAAAGGTAATCGAGGTCGATAAGATGGGTCGTATCAACCTGAGCATGAAACCAGGCGATCTGGCTGAAAATAAATAATAAATAGATTGCAAATGCACACTATGTGCTGCAATCATCCATCATAAAATCAATGTGCCTGCATCACTGCGGCGCAGACCAGATAAAGTAAGGAATGCTGCAAGGCAGAGAAGCGGTTCGCTTCTGCTTTGCGGTGTTCCTTTTTACTTTACAAAGAGGAAAAATATGTTAGAGGTAACAGGGATAGAAAAACGGTACCGCGGAAGGACGATCCTAAAAAATGTCTCTTTTCGGGCAAATCCAGGGGAATGCATCGGGATTGTCGGCGGAAATGGATGCGGCAAGACGACGCTGCTCTCGATCCTCGCGGGGATCCGCAAGCCGGATCGGGGGAGTATTCGGATTGACGGGCAGGAGGCGCTTGGAAGACATCGTCTATTAGAAGAAAAAATCGCCTATGTGCCTCAGGAAAATCCATTGATCCCGGAGCTGACGGCATTTGATAATTACCGTCTCTGGTTCCGGGGGGAACGGCGGGAGATGGAGCGGGATCTGGAATGCGGCGTCGGTCATGTGCTGGGCGTGGACCGATTCTTGAAAACGCAGTCGGGACGGCTTTCAGGCGGAGAGAAAAAGAGGCTGAGCATCGCGGCGGCACTCTCCGGACGCGCGGATATCCTGATTCTCGATGAACCGGGGGCAGCGCTTGACCTGGAGGCAAAGGAGCAGATCCTGACTTATATCAGGAGCTATGTGAAAGCAGGGGGAACAGTTCTTTTAACGTCCCATGAGATGGGAGAGATAGGGGCGTGTACAACCCTTTATGTATTAAAGGACGGTGTGCTGGTTCCGACGGAGGCAGGGCTTTCGGCGCGGGAGCTGATACAGAGGTTTTAAGGTTACTGGGCACGTATGCGTGAACAGTAACGTTTTAGGAGTGAGAAAACAGGAGGAGGTACAAGATGGAAGAGGGAAATAATGCAAACAATACAAACAATGCAAACATGTCAAGCAATTCAACCCCGCTAAACCCGGCAGAGGCAGCGGCGCAGGCGCTTACGGCCGCATCTGACACAGCGGATGGAACCAGTGCAGGCGGATCTGCTGGTGCTGGCGGCAGAATCGGTGGAAATGCTGCAGGCGGCAGTGACGGTGGCAGAACGGGTGGAAATGGTTCTGGCAGGAAGAAATGGCTCATTTCAGCCGGAGCAGCCGCAGCGGTGGTCGTGGTCGGCGGCGGTGTGATGCTCAGCCATCAGGCAGACCCGAAGGATACAGTGATCGATGCGTTCAAGAGCATCACGGCGGAAGGGCAGTTAAATCCGTCTGAGGAGATCTTTGGGACGAAAGAGCTGGAAAAACTTTTACAGAAGGGATCCGCGCAGACGGGGATGGAGTTAAGCATGACAGGTATTTCCGATGAATCCCTGAACCAGATGAGCGGTGCGGGCATCGGTCTGGATGTGAAGCGCGATGTGGACAGCGGACGGCAGCTGCTAAATCTTTCCTTGCAGTATGGCGGCGGAGAATTGGCGGACGCACAGCTTTACATGGATGATACACAGATCATGGCGGCGATTCCGGCACTTTCCAGCCGTATATTTACCCTTGATTATGTCAATGATCTGGAAGGACAGCTCATTAATTCTCCGTATGCGGCGCAGAAGCTCGAAGAGCAGGGGATTGATATTGAGGGGCTGGCAAATTATCTGGGACAGTACAAGGAAGCGCTTTCGGACGAGGAGCCGATGATGGATCTGAAAGCACTCTGGAACCGCTACAAAGAGGGAAGCAAGGCGATTGATGACCTCAAAACGGCTATGACCGTCACTAAGAATGACAAAAAAGAGTTTACGATCGACGGACAGAGCGAGAACTGCCGCGGTTACCATGTGACTCTGCCGAAGGATGCGTTGATTCGCTTTGCAAAGACGACGAGAGAATTTTTCCTGAATGATGAGACACTCAAACAGGATGTGGTGCGCTATCTGGAACTGGCAGGCGACGCAAGCAGCATCTATGCAGCGGACGGGGACGGAGAGAGCGTGGATCCGGAGGAACAGCAGAAGGAACTCTGGGCGCAGGCGGAAGCGGTGCTGGACAATCTGGTAGAGGAAATGGAAAATACCATCGGGGATGTGACGATGGATGTCTATGTGAGAAAAGATGGCAAAATGGCTGGATTTTCCTATGAGACGGATGCAACGGTTGAGGAAGAAAATGTCCGTTTTTACGGCGATGTTTCCTTTGGCGGCGGTTACAACATGCTGTCGAATGTGAATGGGGCGTTAAATATTGAGGATTCGGACGGTCAGATTATCACGGTTTCCCTGGATAAAACAGGCGCTTACGAGGCTGGAAAGAGCTGGAGTGGTCAGGTAATTGCGACCCTGGAAGGCGACGAAGAGAAATACCAGTTTATCCTGGATGGCGACTATCAGATCGCGGACGGCAGCTATGAGGTAAAGCTGGATCTGCAGAGTAACGGTGCATCTCAGGCGTCGCTCACGGCGAATGGCGCGGTCAGCGACCTTTCAAAGGGCGAGAGCGTCCATATCGATATGGATTCCCTGCGTCTGGAAACGACATTGTTAAATGGAAGCAGTTCTTATGTTGAATTTGCCGGTTCCTATTATGTCAACCCGCTGGAGGATGAGATCGTGCAGCCGGACGGCGTTCCATTTGATGTGCTGGCTTCCTCCGAGGAGGATTATAACCAGGTCACAACGGAGATAACAGGCAACCTGTTCGCAATTCTCCTGAAAGTCATGTCATAGGCGGCGGAAAATGCGAACATATATGATATATCTGCTGCTGACCGGAAAGCGCCTGCTCCGCCAGCTGCCGTATTTTCTGGCAGGGCTGGCGGTGATGGTGCTGCTCGTCGGCATGGCGGCATTTTCGGCGTCTAAGGTTTTATATGGGGAAACATCTTTAAAGAAAATTGAGGTGGGCGTGGTGCTTCCGGAGGACGATGCGCTTTCGGAAAAGATAACCAAAATGATTGCCTCGCTGGACAGCGTGGAAAGTCTCTGCGACTTTTCGTATCTGGAACACGATGAAGCGTTCCAAAAGATGAAAAGCGGGGAGCTTCAAGCGGTTTTCGAGGTGCCGTCCGGCATGGCGCGCGGCATTTTGGACGGTACGAACCAGCCAGCCACGATCTGGTTTCCGGATGAGAGCGGGCTGGAAGGTGCCGTTTTCCGGGAACTGGCAGAGTCGGGCAGTTCGATGCTTGGCACTTCGCAGGCGGCGATCTACGCGGCAGATGAATATTTGAATCTCCAGGGAGTGCCGGAACAGATTTCGGTGTCTGAACAGGATTTGAACCGTATCTTTTTAAAATATGCGATGAACCGCGAGGCCCTTTTCCGGAAGAAAACAGTCAGCGCTGCAGGGAATGTATCGACGGCGGTCTTTTATGGAATTTCGGGGATTGTATTTCTGATGATTCTTACCGGAATCCCGGCAGCGCCGTTTCTGGCTCCCCAGACGGAGGCGCTGGAACAGGGGCTTCGGCGCATCGGGATCCGGCGGTGGTATCCGCTTTTCTGCAAATGCTTGTGCATGACGCTTCTTCTGATGGCAGTCACGGCGGGCGGCTATGGCTGGGCGGTGCAGAAGGGATATGCGCTGGCGGGGCGGGAAGAACTGGCGGCGTGGGGGCTGACCTGCGCGGCAGTTTCGGCGTGGATTCTGCTGTTTTATGAGGTGTGCAGAAGTTCGGCAGCGGCGATTTTGACGTTGTTTGCGGTCAATGTGGTATTTCTCTTTCTGGCGGGCGGCATCATCCCGTCCGTCTTTCTGCCGGAACTGGTTCAGAAAGTCGGAAATATGACGGTGACGGCGCTCTGGATGGATGGAATCCGCTTTATTGCTTCGGGCGGGGAGACAGGGGCGGTTCCGGTGCTGTGGAAACTGGCTGCGGCGGCATTGGCATGCTTTGCACTGGCGCTTGCCGCCGGAAAAAGGAGGGATTGACGGATGCGGAAGCTGGCGTGGTGGTTCTGTATGTTTGGAATGACGCTGCGGCGGGCTCTTTACCGCCCGGTGTTCCTCCTGTTTCTTCTGATCTTTCCATTGGGAATGGGCGTGCTCCATCAGGTGGAAAAACGGGATTCCGGGCGGATCGCGGTGGCGCTCTGCCCGGGAACGGATGCGTGGAATCAGGCGCTTGCAGAAAGACTGGAATCGGAAGAGAGCCGTTCATTTTTCTTTTATCCGTGCGGGACGGAGGAAGAGGCAAAGAAGGCGGTTATGACCGGACGGGCGGAGTGCGCCTACCTGTTTCCAGAGAGATTAAAAGAACGGCTGGACGAGGGGCGTTATACCCGTGCGGTCCGCGTGCTGGTGTCGCCGTCCACAGTGGCAGAGAAAATTATATCAGAAAAGATATTTTCTGAACTGTTCGAGGTGTATGGGCGGGAACTGCTGGCGGACTATGGGAAAAATGGAGCGGCATTCCAGACGGTGATGGCCCGCTGCCAGACGACGGAGGCGCGGGAAAAGGCGTGCGGCGTGCTGATGGAACTCTATGAAAAATACCGCAGCAACGGAAGCACCTTTACCTTTGATTATCAGACTTTACAGGGAGGAACGGCACTGCAGACAGGGGCGATGAAGGTGGTCTTTCCGGTGCGCGGGCTGACTGCGGTTTTCCTTTTTATCATGGGGCTGGCGGCAGCTGTCATGGCGGGCGAGGATGCAGAGCGCGGACTTTATGCGGCGGTCCGGAGCCGGGAGCGGTGGCTGCTGCAGACGGCGGAGATCGCGGCGTTTGTCTTTTTAGCATCCATTTCGGCCTATGCGGCGCTTCTGGCGTCGGGAAATGGGGCAGAGCCGCTTTTAGAGGCGGGAAAGCTGCTTTTTTATCTAGTTTTCGTGACTATATATGCCTTTGGATGTCTGGCAGTCTGCCGGAAGCCGGGATTTCTGGCGGCGCTGATTCCGGTGTTTATCCTTGCGAGCCTCCTGCTCTGCCCGATCTTTTTTGATGCTTCAGTCTTTTTGCCGGGAGCCGCGGGTATGCGAAAGCTGCTGCCGCCGTGGTGGTATCTGAGCGGCATTTTCGGTTCCCAAAGTGTCTACCCGTGAACAATTACTTTTTAACAACGTTTTTTTGGATAACTTCGATAAAAAGATTGCTATTTTTTCATTCAATTATTATAATAAAAAGAGACATCCGGTATCGAGCATCAATCTGCCGGATGTTTTCATGCGAGAAAATCAGGAGAGGAGTGAACACAATGGAAGGCCGGAGTCATAAGGCGGAATCAGACGGCAGCTACCCAGAACCGAAGGCAGCGTACACATGCATTTGCAGGAATGACAGCTGCAAACAGCGGATTCCTTGTGTACACTGCCGCATCTGTGGATAAGTTTCCGGCATTCTGCCTGTGTGCAGGAGCAGGAAGGGAGCAGCCTGTCCGATTTCCAAAATGACAATATTTTGGAAGGAGACGGGAATGTTAGAAGAAGAGAAGAAAGAAGAGCTGCTGGCTCTGCTGACCGGGAAGAAGTACCGGGAGCTGAAAAGCCAGCTGGTCGAGATGAATGAGGTGGATATTGCCTCATTTATCGAAGAATTGGATTCAGAGAAGACGGTCGTTGTATTCCGTATGCTGCCGAAAGAGCTGGCATCGGAGGTATTTGCCTGTCTGGAAGTTGAACAGCAGCAGCACATCATTACCAGTATTACGGATAATGAGCTGCGTGCCATCATTGACGACCTGTATGTCGATGATGCGGTCGATATGCTGGAGGAGCTGCCGGCGACGATCGTGCGGCGCGTACTTCAGAACTCCAGCCCGGATACGAGAAAACTGATCAACCAGTTCCTCAATTACCCGGAAAACAGCGCCGGAAGCGTCATGACGGCGGAGTACGTGGGACTCAAGAAAAATATGACGGTGGAGCAGGCATTTGATTATATCCGGAAATATGGCGTGGACAAGGAGACGATTTACACCTGCTACGTCATGGATGAAAAACGCCGCTTAGAGGGCGTTGTGACGGTCAAGGATCTTCTGATGAATGATTATGCGGCGCTCATGGGCGATATCATGGATCCGCATGTGATCAAGGCGTATACGACGGAAGACCAGGAAAAGGTCGTGGAGACGTTCAATGAGTACAACCTCTTGAGTTTACCGGTTGTGGACGGCGAAGACCGTCTGGTCGGCATCATCACGGTCGATGATGTCATGGATGTCATGGAGCAGGAGGCGACGGAGGACTTCGAGAAGATGGCGGCGATGCTGCCGAGTGAGAAGCCGTACCTGAAGACGGGCGTGTTCCAGCTCGCGAGAAACCGTATTCCGTGGCTGATGATCCTGATGTTGAGCAGTATGGTGACCGGCGGTATTTTGTTAAAATATGAGAATGCCTTTTCGGTAATTCCGCTTTTGGTTACGTTTATTCCGATGCTGATGGATACGGGCGGAAACTCCGGCAGCCAGGCGAGCACGATGATCATCCGTGGTATGGCGGTCGGCGAGGTAGAACCGGCGGATATTCTGAAAGTTATGTGGAAAGAAATCCGCGTGGGAATGCTCTGTGGACTTTCTCTGGCGCTTGTCAATTTCGTGCGCCTGATGATCCAGTATCCGGGGCAGGTACTCATCTGCCTGACGGTAGTTATCAGCCTGTTCTGCACGGTTATCATCGCGAAGACGATCGGATGTGTGCTTCCGATTGCGGCGAAGACGATCCATCTCGACCCGGCGATCATGGCGTCGCCGATGATCACGACGATCGTGGATGCGTGCAGCCTGATGATTTATTTCCAGCTGGCGTGCCATCTGCTGAATATGAAGGCGTGATATAAATTACCTGCCTGCTGGCCCATGTTTTCGTATGGTCAGCGCAGTAAATGCGCAGACCTACGGAACAGTTACTTTATTTTATAATTCCAATATTTTAATTATTTCTAGGAAAGGAAAAACTGTTTGGAACATAAGCTTCCAGACAGCCGTGTGAAAAGTATGACAAAGATCAGAACCAGATACGCACCGAGCCCGACAGGCAAAATGCATGTAGGAAACTTAAGAACTGCATTATACGCATACCTGATTGCAAAACATGAGGGCGGCGATTTTATCCTGCGAATCGAGGATACCGATCAGGAGCGTTTCGTTGAAGGCGCGACCGAGATCATTTACAATACGATGCGCGATACCGGACTGAAACATGACGAAGGTCCGGACATCGGCGGTCCGGTTGGCCCGTATGTACAGAGCGACCGTCAGAAACAGGGCATCTACATGGAATATGCGAAGAAGCTGATCGATAAAGGCGAAGCTTATTACTGTTTCTGCGATCAGGAACGCTTAAACAGCTTAAAGAGAGAAGTAAATGGCGAAGAGATCATGACCTATGATAAGCACTGCCTGCACCTTTCCAAGGAAGAGGTAGAGGCAAACTTAAAGGCAGGAAAGCCGTTTGTCATCCGTCAGAACAACCCGACCGAGGGAAAGACTACCTTCCATGATGAGATTTACGGGGATATTTCCGTAGATAACTCCGAGCTGGACGATATGGTTTTAATCAAATCGGATGGATTCCCGACCTACAACTTCGCAAATGTGGTGGACGATCATTTACAGCAGATCACCCATGTAGTCCGCGGTAACGAGTACCTGTCTTCTTCACCGAAGTACAACCGTCTGTACGACGCATTCGGATGGGAGGTTCCGGTTTATGTGCACTGCCCGACCATCACGAACGAGGAGCACAAGAAGCTGAGCAAGCGAAGCGGTCATTCTTCCTATCAGGATCTGATCGATCAGGGCTTCATTTCCGAGGCAGTTGTCAACTTCGTTGCCCTGCTTGGCTGGTCACCGGAAAATAATCAGGAGATTTTCTCCTTAGACGAGCTGGTAAAAGAGTTCAACTACAAGAATATCAGCAAATCTCCGGCTGTTTTCGATATGGTAAAACTGAAATGGATGAACGGCGAGTACATCAAGGCGATGGATTTTGATAAGTTCTATGAGATGGCAGAGCCGTACATCAAGAAAGTAATCACCAAGGATCTGGATCTGAAGAAGATCGCGGCGATGGTTAAGACGAGAATCGAGATTTTCCCGGATATCGAGGGACACATCGATTTCTTTGAGACACTGCCGGAGTATGATCCGCAGATGTATGTTCACAAGAAGATGAAGACCAATCTGGAGACATCCTTAAAGGTATTAAAAGATGTTCTGCCGATTCTGGAAGCACAGGAAGATTACTCCAACGACGCCCTGTACGCGGCGCTGTCCGAGTATGTATCCAAAGAGGGCGTTAAGACCGGCTTTGTAATGTGGCCGATCCGTACCGCTGTATCCGGCAAGCAGATGACGCCGGCAGGCGCGACTGAGATCATGGAAGTGCTTGGCAAGGAAGAGTCGATCAGCCGTATCAAGAAGGGGATTGAACTTCTGGAGGCACAGCAGTAGGCTGTCGTAACCGTCGATGTTCGACTTGAAGCAAGTTTTTATCTCAGTCGAGAAGACTCCCACATCTTCAGGTGGTGAATAATAGCAAATTTGTCTCAGTGGGAGTCCATTCTCCGACTGAGATAAACGCTCCGCGAGGATGCGCAGTGATTCTGTAAAGAATATGTCAGCTTACGCTGACCAGAATCACGCGC
>OIWV01003528.1_pt1 | contig 10068 bp, 7 predicted proteins | sample 1587751 | NCBI WGS metagenome assembly OIWV01 (sample SAMEA3888913, study PRJEB22519) | human gut metagenome | biome: human gut; feature: human-associated habitat; material: faeces | place: Denmark | collected 2010 | reverse complement strand
TTGGATGGCGCTAACACCAGGAGCAGAGCCGACCGCAAAGCAATCCATATCAATAGACAGATAGATCGCGGTTTGGTTTTCTAAAAATTGATCGATTCGATCCAGAATGGCTTGGTGGCTCATCTGGAAGAGATCTTGGCCAGTTAAAAAATCAATGCTTGGTGTTTTAGCAACGTAATTAAAGAGGAAGAGGTTATTATTGTGCTCTTGGATCCCCAGGATGAGGTAAGGGAAGTCCTGACCTTTTTCTTTCGCATGATCAGCCATTTGACGAAAACCTGTTCCAGAATTGGGACCGGTTTGGTCGTAAGGTCGCAAATCAAAGTGGGCATCCAGATTGATCACAGCCAGTTGTTCATCTTTTTCTAAACTGGATTGAATCCCTAGATAGTGGCCGTAAGCAGTTCCGTGACCGCCTCCTAGGACAATGGGTTGGATCCCTAATTGGTACATGCGCTGGATCGCTTGTGAGAGACTTTCTTGGAGTTCTTCTAGTGAATGGTTAGGCCCGTCAATATTTCCCACATCATACACTGTCACATTGGTTCCCCAGTGCCATGGAAGTTTAGCGATTTGAGAACGGATGGCTGTAGGACCCTCGACTGCTCCTACACGCCCATTATTGATATAGACTCCTTTGTCGCTCTTAAAGCCGATGATCCCAAAGGTCATCCCCTCAAATGGAGTGAGGGTCTCGTCGTTTAGGTCTAAAAATTTGGTGACCATTCCCCATTTGGCCGTGTAGGGATTGTCCTCGATGCTACCTTGGTAGTAGCTGTAGGTCATTGGATAGTAGTTTGTGAGCAAGCTTGTCGCCTCCCTTATTTTTCTGAAAGCAGGCAGAGGCTGAGAAGATCGCCAGCCTCTGTTTTTGCTTTATCTTTACTGTATCAGTATTGAATCCTTAAGTCAACTGCTTTTTCGATGGTTGCTAAGAATTCTTCGCTTTCGACAACAGCAGATGCTTTATTAAGTTCTTCAAAGATTTCGATATCTTTGTCAAATTCAATGAAGTTCAGTTTTTGACGAATCAGCTCATAAGCTGGTTTTGTACCTTTACCAAGTTCATGATTTTCTGGCTTGAGATCCAAAGCTTGGCAAGCTGCCATGATTTCAGTAGCAACGATGCGACGTGAGTTTTTAAGAATTTCTGCTGCTTTACGAGCGGCAGTCGTTCCCATGCTGACGAAATCTTCTTGGTTTTCACAAGATGGAATAGAATCGACACTAGCAGGGTGAGCCAAAATTTTATTTTCCGATGCAAGGGATGCACAAGCATACTGGGTAATCATGAAGCCTGAGTTGAGTCCAGGGTGTTTGACCAAGAAGGATGGTAATTTACTGAGTTGGCTGTTGACCAAGCGTTCCACCCGACGTTCAGATACGTTTCCGATTTCAGAAAGGGCGATCCCTAGGAAGTCAAATGGTTGCGCCATTGGTTCACCGTGGAAGTTACCTCCTGAGATGACGTGTCCTTCTTTGGTAATGATTGGGTTATCTGTGACAGAGTTGATTTCGATTTCAACTTTTTCTTTTACGTAAGCAATAGAATCCTTGCTGGCTCCATGTATTTGAGGGATACAGCGAAGTGTATAAGGATCTTGGACCCGTTGTTGAGTCGCAACAGTGGTATTCTTGCTTCCTTCAAGAAGGTTACGGATGTTGCGAGCAGTTGCCAATTGTCCACTTTGTGGGCGGATGGAATGAAGGTCTTCTTCGAATGGACTGGTAATTCCATTGTGAACTTCCATTGAGAGAGCACCAGCGATATCAGAGAGTTTGAGCAATTGGATACCATCGTAAGTCGCAAGAGCACCGATACCGGTTAGGACAGTCGTACCATTGATCAAGGCAAGCCCTTCTTTGGCAGCTAATTGGATCTTTTCAATTCCAGCACGATCTAAGGCTTCTTGACCACTGAGAAGTTCTCCTTTGTAATAGGCACGTCCAAGACCCAACATTGGTAAAACCATATGAGAAAGAGGAGCAAGGTCTCCAGAAGCTCCGAGAGAGCCTTTTTCAGGGATATAAGGAGTGACTCCTTTGTTGAGCAATTCTAACAGTTTTTCAACGGTTGACAGACGAATGCCAGAATAACCTTTCAATAGTGAGTTAATACGGATCAGCATGATGGCACGAACGGCATCTTCAGGAAGTGGATCACCGAAGCCAGATGAGTGAGTTCGAATCAGGTTTTCTTGCAGTTGAACAGTATCTTCTGGAGAGATGCTGACATTACAGAGGGAACCAAAGCCAGTGGTTACACCATAGACGACTCGTTTTTCCCGGACAATGTCATCAACGATTTTACGGGATGCGATAACGGCTTCTTTGGCTTGTTCATCAAGCTCACATTGGGCACCGTGCCGAGCTACAGCGATGACTTCTTCGAGTGTTAAGCTATTACCATCTAAATGAATCAATTGAGTCATATAAAACCTCCGATTATGAATAGTTGTTCTGTGGAAGTAGTGTTGTTTACTTCGGTTTGAATACCAAACATGGGCCCATTGTCTATTGATCATAAAAATTGAAAAGAGTCATAGAGAAAAGGGCTCAGGTTTGACATTCGTGGAGTCCTAGATGGGTTAGGGAGCAAAACCGAGCTTCGCTCCCGTCTCTGTTCCCATCTAGTGTGTAAAGAAAATTAGTGAGGAAGGGCTTTCGATTTATGTAGTTTATCGCCGTGGAAAACAAAGTAGAGTCCACTTGCGATCACTAGACCGATGGCACCCCAAACAAAGTTCATCATGTTGTCCCCTGCAATCATCAAGATACTGACCACAACGGCTAGAACTGGGATAACGGGACCAAATGGTACTCGGAAGGTAACCTTTTTGTCTGGGTACATTTTTCTGAGTTTGATGGCTGCCAAAGCAGTTGGAATGTATTGGAAGAAACGGAAGACAACACTAAAGGTTGCTAAGGATTCAAAAGAGCCAGATAACAAGAGTAAGAAAGCGAAGATACCAGAAATGATAATGGCAATGACAGGAGCATTCTTAGAGTTTGTTTTTCCAAGACCCTCTGGTAAGAGTTTTTCAGTTGCTAATGCGGCACCAAAACGAGGGACCATGATGGATTCACCGATGTTTAGACCGGCGATTGAAATGAGGGCTCCGTAAGAAACAAGGGGAGCTCCGATAGGGCCAATCATTTCGACAAATGCGTCTTGTACTGGTGCACCAGTTTGCATAATGCGACCACCAAGCATGGCGATTGTTCCTGCGATGATCAACATGTAGAGAACAGATACAATACTGATAGAACCTAGAATAGCGCGGGGAACGTTCTTTTCAGGGTTGCGCATTTCCCCTGCAACGATAGACATGGTTTCAAATCCGATGAAACCGTAGAAGATGTAGACGGCTGTACTAGAAATGGAACTGAAGAGGCTTGTTCCACTTTCCAATTGAAGGAAAGGTGTGAAGTTGCCCTTGCTCACGCCACCGGAAATGAAGAAGATGGCAAAGAGTGAGAAGAGGACAATTGGAATTAATTTTGCAACAGTAGCTGTCAGAGTAAACATCTTAGAGGTTTTCAGACCGGCAATGTTCATCAGACTCAAGAGAATCAGCATACCGATACTGATCGGAAGGTTGTAGCCTTCAAATGCTGGGAAGGTAATGATGAAGATCTTAGCAAAACCGGCTAACATGGCAGCCCAAGCGATAACGGTAACGGCCCAACCGAGAATCCCAACGTTAAAGCCAACGAAGTCTCCGAAAGCGGCTTTTGAGTATTGCATGGCTCCACCGTTTTTGTCGAAGTAGCCAGCTGTTTCAGCCAGACAGGCTGATAGTAGCATGACGAGAATGGCAACCCCGAACATGACAGCTAGAGAAGCTGGTCCGAGGCCAGAATAAATTTTTTGAGGGAGGAGGAAGATACCAGATCCGATGACGGCGTTGATACCGTAAAGAGTGGCACCGCTAAAGCTGAATTTCGCTTTTTCTTGTTCCTCAATCGACTGTTTATGTGCTCCGTTCATAATGTTTCTCCTTTGTGAACATTATTGTAGTCCAGTCCAGATAGCAATAGGTTGCTCCCCAGACTGATGGGGTAAAAACGTGATTGTCATCTCTTGAAGAGGAGATGCTTGTTCGATCACCAGGAGCTCGTGAGTTTGGAGAGTTTGAGAATGATTGTTTCCCCATTCGAGTGTTAGTGGACAGAGAGCGTAGATCAATTGATAGCGACTCTGACTTTTGACACTCTCTTTTGGGGATATAGCACTCATATGCCCCTGATAAGAAGGTTTGTAAATCAAATTAAAGTCTTGACAAGTCCCTTGGCTAGATACAGGATCTCCCCCATCAAAGAAGTAGCTTTGAAAGGGGTTCAAAACCACTTCTTTATGGTGATGGGTGAGCCTAATGGAGGCATTCAAGGGCATCAAGATTCGGTGGTAGCCCGTGAGATCGGTAAAGTTACTTTTTTCAACCTCTACTGTTGCAGTAGAGAGGCGGAAGTCAAAGGTCCGATCTGGATAGCTTCCTCCCTCTGGGGAGAGAAAGAGTTGGGTGGTTTGGCCACCGGACCAGGTAGAAATTTGATAATCTGCGGGGGTAAGATGAAGGAGAGTCACCATAGGACGCCTTCTTTCTTAAAAGAGACCAGTGATATTGCCGTGGGCATCGATATCAATCTTTTCACTGGCAGGAACTTTAGGTAGGCCAGGCATGGTCATAATGGTACCAGTGAGAGCTACGATGAAGCCAGCTCCGGCAGCCACCTTAAGGTTACTGATTTTAACTGTGAAATCTTTTGGTGCTCCCATTTTCTTCGCATCGTCTGAGAAGGAATATTGGGTTTTGGCCATACAGATTGGGTAGTTCGAGAAGCCAAGAGCTTCTAATTCTTTCAGTTCGCGTTTGGCTGCTGGTGTTAAGCTGATGCCTTTACCACCATATACTTTTGTGACGATCTTGGTCAATTTTGTTTCAATGCTGTCTTCTTCGTCATAGACATAAGAGAAGTGGTTTTCTTCTTGAGCCAGTTGAATGACTTTTTCAGCCAAGTCACGACCACCAGCTCCACCTTTTGCCCAGACATCTGAAATGACCACATCTACATTGCGTTTCTTACAAGATTCATAGACAGCTTCTAGCTCTGCTTCTGTATCCAGCGGGAATTTGTTGATGGCAACGACCACAGGTAGACCATAGACTTCTTGGATGTTGGCCAAGTGTTTGTCCAGGTTTGGCAGACCATCGATCACGGCTTGGACATTTTCAGTAGCCAGGTCCGCTTTGGCAACTCCACCATGCATCTTGAGAGCACGAATGGTTGCGACGAGGACAACGGCAGCAGGTTTGAGTCCGGCCATGCGGCACTTGATGTCGATGAATTTTTCAGCGACTAAGTCTGCTCCAAAACCAGCTTCTGTCACGACATAGTCTGCATATTTGAGGGCTAGTTTAGTAGCTAGCACACTGTTACAGCCATGGGCGATATTGGCAAATGGTCCGCCGTGGATGATGGCAGGAGTATGCTCCAAGGTTTGCACCAAGTTTGGATGGATGGCATCTTTGAGGACAGCTGCCATGGCCCCTCCAGCCTTGAGGTCTTTGGCTGTGACCGGTTGTCCTTGGTAGTTGTACCCGATAATGATGCGATCAAGACGTTCTTTGAGATCAAGGATATTTTCTGAGAGACAGAGAATGGCCATGATTTCAGAAGCCACTGTGATGTCAAAGCCATCTTCACGAGGAACCCCGTTTGTTTTTCCTTGAAGGCCGTCGACAATATGGCGGAGTTGACGGTCGTTCATGTCGACCACCCGTTTCCAGGTGATGCGACGAGAATCGATGCCCAACTCATTGCCATGATGGATGTGGTTGTCAATCAAGGCTGCAAGCAAGTTGTTGGCAATCCCAATGGCATGGAAGTCTCCGGTAAAGTGAAGGTTGATATCTTCCATTGGAACCACTTGGGCGTAACCACCACCTGCAGCACCACCCTTGATCCCAAAGACAGGGCCAAGAGACGGTTCGCGGAGGGCAATGACGGCTTTTTCACCAATAGCTGAAAGAGCATCGACCAAGCCAACAGAGGTGGTTGTCTTTCCTTCTCCAGCAGGTGTTGGTGAGATGGCTGTCACGAGGATCAGCTTTCCATCTTCCTTATCCTTGAGTTGTTCCAGTTGGTTGCTATCAATTTTTGCCTTGTATTTTCCGTAGAGCGAAATATCGTCTTCGGTCAATCCAAGTTCAGCAACGATATCGGTGATGGGCTTCATTTGGACAGAATTGGCGATTTCAATATCCGATAAAACCATAGAATCCCTTCTTTCTTTATTTTTATTTGCTAGGTTTAAGATAGACTTTCTAAAATGGTTTGGTAAATATTATCTGCAAGATCAGAACCGGTTTGGAGGAGTTTGAGTCCCTTACCGTGGTATTCTTGGACAAAGTCTTGGTCCTTGATTCCTGAAATGTTGATCAAGACATTGAGCCAAGCACCTTGAAGGCCAGCTTTAAGATTCAGAGCAGCTACCCCTAGGTCACTAGCCGCATTGGTGTTGGACTTGCCAACAGCTTCTTTGGTGGTTTCAAGAGCTTCAACGATGAGCTCCATCATAGAGAAAGGAGATACTGTCGCATGTTTCAAAGCTTTTTGCATGGCTTCACGACGAGCAGCTTTCTCTTCTTCCGTTTCTTTTGGAAGATCAAAGACAGCTGATACGACGTTGAAGGCTTCTGTATCCTTGTCGATGGCTTCTAGTAATTGGTCTTGGAGTTGAGCGCTTTTTTCATGAACCCCTTTGATGTGGTCTTCAAATTCTGCGTATTTTTTCTTTCCAATGGTCAGTTCACAGACCATTTTTGTAAGGGAAATCCCATTCGCAGCAGATAGAGCAGCAGCAGAACCACCACCTGGAGCTGGAGCATCTGAACCAAGAACTTTGGCAAACTCCGTAATACTTAAGTCAACTAGTTTCATAGAACTCCCTTTCTAACCCAACAAGTGATTTTCCAAGACTTGTTTGCTGTAGTCAAAGTCTTCTAATTGTAAGTAGTATTCAGCAGAGTCGATCAAAGCCTTAGCAGGAGCCAGTCCAATGAGTTCTGTTCCGATGATGCGAACACCATAGCGTTGCGCTTCGAAACGAACGGTTTCCACAACACGATACAATGGGAATTGTTCCAAGTTGACCATATTGATGGAGACTTGGGCGATGTTGCGATCTTCTAGCATGACACCGATCGCTTTACAGTACTTGTATCCACCGCTTGATCCACGAATGATTTTAGAAATCTTATTGGCAATCTCTAGATCGTCTGTATCAAGGTTGATATTGAAAGCAACGAGTGGCATCCGGACACCGACAGCTGTAACCCCTGCAGTTGGGTGAATCTTGCGTTCACCGTAGTCTGGCTTCCAGTCTTCTTCCAACAATTTTTCTGGCATTCCTTCAAATTGTCCTTTACGCACTTTCGCCAAGTTCTTCCGTTCTGGGCGAGTTGCAGCATCTTCATAAAGGAAGATTGGAATACCTAATTCACGATTGATGCGTTCGGCTACTTTGTTAGCAATCTCAACGCATTCAGCTGTAGTGATATCTTTAACGGGAACGAATGGACAAACGTCTGTTGCCCCCATACGAGGGTGTTCGCCTTCGTGCTTGGTCATATCAATGTTTTCAGAAGCGTATTTCACCAATTGGAAAGCCACTTCTTGAATGCTTTCTTCATCCCCAACGAGTGTAAAGACGCTGCGGTTGTGACTGGCGTCAGACGAGTAGTCTAGTAAAGTGACACCTGGAATACTTTTTGCTGTTGCTGCTAATCCGTCGATCACAGCTTGATTGCGTCCTTCAGAGAAGTTTGGAATACACTCAACAATTTTTGCCATATGATTACCTCTTTTTATAGGAGAAGTTGGGGAGGAAGAGTCTTTGTATTTCCTCCCCTTTCTCAGTTTTTATTTTTTGATGTTAAAACAATTTTTGAACGGCTTCTTTGACCAAATCTTCATCTGCCAGATAAGGAATGGTGATGTGGTCTGTTCCTGCATGGAGACGGTTGTACTCGATCGCTGTTTCAATGGCATGGTTATTCCGTGCCCAGTTCCGGCGAGCAACCCCACCCATAGTGTCCCAGGCAATGGCAGATTTAATGATTTCATCGATCCGGTGGCTACCGTCTAGGACGAGACCAAATCCACCGTTGATAGCTTTACCGATACCAGTACCACCACCGTTGTGGAGAGCAACGAGACTCATACCGCGAGCAGCGTTACCAGCGTAACATTGAACCGCCATGTCACAAGTGACGTTCGAACCATCTTTGATGTTTGATGTTTCACGGAATGGAGCATCTGTACCAGATACGTCGTGGTGGTCACGTCCGATCATGACTGGTCCAATCTTACCTTGGCGAATGAGTTCGTTGAATTTCAAAGCAATGTTGACACGGCCCATACAATCTTGATAGAGGATACGTGCTTGTGTACCAACCACCAGTTGGTTCTTTTCCGCATCGCGAATCCAGTTGTAGTTGTCGCGGTCTTGGTAGCGACGAGTTGGATCGATCGCTTCCATGGCTGCATGGTCAGTTGCAATCAAGTCTTCATGTTTACCGCTGAGGCAGACCCAACGGAATGGACCATAACCATAGTCAAAGAGCATAGGTCCCATGATATCTTCTACATAAGATGGCCAAATGAAGCCATCCTTGTCATCCAAGCCATTCTTAGAAATTTCCTTGATACCTGAGTCGTAAACAGATTTCATGAAGGCATTACCGTAGTCGAAGAAGTAGGTACCTTTAGCTGTCAAGGCTTTGATCACTGCAAAGTGACGAGCCAAGGTTTCATCAACCAAACGGCGGAAGGTTTCTTTGTCTTCTGCCAGCAAACGTGTCCGTTCTTCAAAGCTAATGCCAACTGGGCAATAGCCACCATCATAAACGTTGTGGCAAGAGGTTTGGTCAGACAAGAGATGAACGTGGACATTGTGTTCGTTGACATATTCGAGCAAGTCTACGATATTACCATGGTAGGCAATCGAAGTGGATTCACCAGCTTCCAGTGCTGCTTGAGCCAATTTCACAGCTTCTTCGGCACTGTCGGTCACTTGGCTAATCCAGCCTTGAGAGTGACGAGTTTCGATCCGAGAGCGGTCCACTTCTGCAACGATGGCAACCGCTTTTGCGATTTCAGCTGCTTTCCCTTGTGCGCCACTCATTCCACCAAGACCAGATGAAATAAAGAGTTTACCTGTCAAGTCGCCATCATCAGGCACACCGAGTTTGAGACGACCGGCATTGAGAAGGGTGTTGAAAGTACCGTGAACGATCCCTTGTGGACCGATGTACATCCAGCCACCGGCTGTCATCTGACCGTAGTTGGTAACGCCCATTTCTTCAGCAATTTCCCAGTCGCGCATGTTATCATACTCACCGATCAAGAGACCGTTGGTAATGACGACACGAGGAGCTTCTGGTTTTGATTTGAAGAGGCCAAGAGGGTGACCCGATTCAACCACCAAGGTTTGGTCTTCTGTCATGACTTCCAAGTATTTCTTGATCAAGTTGTATTGCATCCAGTTGGCACAGACAGATCCTGTTTCCCCATAAGTGACCAATTCATATGGATAAAGAGCAATTTCAAAGCTCAAGTTGTTGTCGATCATGACCTGCATAGCCTTAGCAGCAGTGCATTTTCCTTTGTACTCATCGATTGGTTTTCCATAGATGCGATCTTTTGGACGGAAGCGATAGCCATAGATCCGACCGCGAGTTCTCAGTTCTTCCAGAAATTCTGGGATCAACTCTTGGTGGAATTTTTTAGGGATGTAACGCAGAGCGTTTTTAAGAGCAATCTCAGTCTGAGCTTGCGTTAAGCGGAAGCCTCTATCAGGTGCACGACGGATGCCTTCTTGAAAAGTCGCCTTTTCAGGTAGGACATCAAAGTCAAGTTTGACAGACATAGCAGCTGCAATTTCTTTCTCGTCTATAAATGACATAGCAGAACCCTCCTTATAGTTGGACTGTGAATTTATATTTTCTTTATTGTATCCAAGAAACGTCAATAAAGAGTCAAAAATAAATTTAATTTTTAATA
>OIWV01003527.1_pt1 | contig 10070 bp, 7 predicted proteins | sample 1587751 | NCBI WGS metagenome assembly OIWV01 (sample SAMEA3888913, study PRJEB22519) | human gut metagenome | biome: human gut; feature: human-associated habitat; material: faeces | place: Denmark | collected 2010 | reverse complement strand
GTCTCGTACTCTCTGCCACCCACTGCGTCGTGTTCAGCCCGAAATGCACCTCGCCGATGGCCGGATTGTTCCACAAAAAGCCATATCCCCGGCTTGAGATCATAAATGGAACACTTGCCTGGCTGTTGCGGTGCGCCAGTTCCAGCGTCGCGCCCTTTTTGTTCAGCTGGCGGTGCTGATACTGACCCATGCCGAAGATCTTCTCGTCCTCATAGGCCTCGAAGGAGAGCGCCGCGCGCCAGTCATCCGCACCGACATTGGGGTGCAGGAAACGCGCCTGCATTCCCAGCGGAACGCTGTATTCCGAAAGGTCGTTGCGGTTACGGATGCACTCGCGGGTCAGCTCCTGACCCTTGTCGTTATAGAAGAACAGATAGCCATGGCGGTCGATGAAGGCGGCCACCTTGCCGTTTTTGATGTAGGCGGCGTTTTCCTCCGCCACAAGAGGCGCGTCCTCGCCGGGGCCGCCGGCGGCGGCCATCTGCTTTTTGTTCTTGGGGGCGGTTTTGACCATGGCCATTTCGGCCTTGTGGTCGCCCGCGGGCAGCAGCGCCCAGTCCTCGCTCTCGTCCAACTTGGCCGCGCGGGTCACGCGCACGCGCAGACCGTTGTCGCCCCAGGGCTGAATCAGTATTTTTTCTGCACCGTGCTGCCAGTAAAGACGGTTGTTTTCCAGCTTAAAAATCGCCATATCTTGCACACTCCTTCCTTACAGCGGCAGGTCCGCGCCAACGCGGACAAACAGCGGGATGACGTCGATGGGCGCCTTTGCTGTGACGGTCTGACCGCCTTCATAGGTCTTGCCAGTCGCAACCTCGCGCCAGGCATCACCCTTGGGCAGGTAGACGCTACGCTCCTGCGCGCCTGCGGCAAACACCGGCGCCACCAGCAGATCGCTGCCGAACAGATACTGATCCTCCGCCTTGGGCGCATCGGGATCATCGGGATACTGGAAGAAGGTTGCACGGATGACGGGCGTGCCCTTTTCATGCGCCTCGGCCATCAGCTTTTCGATATAGGGTTTGAGGCTTTCGCGGATCAGAATGTACTTTTTAAGGATTTCATAGTTGTCCTCGCCGAAGGACCAGACTTCGTTGCCCGCGCCGGTGCCGAAGCGCTCCACCTGACCGTAGTATTTGACCGGCGGCTCGGTGTAGGGCAGGCGGTCGCCGTGCAGGCGCATCACGGGCAGGAACGCGCCCATCTGGAACCAGCGCACGAGCAGCTCCCGGAAATCCTTGTGCGCTGTGAAGCCGCCCAGGAAACCGCCGATATCGCAGGTCCACCACGGGATGCCCGCCATGCCGGCATTCAAACCCGCGCTGAGCTGCTTGCGCATCGCGGTGAAGGTGGATTCCACATCGCCTGACCAGAGCAGCGCGCCGTATTTCTGTGAACCCGCCCACGCGCAGCGGATCAGGTGGCAGATGCCCTCGTCGCCCTGCTCCTTCATGCCCTCATAGAAGCCCTGAATATAGCACTTCGGGTATTCGTTAGCGCAGAGCAGCGCGGGACCGTCGAAATAGCGGTAGTTATCCGCGTCGTAAGCATTGATCTCCGGCTCAGCCTCGTCCAGCCAGAACAGCTTGATGCCCAGATCATAGTAATTCTTCTTCGCACAGTCCCAGACAAACTTGCGCGCGCCGGGATTGATCGCATCGTAATAGGTGCACGGACCCATCCAGGTGCCATGGATCGGCATGCCGCGATCCATATGCATCAGATATCCGCATTCGGACATCTTCTTATAATTATCGGTGCGCTGATCGACAGTCGGCCAGATGGAGACCATCAGGTTCACGCCCAGCTCTTTCAGCTCGTCCACCATCGCCTTGGGATCGGGGAAATCGCGCGGATCGAACTGCCAATCGCCCTGTGCCGTCCAATGGAAAAAATCAATCACGATCACGTCCATCGGCAGGCCGCGTTTTTTGTGCTCGCGCACCACGCGAAGCACCTCGTCCTGCGTCTGATAGCGCAGCTTGCACTGCCAAAAGCCCATCAGATCCCTGCGCATCATGGGTACACGGCCGGTGACGGCAGTGTAGTTTTCCAGTATTTGCGCCGGAGTGTCCGCCGCAGTGATCCAGTAGTCGATCTGGCGGGTGCGCTCCGCCGTCCACTCGGTGACGTTTTCACCCAGCGTCACATTGCCCACAGCGGGGTTATTCCACAGGAAGCCATATCCTCTGGACGACAGCATGAACGGAATCGACGCCTGCGAATTGCGCTGCGCCAGCTCCAACGTGCAGCCCTTCAGGTTCAGGAAATCCTCCTGATACTGTCCCAGGCCGTAGAAGCGCTCACCCTCATAGGCTTCAAAGGACACCTCCGCGCGCCAGTCCTCGCTGCCGAGCACAGGTGTGAGCAGTCTCGCCTTGCGGCTGAGCGGCACGCAGAATTCGGAAAGGTCGCTGCGGTTGCGCACATATTCTCGCACCAGCTCTTCGCCCTTGCCATTGAGGAATCGAATATAGCCGTGCCGGTCGATCTCCGCCGTAATGCCGCCGTTGACGATGCGCATCGCGTTGGGCTTCTTCTCCGGCTTTTCGTTGAACTGATATTCTCCCTGTCCCAGGCGCGCCGCGTCCTGGGCAAAGTTCGGCGGCGCGGTCTCGTAAATCTCCGCCTTCGCCTGCGGCACCGTGTGCGGATTTTCCAGTGCCCAATCCTTGCCGTCAAAGCTGCCGTTGCGCGTTACGCGCACGCGCAGGCCGTCCTTGCCCCACGGCTCGATGAGTATTTTTTCGGTATCCTGCTGCCAATACAGCCGATTGCCGGTGATATCCATGACCGCCATGTGAGTCCCTCCGTTTTCTTTTTATACAATAGCAGAAACTGCTTTTCTTATTCCTTCAACGCGCGAATCAGCGCGTCCGCTTCTTCCTTTTGCGTGTTCCACGAAGTGACGAGTCGAATCACCTGATGTCCCTCGTCCACGCGGTTCTGCCGGTAGAAGCCGAAATCCTTTTCCAGCCGGTCGATCACCGCGTTCGGCAGCACCGGGAAGAGCTGATTGGTCGTTGTTTCGCAGTAGAACGGATAGCCCGCCGCGCGAATACCCTCGCGGAGCCGATCCGCCATCTCGTTTTCATACGCGCCGACCTTTTCGTAGACGCCGTTTTCCATCAGTGCGTCGAACTGTACGCCGAGCAGTCGGCCCTTGGCGAGCAAGCCGCCCCGCTGTTTGCGGGTATAGGCAAAATTCCGCGCCAGTTCCGGCTTGCAGAACACCAGCGCCTCGCCAAACAGCGCGCCGCACTTGGTTCCGCCGATATAGAATGCATCGCACAGCCGCGCCAGATCGGGCAGGAACACGTCGTTCCCCTTTGCCGTCAGTGCCGACGCCAGCCGCGCGCCGTCGCAATAGAGCAGCAGCCCCATTTTGTCACAGACCGCGCGGATCGCCTTCAGCTCCGAAAGCGTATAGAGCGTACCCAGCTCCGTAGGCTGAGAGAGGTATACCAGCGCAGGCTTGACCATATGGCAATCGGGATGCGAAAGCACCGCCTGACGGATCTCCTCTGCGGAGAGCTTGCCGTCCTTTCCCTGACAGGTAACGACCTTATGCCCGCAAGCTTCCACAGCACCGGTTTCATGCACGTTGATGTGCCCGGTTTCAGCGGAAATCGCCGCTTCAAAGGGACGCAGCAGATGCGCAATCGTCATCGCGTTGGTGGGCGTTCCGCCGACGGTGAAGAACACCTCCGCGTTTTCGCATCGGCACAGCGTGCGGATCTTCTCCGCCGCGCGGCGGGAATACTCATCCTCGCCGTAACCCGGCGTACGCTCGAGATTGGTGCGCACCAGACGCTCCAACACCTCCGGGCACGCGCCCTCTTCATAATCGCATCGGAAACTAATCATGCTTATTCCTTTCCAAAAATGTCCTTGAATGGGAATGAATCTTGTAAAAATCTCTGCCTCACTGTTTTTATTTTATACGTTCTTTGCATTCGGGTCAATCCCCGTCCCGTTGTGCGCAACGCACAAAAAGCGCCCCGCATACGTCATCGTACGGGGCGCTTGTCTGATGAAATCCTTTAATCCGTGATCTTGCCCTCGAAGGCGGCGCGGCGTTTGACTTCCTTCATCACGTCGGCAAACTGATCCATGTTCAGCGACTGCGCGCCGTCGCAGAGCGCTTCCTTTGGGTTATTGTGCACCTCGATCATCAGGCCGTCCGCGCCCGCAGCAATGGCTGCCTTGGCCAGCGGCTCCACCATCCAAGCGATGCCGGCAGCATGGGATGGGTCGATCAGAATAGGCAGATGCGAATGCTTCTTGATCAGCGGCACAGCGGAAATATCGAGATTATTGCGGATCAAGTGCTCGAAGGTTCGGATACCGCGCTCGCAGAGAATGACGTTTTCGTTGCCGCCCGCCATGATGTATTCCGCGCTCATCAGCCACTCCTCTATGGTGGCGGAGAGGCCGCGCTTGAGCAGCACGGGCTTTTTCGTCTGGCCGATCGCCTTGAGCAGTCGGAAGTTCTGCATATTGCGCGCGCCGACCTGAAGGATGTCCACATCGCCAAATTCATCCAGCTGCGAATCGGACATGATCTCGGTGACGATGGGCAGACCCGTCAGCTTGCGCGCCTCGCGCAGCAACATAAGTCCGTCAGCCTCCAAGCCTTGGAAGGAGTAGGGCGAAGTGCGCGGCTTGAAAGCGCCGCCGCGCAGGAACGTTGCGCCGCTCTTTTTGACGGATTCGGCTACGGTGCAGAGCTGCTTTTCACTCTCCACCGAGCAAGGCCCCGCCATGACATGGAAGAAACCTTCGCCAATGGTGTGCCCGCCCACTTTGATGTGGGTATCGTCCGGGTGAAAGCGGCGGTTGGCCGCCTTGTAAGGTTCGGAGATGCGGCGCACATCGGCGACGATTTCATTGGCGCGAAGCTTGTCTTCGTCCACATGGGACGTATCGCCCACCAGGCCCATGATGGTGGTTTCCTCGCCCTTGCTGAAATGCACCTGCATTCCCAGTTCCTTAACTTCCTCAATAAGCGCCTGCACGCGCTGTTCCGGTGCGTTTTGCTTGAGAATGATAATCATGATTTCCGTCCTCCCGATCTTCTGCTTCGTTTTGTCCTTCTGCGCTATTCTTCCATACTGCCGCGCAATAAAAAAACAGCCCGCTTTTTTTTCGCGGACTGCTTTGATTTGCGCATCTACCAACCGAATCGGAGAAAACCCTCTCACAATTTTATGCGCAACGCAAACAGCCCGCATCGCAATCGCAATACAGGTAAGCGTAGGCATAAAATCGATTGAGCTTCGTCATACCGTTCGGTCTCCTTCCTTCAGAAGTTGGTTGAAGTATACACCCGCCGGGATGGTTTGTCAACGTCCTTTGGTTAAAACTCATCCTATGCCTTCGGGCAGGAAAACCGGTGTGCCGCGTCGAATTTTCCCTTTGTGCTCAAACGAGCGCCGCAAAAAGGAGGTGCCGCCGGATTGTCCCAGACCACAAAACGCGCGTTGGCCGCTTCATTGGAAAAGCTGCTGGCCAAAAAGCCGTTGGATAAAATCACGGTCATCGACATCGTAGAGGACTGCGAGGTCAACCGCCAGACCTTTTATTATCACTTCCGCGATATTTACGATCTGCTGGAATGGACGCTGCTGAACGAGACGTCCAAGGCTCTGGGCGGAAAAAAGACCTATGCCACCTGGCAGGAGGGTTTCCTCAATATCTTTGAGTGGGTTCAGAAAAACAAGGCGATGGTCTCCAATATCTATCACTCCGTCAGCCGCGAACACATCGAACGCCACCTGTACGAAATCACCTATGATCTGCTCATCGGCGTGGTAGAAGAGCAGGCACAGGATCTTTCGGTTCGCGCCGAGGACAAAAAGTTCATTGCGGACTTTTACAAGTTTGCGTTTGTCGGCATCATGCTGGAATGGATTCGCACCGGCATGACTGCTGATCCCAAGGACATTGTCTCCCGGATGTCCGTGCTGCTGCGCGGGGATGTCCGCCGCGCGCTGCTGAAATATTCACCTGTCTCCGATGGGACAGAAACCTGATTCTGTCCAAAATTCACACACATCCATTCCCCTGTTGAAAATTCCAACAGGGGCTTTTTTCTGTCTATGGCAACCCGTGTTCGCGTGAAGTATACTCATCTCATCAAATGAATACGGAGGTTGCCGAGTATGTATTATTCCAATGGTAATTATGAAGCCTTCGCCCGTCCCGAGAAGCCGGAGGGCGTGGATCGCAAGAGCGCTTATCTGGTGGGCGGCGGCCTGGCCTCGCTGGCAGCGGCCTGCTTCCTGATCCGTGACGGACAGATGAAGGGCGAGCACATCCACATTCTGGAAGAGCTCAAGCTGCCCGGCGGCGCCTGCGACGGCATCGAGGACCCGCAGAAGGGCTTCATCATCCGCGGCGGCCGCGAGATGGAAAACCACTTTGAATGCCTGTGGGATCTGTTCCGCTCCATTCCCTCGCTGGAAACCGAGGGGGCTTCGGTGCTGGACGAATACTATTGGCTCAACAAGCATGACCCCAACTACTCCCTGATGCGCGCCACCGAGAACCGTGGTCAGGACGCGCATACGGATGGCAAGTTCGCCCTGTCGGACAAGGCCGCGATGGAGATCGTCAAGCTCTTCATGACCCCGAATAAGGATCTTTACGACAAAACGCTGGACGATGTGTTTGATGAGGAATTCTACAAGAGCAATTTCTGGCTCTACTGGCAGACGATGTTTGCTTTCGAGAACTGGCACAGCGCACTGGAGATGAAGCTGTATATTCAGCGCTTCATTCACCACATCGGCGGCCTGCCGGATTTCTCCGCACTGAAGTTCACCAAGTACAATCAGTATGAATCGCTGATCCTGCCCATGGTCAAGTATCTGGAAGACCACAATGTGCAGTTCCAGTACGACACCCGCGTGACCAACGTGCTGTTCGATATTCAGGGCGGCCGCAAGGTGGCCCGCAAGATCCTCTGCATCCACGAGGGCAAGGAAGAAACCATTGACCTGATTGAGGACGACCTGGTGTTTGTCACCAACGGCAGCTGCACCGAAAATTCCTCTACCGGCGACGACACGCATGCCCCCGAATTCAAGATCGAAAACGGCGGCTGCTGGGACCTGTGGCGCAACATCGCCGCGCAGGATCCTTCCTTCGGCCATCCCGAAAAGTTCTGCGGCGATACCGCCCGCAGCAACTGGGAGAGCGCGACCGTCACCACGCTGGACAACCGCATTCCGCCCTACATCGAGGCCATCTGCAAGCGTGATCCCTTCTCCGGCCGCGTTGTGACCGGCGGCATCGTCACGGTCAAGGATTCTTCCTGGCTGATGAGCTGGACCATCAACCGCCAGCCTCACTTCAAGGCACAGCCCAAGGATCAGTTGGTGGTTTGGGTCTACGGCCTGTACACCGACCGTCCCGGCGACTTCATCAAGAAGCCCATGCGCGAATGCACCGGCATCGAAATCACGGAGGAATGGCTGTATCATCTGGGCGTGCCGGAGGATCAGATCTATGACATGGCCGTTAAGTCTGCGCACTGCGTGCCCTGCATGATGCCCTATGTCACCGCATTCTTCATGCCCCGCGCCGAGGGCGACCGCCCGAAGGTTGTGCCCGAAGGCAGCGTGAACTTTGCCTTCATCGGCCAGTTCGCCGATACCGTGCGCGACACCGTGTTCACCACCGAATACTCCGTCCGTACCGCCATGGAAGCGGTTTATACCCTGCTGAACGTTGATCGCGGCGTGCCGGAGGTGTTCAATTCCTGCTACGACGTCCGCTGCCTGCTCGACGCCACCTCCAAGATGATGGACGGCAAGAAGCTGGCCGACGTGGATCTGCCCTTCGGCGGCAAGCTGGTCGAAAAGGCTGCGCTCAAGAAGATTCGCGGCACCGTCATCGAAGAGCTGCTGGAACGCTACCACCTGATCTGACGAGTATACATTTTCTCCTCTCTACGGTATAATAGGGGCTGTCCGATGGCTTTCGGACAGCCCCTATTCTTCCTCTTTTCATAAGGAGTAACGCGATGGATTTTCTTCACGCCATATTCGATCTGGACGGCACGCTGCTCGATTCGATGCCGGTCTGGGAAACGCTGGGCGAGCGCTATCTTCAAGCGCACGGAAAAAAGGCACTGCCCGGTATGCGGGCGGATACCGCGCTGCTTTCGATGCGGCAGACGGCGGAATATTTCATCGAGCGCTACGGCGTCCCCGGCACGCAGCAATCGGTCATGGACGAGATCAACGCCATGGCGGCGGACGACTATCTGCACCGCGTGCCCGCCAAACCCTATGTGCCGGAATATCTCGCTCATTTGAAAGCAAACGGCGTCAACCTGTGCCTGGCGACCGCGACAGATCGCCCGCTGGTGGAAGGCGCGCTGAAGCGGCTGGATCTGCTGTCGTTTTTCGACCGCATCTTCACCTGCACGGAATTCGGCGCGGGCAAAGACCGCCCGGACATCTTCTTTGCCGCAATGGAGTTCTTAGGCGGCGTTCAGGAAAACAGCATGGTCTTTGAGGACGCGCTGCACGCCATTGAAACCGCCGGCGCCGCAGGTTTCCGCATCACCGCCGTCTATGACGAGACGATGGCGAAAAAATGGCCGCAAATCTGTGCGCTTACCGAGCGGCAGATTCACAGCTACCGCGAATTGCTCTCTTAACCCAAAACGCCAAAAAGCATGGCTCCGAACGGAAATCCATGCTTTTTTATTTTGCCTGTTTTACTGCGCGATGGTCAGTGTCGCATGCTTGACAAAGGCGCTTTCAACATCCTCCAGCGTAGCGCAGTAATGCGAATCAACAGTCAATTCCGCATATTCAATGTTCTGCGCGATGACGTAGGTCACGCCCTCCTGCGCTGCAGCGTTCTGCTGTTCCAGCCAGGAGGTAACGAAGGCCTCCATGCCGTCCTTATCCTGCACCACACCCAGGTCGCGGTTGCCCAGGCGCACCATATAGCCCGTCACAGCGGTGATCTGCCGGTTAGATGTGCCCGTGCCGCCCAGCTTATCCTTGACATAGGGCCAGGCCAGCCAGCCGCCAACGCCAACGCCTACCAACAGCAGCACGATCAGCATCGCGGCAATCACCGGGCGAATGTTGAAGCTGGGCGCTGCGCCGATGCCCATTTCACGGCGCTCCGTGCGGGTATAATGGGAGATATAGTCCCATTTTTCCTCCTCCGGGTCATCCAGCGCGCTCCAATAACGAATCTGATTAAACACCTGCGAGACGGGACGAAGCCCCAGCTCCGTCAGCGAATCATACGCAGGCGTGTTGTTGACTTTGTTCTTCACAATGTCCTCCAAGCGGCACAAATGCCGTAAACGGATATTTTTCCCTTATATATGATACCATTGCGCGCTCTGTTTCGCAAGACAAAATGCGTCGGTTTCTGCGTTTACGGCGCGGCTAAAAAGGCACTCACGGCACGATTAAACACTTCCGGTTCTCGGTTTGCGATAAAGTGATCCCCTTTCAGAAATACCAGCTGCGCGCGGGGCAGGCTGCGGGCGATCAGCTCCGTGTGCTCCCGGCGGATCATGTCCTTCGTCCCCGCAATCACCAACACGGGCAGATCGAGCTTTTTCAGTTCCTCCGGGGCGATATGCGGCTCGTTCACCATCAGGCCGAGCATTTCGGCGTTGGCGCGCGCCTTTTCACTCCGCGCGGCAAAGCGCCGTGCCATCGCATAGCCGATCTCAATCGGCGCCTGCACGCTGCGCCGCACGCCGGAAGGATCGATATTTGCGCCGTTGAGCACGAGCTTTTCCACGCGCTTCGGGTGCCGGAGTGCAAAGGTGAGCGCGATGTTGCCGCCGTCGGAAAAGCCAAGCAGATGTGCCTTGGCAATGCCGTGCCAATCCAGAAAATCCAACAGGTCGTCCGCAAAGCGTGCGATGGAAAACTCGCCGTCCCCGCGCGGCGACCGTCCGTGCCCGCGCGTATCGAGTGCAAAGATATGAAAGTTCTGTTTGAAAAAGGCGATCTGATGGACAAAATATTCATGGCTCTCGCCATTGCCGTGCAGCAGCACCAGCGGAAAGCCCTCGCCCGCTT
>OIWV01003521.1_pt1 | contig 10079 bp, 8 predicted proteins | sample 1587751 | NCBI WGS metagenome assembly OIWV01 (sample SAMEA3888913, study PRJEB22519) | human gut metagenome | biome: human gut; feature: human-associated habitat; material: faeces | place: Denmark | collected 2010 | reverse complement strand
CGCCGCCATCCGCCGCGCCCACAGCGCCACCCACCTGCTGGATGCGGCCCTGAAGAAGGTGCTGGGCGAGCACGTGCACCAGGCGGGTTCCTTGGTGGAGCCGGACCGTCTGCGCTTCGACTTCACCCACTTCGAGGCCATCACCCCGGAGGAGCTGCATCAGGTGGAGGAGCTGGTCAATGACGCCATTCTGGAGGGCTATCCCGTGGTGACGGAGGTCCTGCCCATCGAGGAGGCCAAGAAGAAGGGAGCCGTGGCCATGTTCGGCGAAAAGTACGGCGACACCGTCCGGGTGGTGGAGATGGGCGATTTCTCCATCGAGTTCTGCGGCGGTACCCATGTGGACAACACCGCCAAGGCCGGCCCCTTCCGGGTGAAATCCGAGACCAGCGTGGCCTCCGGCGTGCGCCGGATCGAGGCCACCTGCGGCAAGCTGACGCTGCAGAGCATGGAGCGCAGCCTGGGCGTGCTGCACAAGGCGGCCCAGTTCCTGAAAACCGCCCCCGCCTCCCTGTTGGAGCGCATGGAGCAGCAGGCCAGCGAAATGAAGCAGCTGCGCCAGACTCTGGACAAGCTGAAGTCCGAGGCGTCCCTGGGCGAGGCCAAGCAGTTCCTGGCCTCCGCCAAAACCGTGAAGGGCCTGCATGTGATCACCACCACCCGCACCGGCATGGACACCGCCGCCATGCGCACCATGGGCGACTTCCTGCGGGATAAGGACCCCAGCGTTGTGGCGGTCATCGCCAGCATCAACGGCGAAAAGGTATCCTTCCTGGCCGTGTGCGGCAAGGAGGCCGTGGCCCGGGGCATCAAGGCCGGCGACCTGGTCCGGGCCGTGTCCGCCGTGTGCGGCGGCAAGGGCGGAGGCAAGCCAGATTCCGCTATGGGCGGCGGCACCGAATTGCTGAAGGTGGACGACGCCCTGGCTTCCGTGGACGATTTTGTGTCGGAAAAGCTCTCCTGAAGCCGGGAGAGCGGAAATAACGAAAGGAGCATGACTATGCGAGACGACAACTGCCTGTTCTGCAAAATTGTCGGCGGGGATATCCCCTCCAACAAGCTGTATGAAGACGAGCTGTGCTACGCCTTTTACGACATTGCCCCCCAGGCTCCCACCCACTTCCTGGTGATCCCCAAGGAGCACATCGGCTCCGTGGCGGAGGTAAACGGCGGCAACAGCGCCGTGGTGGCCCACATCTTTGAGGTCATCGCCCGGCTGTGCCGGGAGCAGGGGCTGGAGAGCTACCGCGTGGTGTCCAACATCGGCGAGCAGGCCGGTCAGAGCGTGCATCACCTGCACTTCCATGTGCTGTCCGGCCGGGATATGACCTGGCCTCCGGGCTAAGGGACATGAAAAAGGTCTGTATCCTGCTGGCCACTCCCCGGAAGCAGGGCAACACCGCCGCGCTGACGGCGCCCTTTGCGGCGGAGCTGGAAAAGCTGGGCTGGTCCTGCCGGACGGTCTGGCTGTATGACCTGGAGGTCCGGCCCTGCCGGGCCTGCCGGGTGTGCCAGCAGGACTGGACGGTGTTCGGCTGCCCCCAGGAAGACGACATGCAGGAGATTATCGACAGCGTGCTGGCCTGCGACCTGCTGGTGCTGGCCACGCCCATCTACTCCTGGTACTGCACCCCGCCCATGAAGGCGGTCCTGGACCGGCTGGTATACGGAATGAACAAGTATTACGGCCGGGAGAAGGGGCCGTCCCTGTGGGAGGGCAAGCCCGTGGCCCTGATCGCCACCTGCGGCTATCCCGTGGAAAAGGGCGCGGACCTTTGGGAGACCGGGATGCAGCGCTACTGCAAGCACTCCCGTCTGCGGCTGCTGGGCATGCTGGCCCAGCGGCACCGGGGCTATGACACGGTGTTCATGGACCCGGAAAAGGCCCGCTTGGCGGCGGAATTTGCCCGGAAGGTAAACGAAAGCATATAAAAAAGGGCGGCTATCGCACGGCGGTGCTGTGCGATAGCCGTCAGCTTGTCAAAAAGTCTTTTTGACAAGCTGCGTGCGGTTTTTCAGAACTTAAAAAGTTCTGAAAAACCTGTGATTGGAAACGAAAGACACCCTTGATGGGTTTCTTTCGTAACTATCTTCCTTTCCGATGATGGAAGATTTCCGGTTTTTTTGACAGTCTCACGGCTATCGCACGGCGGTGCTGTGCGATAGCCGCTTCATCTCGCTACCTTGTGCGAAGTGCGGTAAAAGATGGAAAACCACCGGAGGGGAATTGTTTTTGTTGCACAACGGGGCGGGATATGTTATACTGACAAAACACGGAAGGGGGAGGATCCCATGAAAAAACTGACGGCGCTTCTGCTGGCGCTGGTGATGGCACTGTCCCTGACGGCGTGCAGCTTTGTGATGCTGCCGGAGGAGCAGGACCCGCCGGCCGACCCGAAGCAGGAGCAGCAGCTGGCCCAGGAGGGTACATACACCACAAAAGAGGATGTGGCGCTGTATATCCACCTGTACGGCCGCCTGCCGGACAATTTCATCACAAAAAAAGAGGCCCAGCAGCTGGGCTGGACCGGAGGCTCCCTGGAGCCCTATGCCCCGGGCTGCTGCATCGGCGGCAGCCGGTTCGGCAACTATGAGGGCCTGCTGCCGGAGGCCAACGGCCGCACCTGGACCGAGTGCGACATCAACACCCTGGGGGCCGATTCCCGGGGAGCGGAGCGCATCGTATTTTCCAACGACGGCCTGATCTACTACACCGGCGACCACTACAAGACCTTTGAACTGCTGTATGGAGGAGAATGACTATGCAGATCCACCTGAACGGAAAAGACATCGCCAACCGGGAACAGCTGCACGACGCCCTGTCGGAGGCGCTGGAGCTGCCGGAATGGTACGGCCGCAGCCTGGACGCCCTGTATGACTGTCTGACGGACCTGTCCGTGCCCACCACCATCCATGTGGAGAACTGGCCGGAGGAGGACTATATGCAGCGGGCGCTGGCGGTGCTGCGGGACGCGGCGGAGGAGAACGAGCTGCTTCAGGTGCGCTTGGAGGACTGACCCAGCTTGTGCCGGGTGTACCACAGGGCGCCCAGAATCAGCAGCCCGTCTGCGATCAGCAGGGCCCAGAACACCGGATTGCGGAAATCCAGGTTGTTGCCCAGAATGCAGAAGCACACCATGCCCGGCATGATGGCCAGCCACGACGAGGCCAGATACGACCAGTAATTCAGCCGCATCATGCCGAACAGCACCCCCAGCACCTCCATGTTCAGCCCCAGCATATGGATGGCGAAGCAGGAGACGAAGCCGTATTCCTGGGTGGCGGCGAAATATTTCCGGAGCTTGGGGTGCTTGTTCAGCAGGCCCTCCAGGCTCTCGGTGCGGGTGGAGCGTCCGATCCAATAGGAGATGGACAGGCACAGGGACGTGCCCACGGCGTTGATGGCCAGGGCCGCCGGAAGCGGGAAGATCAGCGACACAACCACCACCAGCGCGTTGTATACCACCACGCCGGAGATGCCCTTCACCGCAAACAGGGCCAGGATCACCGCCACCGCCAGACCGGGCCGGTGGTCCACCAGCTGGGGAATGGTGTTCAGGTCCAGCACGCCTGTCAGCAGCAGGATGCCGAAGCCTGCCGTGCACAGCAGCATCAGCAGGATGGGCAGATAGTCCCGCAGGGTCTTTTTCATGGATGGTACAGCCTCCTTGGATAAAATATAGAAGGATTTATACCATAATTTTGTGAACAAATCAAGTATGCGACGGGATTTTGAACAAATTCTGAATCCCGGGCAAAGGAATGGTTGACAATTTCCCGGGAATGGTGTAAAATGCCCACATATTGAAAACGGCTGTGATGGGAAGCAGTAGGCGGTCTGCGGATGCCGAGAGAGGGAGCGGTTGGTGGAAGCTCCCGTGACGCGCCGCCCAAGTCGTCCCGGAGCCTTGGGCTGAACTGACAGTAGGCTGCAACGGCATGTCCTCCGTTATCGGGACAGGGCGTTTTCTGCGCCCATGAGTGCGGGATTTCCCGAATACAGGTGGTACCACGGACTTTTTACGGTTCGCCCTGTTTTGCCATGGCAAAACGGAGCGGGCCTTTTTGTTTTGCCAAATACTCAGACAAGGAGAATAGCTATGCGAAAAGAATTACCCAAGGTGTACGATCCCCGGCAGGTGGAGCCCCGGATCTACCAGATGTGGATGGACGGCGGCTGCTTCAAGGCGGAGCCAAATCCCGACAAGAAGCCCTTTTCCATCGTGATGCCGCCCCCCAACGTCACCGGCCAGCTGCACATGGGCCACGCCATGGACGCCACCCTGCAGGACATCCTCATCCGCTTCAAGCGGATGCAGGGGTACGAGGCCCTGTGGCTGCCCGGCACGGACCACGCCGGTATCGCCACCCAGATCAAGGTGGAGGAGAACCTGCGTCAGGAGGGCCTGACCCGCTATGACCTGGGCCGGGAGAAGTTCCTGGAGCGCGTGTGGGCCTGGAAGGAAAAGTACGGCAACCGCATTGTGGAGCAGCAGAAGAAGATGGGCTCCTCCTGCGATTGGGACCGGTCCCGCTTCACCATGGACGAGGGCTGCTCCAAGGCCGTCCGGGAGACCTTCTGCGAGCTGTATGACAAGGGCCTGATCTATAAGGGCAGCCGCATCATCAACTGGTGCCCCCACTGCCTGACGGCTCTGTCCGACGCCGAGGTGGAGTATACCGACAAGCCCGGCCACCTGTGGTATATTCGTTACCCCCTGGCCGACGGCAGCGGCGACATCGTGGTGGCCACCACCCGCCCGGAGACCATGATGGGCGACACCGGCGTGGCCGTGAACCCCGAGGACGAGAAGTTCAAGCACCTCATCGGCAAGACCTGCATCCTGCCCATTATGAACCGGGAGATCCCCATCGTGGGCGACGAATACTGCGAGATCGGCTTCGGCACCGGCGCGGTGAAGATGACCCCGGCCCACGACCCCAACGACTTTGAGGTGGGCCTGCGGCACAACCTGGAGGTGATCCGGGTCATCGCCGACGACGGCACCATCAACGAAAACGGCGGCAAGTACAACGGCATGGACCGCTACGAGTGCCGCAAGGCCATCGTCAAGGACCTGGAGGAGCAGGGCTACCTCATCAAGACCGAGGATTATTCCCACAACGTGGGCACCTGCTACCGCTGCCACAACGACGTGGAGCCGCTGATCTCCGCCCAGTGGTTTGTGAAGATGGCGCCTCTGGCCAAGGAGGCCATCCGGGTGGTGAAGGACGGCACCATCAAGTTCGTGCCCGAGCGTTTCACCAAGACCTATACCAACTGGATGGAGAATGTCCATGACTGGTGCATCTCCCGCCAGCTGTGGTGGGGCCACCAGATCCCCGCCTGGACCTGCGACGACTGCGGCCACATCAACGTCAGCCGTCAGGACCCCACCCGCTGCGAAAAGTGCGGCAGCACCCATCTGACCCGGGAGGAGGACGTGCTGGACACCTGGTTCAGCTCCGCTCTGTGGCCCTTCTCCACTTTGGGCTGGCCCGACAAGGACGCCAAGGACCTGCAGTATTGGTACCCCACCTCCGTGCTGGTCACCGGGTATGACATCATCTTCTTCTGGGTGGCCCGCATGATCTTCTCCGGCATGGAGCAGATGAAGCAGGAGCCCTTCAAGACCGTTCTGATTCACGGTCTGGTCCGGGACGACAAGGGCCGCAAGATGTCCAAGTCTCTGGGCAACGGCATCGATCCTATTGAAATGATTGATAAGTACGGCGCGGATGCGCTGCGTTTCTCGCTGATTCAGTCCGTCGCGCCCGGCAACGACGTGCGCTTCTCGGACGAAAAGGTTACGGCGGCGCGCAATTTTGCCAACAAGGTGTGGAACGCTTCCCGCTTTGCGCTGATGAACCTGGACGGCCCTGCGGACGACACGCTGCCCAAGGGCATTGCCGACAAGTGGATTCTCACCCGCCTCAACGACGCGATCGAGACGGTGACGATGCATCTGGAGCAGTTCGACCTTGCCATGGCGGCGCAGAAGCTCTATGACTTCATTTGGAGCGAACTGTGCGACTGGTATCTGGAACTGGCCAAGGCGCCGCTTTACGGCGACGACGAAAACGCGGCTTCCGCGACTCGTGCGACGCTGAAATATGTGCTGGTCAGCACGCTCAAGCTGCTGCACCCCTTCATGCCCTTCCTGACAGAGGAGATCTACTCCTATCTGCCCTTCACCTCCGGTTCCATCATGGTGTCCTCCTGGCCGAAGGTCGGCGAGAATTTCCCGCAGGAAGCTGCGGCCATGCAGCACATCATGGATGTGGTCAGCGCGGTGCGCAACCTGCGCGCGGGCATGAACGTGCCCCCGTCCAGAAAGGCGCACATCTACATCGTTCCCGCGGAAGGCATTGACGGCAGCATCTTTACCGAGAACGAGAGCTTCTTCCAGCGCCTGGCCTCTGCCGAGGGCGTGCAGGTGGTTGCGCGCGAGGAGCTGCCGCGCAACGTGGTTTCGGCGGTCTGCCCCTGCGGTGAAGCATTCCTGCCCACCGGCGAGCTGGTCGATGTGGAAAAGGAAATCGCGCGCCTGAATAAGGAAATCGCGAACATGGAAAACGAGATCAAGCGCGCCGAGGGCAAGCTGAACAACCCCGGCTTTGTCGGCAAAGCGCCCGCCAACGTGGTGCAGGCCGAGCGCGACAAGCTTACCACCAACAAGACCATGCTCGAGGCGCTGCATAAGCGTCTGGAGGACATGAAGAATCTCTGATTTTTTCAGACTTGATGAAAAGGCGGATCAAAGCATCCGCCTTTTTCGTTTGTATAGTTGGGAGAAAGCGACAGCTCCAACCCTTTTTGCAGTTGACCGAAGGGGTGGGAATGGGGTAAACTAATAGATAGAAAGTTCCTTTTCGGAGGCAGGATACGGCGTGAATTACGAGGAATCGATTGCCTTTATCCACGGCAAGGCGGGCAAGGGCGTTAAGGTTGGATTGGCCTGATGCGCCGCCTGGGCGATCCGCAAAAACAATTGCGGTGCATCCATGTGGCGGGGACAAACGGCAAGGGGTCTACCTGTGCGCTGATTGACAGCGTGCTGCGGCAGACCGGCGCAAAAGTCGGCCTGTATACATCGCCCTACCTCATGCGCTACAATGAGCGGATGCGCATTGATGGCCAGCCCATTGCAGATGATGTTCTGGCGCGCCTGACGACGCGGATTGCGGAACAGGTGATGCAGATGGAGAAAACCGGGGAAGGCTTTCCTACGGTGTTTGAAATCGGCACGGCGCTGATGTTCACCTGGTTTGCGGAGCAAAAGGTGGATTGGGCTGTGATCGAGGTCGGGCTTGGCGGACGGTTGGATCCCACCAATATATTGGAGCCGACGGTTTGCGCCATCACGCGCATCGGTCTGGATCACACCCGTGTGCTCGGCGATACGGTCGAAAAAATCGCGGCGGAAAAGGGCGGCATCATCAAAGATGGCGTGCCCGTCGTGCTGCAAAGCCAGGGTGAAAGCGTTCGCGAGGTGATCCGCCGCATCTGTGAAGAAAAGCACGCGCCGCTGCTGGATTGTGCAGACTTCCCGCCGCAGAACGTGCAACTGTTGGAACGTGGCGCGGCCTTTACCGCGGCATTGCCGCATTTGCGCGCCAGAGAGTACGAAATCTCCCTGTGCGGTGCGCATCAGGTGGACAACGCCATGACAGCGCTGGGCGTGCTCTCCGCACTGCTGGACGGGCACTGCCTGCCCGCATCGGCTATTCAAAAGGGGCTTGAGCAGGCGCAGTGGCCGGGGCGGCTGGAATGGCTGGGCAACGTGCTGATTGATGGAGCGCATAATCCGCAGGGCGCGCAGACCGTGTGCGACTATGTTCAGCACTTTTTGAAAGACCGACGCATTGTGTTGCTGACGGGCATGATGGCGGACAAGGATGTACGATCCTACGCCGATCGGATTGCTCCGCTGGCCGATGAGATTCATTGTGTCGCACCGGAACATATTCCGCGTGCGATGCCGGCAAATGAACTGGCTGCGCTCTACCGTGAGCGCACGGAAAAACCCGTCTTTGAGTGGGAAGAAACCGAGCAGGCGCTATCTGCCGCGCAGAAAAGCGCGGGAGAGCAGGGCGTCGTGCTGATTTGCGGATCGCTGTATCTCGCAGGGGAAATCCGCAGATTATTGGTCGCAGAATAAAAATCTATTGAGGAGGTGCAATCGGGCACATGCGCATTTTGTTTTTGTCCGTGACGGCAGGCCAGGGACATAATCAGACCGCCAAAGGCATCATGCAGAGAATGACGGATCGCGGCCATGAATGCAAGCTGCTGGACACCTTTGACTATATTGAGCCGATTTTCGGCGAAGTGGTGGATAAAGGGTATCGCATGAGCGTGGCCCATATCCCAAAGGTTTACGGCAAAGCCTTTGAAACGATGGAAAAGGCGGAGCAGAGTGGCAATTTTACGGTCAAGATGAACCAGAAACTGTCCAATCAGCTCAGCAAGGAGCTGTTTGACGTCTATGAAAGCTTCAAGCCCGACGTGGTGGTCAGCTCGCATTCCTGCGCCGCGCTGATCTCGTCCTCCGTCTATGAGCTGGGCGTGAGCAATGCGCCGCGCATCGGCATCGTGACGGACTATATGCTGCATCCGTACTGGAAGGGCACCAATCTCGACGCGCTCGTCACGCCTTCGGAACAGTTGACCTATTCCTTCGTGTGCAGCGGGATGCCGGAGAGGATCATTCGACCCATCGGTATCCCGATCAACCCGAAGTTCAACAAGGTCATCGACAAGGCCGAAGCCCGCACCATGGTGGGCATTCCGGATATGCCGACGGTGCTGATCATGGGCGGCAGCATGGGTCACGGCGACGTGCTGACGACCATTGGACGGCTGGATAAGCTGCCGCTCGATTTCCAGATGGTGGTGGTCTGCGGTTCAAATGAAAAGCTCAAAAACAAGCTCGATGCGCTGCTGACCGTCAAGCGGCTGACGGTGCTGGGCTTCTCCACCATCGTCGATCAGCTGATGAGCGCGTCGGACATGATCGTGACCAAGCCCGGCGGCCTTACGGTTTCTGAAGCGATTGCCAAGTGCCTGCCGATGGTGCTGATCGACCCCATTCCCGGCCAGGAGGACCGCAACATGGACTTCCTGACCAATCACGGCATGGCGATGCGCACCAACAAGCACCTGCCCGTAGATGTGGCTGTGTGGCAGCTGCTCAGCAGCGAAAAACGCCTGCATCTAATGCGCAGCGCGCAGAAAGCCTTCGGCAAACCCAACGCCACAGACGATTTGCAGGAATTGATCGAGAGCTATCAGAAATAAGGTATAAAAAACCACCGGCTTTGCCGGTGGTTTTCCGCTATACGGGCAAAGAGCTTTATTACCGGCTGCGCCTGTTTGTCCTGACGTTTTTTTCGATTTATCAAAAAAGCGACGAAACTGCCGTCGCTTTTTTGTATTTTTGTAAAATTAATCCGCAAACAGGGGAGTCGAGAGGTAGCGGTCGCCGGTATCGGGCAGCAGCACGACGATGGTCTTGCCCTCGTTTTCGGGACGCTTGGCCAGCTCGATGGCCGCCCAGACTGCTGCGCCGGAGGAAATGCCTACCAGTACGCCTTCCTTGTGGCCGATCAGCTTGCCGGTGGCAAAGGCGTCCTCGTTGGCCACGGGAACGATCTCGTCATAGACCTTGGTGTTGAGCACATCCGGCACAAAGCCTGCGCCGATGCCCTGAATCTTATGTGCGCCCGACGTGCCCTTGGAAAGCACGGGGGAGGTGGCGGGCTCAACCGCGACGACCTTCACCGCAGCGTTCTGCGATTTCAGGTATTCGCCCACGCCGGTGATGGTGCCGCCGGTACCCACGCCCGCGACAAAGTAATCTACCTTACCGTCGGTATCCTCCCAGATTTCGGGGCCGGTAGTCTCGCGATGCGCGGTGGGATTGGCCGGGTTGACGAACTGGCCGGGCACAAAACTGTTCGGGATTTCATGAGAAAGCTCTTCTGCCTTGGCGATAGCGCCTTTCATGCCCTTCGCGCCTTCGGTGAGCACCAGCTCTGCGCCGTAGGCCTTCATCAGCTGGCGGCGCTCGACGGAC
>OIWV01003513.1_pt1 | contig 10122 bp, 8 predicted proteins | sample 1587751 | NCBI WGS metagenome assembly OIWV01 (sample SAMEA3888913, study PRJEB22519) | human gut metagenome | biome: human gut; feature: human-associated habitat; material: faeces | place: Denmark | collected 2010 | reverse complement strand
CGGAAGTGGCAACCTACGGAACTGTTTTCAATGATGATCCCGAAGCTATGATTCACCCTTACTGTCTGGAAGGATGCCCCCAATTAACACGTTTCGAAATTCCACAAAGTATCCGGATATTGGGACAAGGATTATTGGGCGGTAACAGAAAAGTCACTCAACTGACCATTCCGGCAAATGTGACACAGATTAATTTTTCAGCGTTCAATAACACAGTCAAGGTAGAAGGGATAACACCTCCACAAGTATTTGAAAAGATATGGTACGGATTTCCGGATGATATTACTGTCATTCGTGTTCCCGCCGAATCTGTAGAGAAATATAAAACCGCAGCCGGTTGGCAAGACTACACAAACAAAATACAAGCGTCCTGATGATTTATCTGAATTTTCGGTTATCATTGTAAAAGTCGATTCCACATCTGCTTTTTATGATGATAATCGGAAATTCTTTTTTATTCGGTTTCTGTCAGATATATTCAGTAAATATTCCGCTATATATTCTTCTTTACTCCCAAATACTGTTCTATTTTCCAGTTTTATTCTTTATCTTTGACGCAATAAAACTACTTCGAATTCACAAATATAGAAAACGGCAAGAGGATGCCAGACATATAGTTATGACTATACTAATTATTATAGCTGTAGTAGTAGTGATTTTCATCGCTATTTACAACTCACTGGTGCGAAAAAGAAATGAGACGGAAAATGCTTTCGCAGCCATCGACGTAATGCTGAAAAAGAGATACGACTTGATTCCTAATCTGGTAACTACAGTCAAAGAATATGCAGAACATGAAAAAAGCACATTCGCACAGATTACGGAAATGCGCAACAAGTCGTACGCATCTTTCTCTAATCAGGATAAAGAAAATCTGGACTCTGCTTTCTCACAAGCCTGTACACACTTTTTTGCCATTGCAGAAAATTATCCGCAACTGAAAGCGTCTGAAAACTTCGAACAGTTACAACGTGCGCTTAACGAAACTGAAGAGCAGCTTTCGGCAGCACGCCGAACTTTTAACGCTTGCGTCACTGACTATAATAATGCAGTACAGACTTTCCCGTCAAATCTGTTGGCCGGTATGTTTGGTTTCACACGCAAAAGCGTATTCTCCATTTCCGAACAGGAACGTACTGTTCCGAATGTGAATAACTTGTTGAATCAGTAAAAAACAATATATAATATGGCAGAAAGTCCGCAATTTGAGACATTGGTACAAAGTCTTTCCTCTACTCTGCAAAGTCTTGAACAGAAACGCAAAGAACTAAAAAAGCAAGGACATTCCACCGGAATATGGGTAGGAGGGATTATTCTCGTGATTGGTATTGCATTTTCCCTTTATGCCCATGTAGCACTTATTGGAATCGGTATTGCGGCAGGTCTTGCTTTGTTGGCATACTACAGTTGTATAAATGCCAAATCGCAGGAGTTATCCACCTATTATAAACAGGAAGTAATCGCACAAATATTACAATCTTTTTGTGAAAATGCCGTCTTCACACCCGAAGAGGGAATCAAGGAAAGTACATTCAGGAACTGTGCCCTGTTCACTTCTCCCGACCGTTATCACACAGAAGATCTGATACAGGGACGTGTAGGAAAAACGGACTTCTGCTGTGCGGAAATTCATGCCGAAGAACGAAAAACACGTGTCAATTCAAAAGGACAGACAAGTCATTATTGGGTAGATATCTTTAAAGGTTTCTTTTTCATTGCCGATTTTCAGAAAGACTTTCAGGGACATACCACTATTTTAAGGAATAGCCTGTTCAAACTAAGCTCCAGCGGTTCGCGGGTGAAACTGGAAAATCCGGATTTCGAGAAAACATTCGATGTTTACTCTACAGACCAGATTGAAGCACGCTACCTTCTTTCTCCTTCAATGATGGAACGACTTCTTGCACTAGACAGAGAATTCAATAAGAACATCACAATTAGTTTCAGAGATTCAAATATTCTGATAGCTATTCCTGAATCAAGAAATCATTTTGAAGCCAGCATCTGGAAACCGATGGATGACCTTAGCCAGCTCAAAAACGATTTCAGCATGATTCATGCATTGGTCTCTATTGTAGAGGACTTGAATCTTAATACACGAATCTGGAGCAAAAAATAAAACGAATCAGCAGAAACAGAACCCGTTTTATATGTCGAACTTAATAGAGGTTTGATTGATACTTCTATAGAGTTTCTGCAACTCAAATCTCCCCGTTGACTCCTAATCCAAATAAAGCAAAATCACCCAGGCAAGGATCATCCGGAAAGACTTCAGCCAATGCAGCGGTGATCCGACGGGCATTCTTCAAAGAAAAAGTTTCCGTATCCGTCAACTTGAAGTAATAAGCTACCCTACAGACATGAGTATCTAACGGAACAATCAGGTCTTTACGATCAAAACTCTCCCAAACACCCAAATCAACCTCCGAATCCCGACGAATCATCCAACGTAAAAACATATTCAGTTTCTTTTGAGGACTTTTGGCAGAAACTTCGAGAAATGCACATAACTTCTCCATAGGTATTCCGGAATATATATTCAAAGCATCTTCCAAACTTCCGAACTGCGTATAGGCCGTATATAACCGACGGAAGTATCCATGAAAATCAGCATACGACAGCATCCGATAAAAACTATGGGTTGCCCCGGAAGGAAAATCTTCCTCCCACCGGCGGGATAATACATATTGATAAGGTGAAGTTCCCATTAGCTTATGTAACTCATCCGCTTTCTTCAATATCTGCTTGCGATTGCCAAAACTCATAATTGCAGTCAGCAGTCCGCTAATCTCTATATCTTGTTTCAGCGTATAACGATGAGGGAACTGTACCGGATCACTTGCGATAAAGCCTGCACAATGGTACACCTCTGCACACATCAAAAGTTTATTCTTTATATCTTCAGTCATTTCGAGAAAGTATCAATCATTGAAAGTACAAAAGTACATATTCTGTTGGGATTTCCTCTTCAAGTACAGAATGGATTGTATTCCCAATAGAATAACGAACAGATATTCCGCCGTCATATACACCGTCAAAGAGGCATGAAAACACTCACTCAGCAAATATAGATAAATCAGATAGATCAGGATAGTAACCAGTTGAAAGACAAAGGCAAGTCTTGTCTTTCCCGTACCTGTAACAGCATTGATATAAACATATCCGGGCAATGCAAACACATAATTCAACAACATGACTATAAAAGGCCAGAAAGCAAGTTTTACTAAATAATCGTTATTTGTATAAAATCCGATGATCCATTGATTGCCCCAAAGAGCTGTCAGTATCAATGGAAGCCCTACCACATAGCCTAATCTGAGAACTTTGCGGCAAACGGGAAAAAGTTCCTTCCCCTGTCCTCCCCCGATCAGATTGCTAACTAACGATCCGGTAGTAGAAGCGAAAGAATTGACTATCACAAAAAAGAGGGTAGACACACTTCGGGTAATATTGGAAATAGCAAGTTCTGTCTTCCCCAAATGTTCAATAGCCACAAAAAACAAAAACCAGGGAGCGACACTGATAAAAGCATGAAGCATACTCCATACGGACAGTTGCAGTAGTTTCATCAGCAATCTGCCATCATAGACGGCACTCAGACCATATTTTTTCTTATCTACCGTTTTACACATATATAACAAGAGTATGAGAAACGCTCCAAACTCAGCAATGGAGGAGGCCATCGCTGCTCCGGATATGCCCATATCTAGTTTGAATATCAGTAAATAGTTGAAAGGAATATTGATACAGACTGCCGTAAGAGCTGCTCCGGAGAGGAGTTTAGTATTCGTGACCCCAACCAGGAAAGCCCGGAAAGCTAAGAAAGGAAACGAAAATAACAATCCGAAACTACGCCAGTCCAGGTAACGGATCACAGCCTGATAAATTTCATCAGAAGTAATCAGCTGTTGCAGAATAAACGGAGAAACAAGATGTATCAACAGACAAAGCATGATTGCCATCACCATCAGAAAATATAATCCCTGAAAGAAGGTACGCCCTGTTTCTTTGTAATGCTGCTCCCCATTTCTTCGGGCAATCATAACCTGCAGACCAATGCTGAATCCAAATCCCAGCATATAAATCGCTAAATAATATATTCCCGCAAGTGCGGATGCTCCCAATTCGATTTCTCCTACGTGTCCTAAAAAGACAGCATCGGTAATGTTGATTAATTGCTCCATCAGAATGCTCATCATCACAGGAAAGTTGATGAGCCATATTTGCTTATATGTATATTTCATTGCTCAACTAAAAATAGCACGATACAGCATACTACACTCATAGCAGTACACAGTTTCGTAAATTCATAAAAATGGGTATAAAAACTCTTTGGCAAGCGGGTCGTTGCTTACCGGATAGTTGAATAGCCTGATTTAGAAAGGATGCTATTCGTTGAGCGTAGCTATATGCAGAGTTTCATAAATAGATGGATATACTGTCAGTTCATTAATCACGCTACAAAGATAGTCATTTTTATTTCATCTCCTAATATGGTATGGTATTAGCAGATTACTTATAGTAAAGAGATGTATTAAAAACATTGATTGCAACATTAACAGATTGATTTATACAGATATACCATATTCTAAAGCTAAGGAATAATTCTTAAATATCTTTCTCTTTTGAAAAAAGGCATATCATTTTGAAAAAGATCAGTAACCAATAAATTATCAGATAACAATGAAAGTTTGTAAATTTGAAAAAATGAAAGAAGAGGATGAAATCAAGGATTTCCGCGATGCTATTCGCCCAAAGAAGCCGCTTCCTGACGCTGAATTCGCTCCCAAGCGCTATTATCAGGTCTATGAACAGAAGTACGGTTTCCAGCCGAATATGAGCATCCTGGACCTCCTCTTCAATGAAGGAAACGAGGCGATATTCTACCTATAAATAATCAAGGTAGAGTATTGCCTCGCTGCTTTTTCGCAGCCTTTTCGCAGCCTCTCGCAGCCTTTTCGCACCTTTTAGTAAAAAAAACTAAGTCATAGTTTTTTAACCCAAAGCTCATAGTTTTCTATCCCAAAGCTCATAGGTTTTTGCCTCGTAACTCATTGTTCTTCATCTTTTTCTGTCTTCTATTAAGCCCTCCCATTGTCATCAATGATGTCTAGGCTCGGTCTTCATTGATGCCCTCTCATCCCCCTCTTTCTCATCGTTCTCATCCCCTTGCCCTCATCCCCCTCAACCCTCATTATCCGCATCAGGAGTTAACAGGTTAACAGTTAACACCCCAAAAATGCATACTTCCCCTCCCACACATATATAAAAATAAGTATATATATATTTAATATAATAAGGTACGCAAGAGGGAGGTAGGAAAAAACAGCTGTTAACTGTTAACCCTGTTAACCCCTGCTGCTCCCAGATGCTCTTTTAGGAAATTTAAACAAGTATGCTTGGTGGGTTCATCGAAAAGCCGTACTTTTGTACCCGACTATAACAACATCAAACAAAATACAACATAAAAACAATAATAACAACATAAAATGAAGAAACTGAAATTCCATATAGTAGGTCTTACCCACAACGACGTGAAAGCTCGTGAGGTAGAATACGCCAGGGAGGCAGAGGGTAGAACCATCTGCCTCGTGCCCGATGACGCCAATCCCTTTGATATGCTGGCAGTGAAAGCTTACGACAAGCAGCTTTTCATCGGCTATGTCTCAGCCCTGGAGGGCGAGGACGTAAGAGCCCTCATCATCGCCCGGAAGGGCAGAAACCTGCGCACCCGATGCCTGGGCTGCAACAGCAAGGAGGGAGGCGATGAGAAGTCGGGACTCCAGCTGATAGTGGAGGCGCGCGTGGACGTTTCAGAGCAGGAGATAGAGCAGGCACGCAGGGAAATCTATGATGACGGAATCTATGACGACTGGCACTATACCGGTCCCATCCTGCCCATCGACAAGCTGACCCGTTTCAGCGATTGCACCATGATGCTGGAGGGTGTCATCAACGACATCATTCAGCTTCAGGAGAAGCTATCTCATATCGGAAACCTCTCTCCTGATGAAAATCTTTCTCCCGATGGAAATCTTTCTCCCGATGGAAATCTTTCTCCTGATGGAACTCACTCTCACCATCCGAATCTCTCTGGTCCCGATTACAAGGCGGAGCTGGAGGAAGAGCTGCGCGATAACCAGGAAGAGGCCAGGGAGCGCCTCGCCTGCTTCCTGGAGATTCAGCGGAGCGATTATTCCCGCGAGATGACTCAGACAAGAAACCGGATCCTCAACAAGCTCTATCTGATAGATGATGAGGAAATCCATCGCATGGTCGAAGTACTGACTACCGAACTGGGATTCATCACCAGTTCCGCTTATCGTGAGCGTGCAGCCCAGTCTTTCTTCGTAGAAGCGCCTATCGCCATCAAGAAGAAGCAGACGGGCGCCTACGACTACAAGGACCAGCTGGACGCCATAGAACAGCAGCTCTATGCCTTCCCATATTCGCTCTATCCCACGTTCAAGGCCGACCCGGTAGATTTCCTCCGCCAGGTATTCTATAAGCGTGTGCCACGCAAGATGATGCTCCAGCTGCTCTCAGGCATCGTACTGATGATTATGAACGGCAGGGTGAGCGATGTGAAGCAGTGGGGCAAGCACGGCAACGAGGAGGCGCTGCTGGCAATGAAGGCGATGAAGGTGGTGGGTGCCAAGCCTTCGAACGAAGTGAAGAAAGAGAAATTCATGGAACTGGTTGATTTGGTAATTCCGAAGATAGCGGTTTATAAGAAAAAAGGCTGTTCTGAAGTACTGGTGAAAAGGCAATCCGACTGGTTTCCTGTGTTCCGCCTCTTAAACGGGTGGGGGCTATTCAATATGGGAACTCCTACAGCCTTCTGCAAACATCTGGCCCACCTGTATGAAAAACTACCTCCGGAGAATACGGAGCGTGCTCCGCTCTGCAAATGGAAGGATCTTGCGCAGGTGAAATCTGACCCATTTGAATATGCGGCTCTGGAATGGTGGAAACTTGATTCAGATAAGTTGGGCTCGGTAAGCTTAGAAAGATTCAATCATTATTGCGATATTGTGAATGTTTTCAAGAAGATTTTGGGTGCAACAGCCTTTTTGGAGAATGTGGACTTGAAGGAAATCTTGCCGAAACAGGTGGATAAGGAAGTGCCAGACTCGGACACCAAGAATGATGACGAGATGACGGCGGAAGATGGTAGCTAGCGGGGTATATTAATACCTCGCTTATACCCCTCCTATACCCTTTGATGATTCTTTATACCTTGTTTTATACCCTCTTTATACCCCTGCTTTTTTATTTCAAAAAAAACTTGTAAACGGTTATTTTTTTGTTTATCTTTGCATCGCTTTTCGGAAGAGAAGTGGCTGGTTTTCAGTAATCCAGTCATTGTATAATTTAAATAATATTCAAATGGTAAACAACAATCTTTCTTTTGATGAGTGCAAGCAGATGAGCCGTCGTCTCATCGCCATGAACCCTAACCGCAATGCGAACATGGGTAAGATTTCTACTTTCCTCCTCGATTACTACACCGAGCTTACCAAGCAGCCTTGGCTCTGCACCCTCGTGGGGCAGATTCGTGACCTCACCGCCAAGCAGAACCAGATGCTGCAGCAGGCGGCTGATGCGGTAGATGCATCTCAGTATGCTAACGAGGATGATCTTGCCTTCGCCATCATCAAGAAGCAGGAGGAGGTGAAGGCGGGCGAGACCTTCAAGCAGCTCGACAAGCAGATTTCCATCTTCAAGAAGCAGCTGCCATTCCGCTCTCCTCACTACTTCCACTTCCTCGATGATCACCGTGCCCAGAAGACCATCGACCCGGAGGCTTTCACCTTCCAAACCACCGTGGACATCGACAACCCGGAGGAGGTGGAGACGGCGGTAAAGAATGCCCTGCTGCTGAACGGAATATTTGATGACCAGCAGGAGAAGCTCTTCCGTGAGAAGATTTTCTCTGCCGATGACATCGAGCTTTGGAAGGGAAAAGTGCTTCACGTGGAACGTTCGGCCCGCAACAAGGCGCACATCGACATCCGTATCCCGGTGGGAATGACCATCGCTGAGGCTCAGAGCGCCTTCTGCAAGCTCATCCATGCCACCGAAGACCCTAGTTGCGTTACGCCTGAGCGCATCATCTTCATCACCGATGCCGTGAGCCAGATCTATACTGCCGACGACTGGTATAAGCGACTGGATGAGGAAGCCGTGGCTGCCTATCGTGAGGCTTACAGAAAGAGAGGACTGGATATTGACGGTCGTCCGCTGGATATTGATTCTGCTCCAACCGCAGATTTCCAACCCATCGAGAGCGAGGAGGAGAAGGCGCGAAGGGCTGCCGATGCTGCGCAGTATGAGCAAACCTACGATGGCGTTCCTTACGAGGAGATTACCAAGGCGCTGGTGGATCTGATGGGCGGCGCTCCTGCCCATGGCAACCGCAACAACTTCATCTATCGTGAAGCCTGCCTGCTCAGATACATCTGCAATAGCGAGGCGGCTTGGATTAAGCAGGTAATCGAGATTTTCGGCGAAGACGAGGCGAAGGCGTTCGCCTCTGTAGAGAGCGCCTGCAAGGTGGCTCAATCCTCGGAAATGCCCCAGCTCGTGAAGCAGGCAGTGGAGCTCGCCCGCAAGAACTATCTCGCCAAGCAGGCCACCGAGAAGGCGGGAATCTACGCTGATGTTCCCCCTCAGATGCCTGCCCGATTGCCTAAGCTCATCAAGCTGCTCACCAGCAAGGTGCCAGCCGATTTCAAGCCGGCTGTGGCGATGGCGGTCTTTCCTCCGCTTGCCGCTCATCTCAAGGACGTAACCTTCCGCTACATCGACAATCAGGTGCATGAGGCAGCGATGATGAACCTACTCGTAGCGCCGATGTCGTCTGGTAAATCGGCGGTAAACGGACCTATCGACAGCATCATCGAAGACCTGGTGCAGATGGATAAGGTAAACCGTCAGAAGGAGCAGGATTGGAAGGACGAGGTGAATACCATGGGCGACAAGAAGAAGCCGGTTCGCCCGGAAGACATCTGCATCCGCATCGTTTCGCCCGACCTTACCCGTGCTGCCTACATCCAGCGTCTCGACGACGTGCAGAAGGCTGGCGGCGCCTATCTCTACTGCAAGATGGACGAGGTGGACATGCTCAGGAAGTTCAACGACCCTAGCCAGCTGATCCGCCTCTGCTGGGACAACTCTGAAGATGGTCAGGAGCGTGTGGGCACCAAGAGCGTTACAGCCCGCGTAAAGACCCGTTTCAACTGGAATGCTTCGAGCACCATTGCCGTTACCCAGAAGTTCTTCTCGGTAAGAGAGGTGGCTGATGGAGCCGTGAGCCGACTGTCGCTTGCCACCATCATCCGTCCCGATTTCGCTCCTTATCCGGTAGTGGGAGAGTATGATGCGCTGTTCAAGTCGGAGTTGGCTCCTTACATCCATCATCTGAATGCTGCCAGCGGATTCAAGGAGTGCAGGAAGGCGCGCCAGCTTATCGAGCGACTGGGCAGTGAGATTATGGAGATGGCTCAGCTGGCTTACAACAAGCCTTACGCCGAGTTTGCCAAGCGTGGTTTGGCGAATGGTTTCCGCAGGGCGATGGTGCTTTATCTGGCGAATGGCGAGAAGTGGGAGAAGCCGATAGAGGAATTCATAGAGTGGAGCGTGAAGTATGATTTGTGGTGCAAGATGCGTTTCTTCGGCAATCAGATGCAGGAGGCGATAGATGCCGACAATCGTGCCGTGTGCCATTCATCCGGTGTGAGCAATCTTCTTCTCTTCGTTCACGATACCTTTGACAAGGCTGAGATTCAGAATGTCTGTATGGTTCATGGCACCAAGACGAAGCTTGCCATCCTCCTGTGCAACTGGAAGAAGCGCGGCTTCATCGTGAAGAACGATGATGAAACCTTCTCCAAGACGGCTAAGTTCATCGCTAAGTATGGCCATTATGGAACGCCTGGAATGGCTGCGTAAGGCTAGTAAAGCGGGCGTGGCGAAAGTCCCACGCTCCCGCTTTTGTCAGCATGCCCTGAAAGGGTAAAAGCGCAAACTGCACGCCCTGAAAAAAGCAGAAGCCAATGCCCATACGCCCTGTTTTACTCTAATTGAGCAAGCTTTGAGCGTATTTTTTAACGTTAATTA
>OIWV01003511.1_pt1 | contig 10123 bp, 8 predicted proteins | sample 1587751 | NCBI WGS metagenome assembly OIWV01 (sample SAMEA3888913, study PRJEB22519) | human gut metagenome | biome: human gut; feature: human-associated habitat; material: faeces | place: Denmark | collected 2010 | reverse complement strand
GGACCCGCCGCGCCGTGGCCGTGGCCCGGACCATGCACCGCGCCTATCTGGAGGGCTGCGTGGGGCAGACCTACCCGGTGCTCTATGAGCAGGAGAAGGACGGCCTCTACACCGGCCACGCCCCCAACTACTGTGAGGTGTGCGTCCGCGCTGAAGATTTACATAATAAAATTATCGATACAAAAATAGTCGGTATAGATGGTGATGTACTGACAGGAGAGTTGACATAACATGAACCACTTTTTCGCCTATATCAACCGTATGCGCTTCATCCAGCGCTGGTCGCTCATGCGGAACAGCTACACGGAGAACATCCAGGAGCACAGCCACCAGACAGCGGTGCTGGCCCACGCGCTGGCGGTGCTGCGGAATGAGCGCTTCGGCGGCCAGGTGGACGTCGGCGCCGTGGCCGTGGCGGCGCTGTATCACGACGCCGGCGAGATCCTCACCGGCGATATGCCCACCCCTATCAAGTATTACAACCCCGGTATCCGCGAGGCCTACAAGGCCGTGGAGCAGGTGGCGGAGGACAAGCTCCTCTCCATGCTGCCGGAGGACCTGCGTCCCGCCTACGAGGACGCCCTCCGTCCCGCCGACCCGGAGATCGAGCAGCTGGTCAGGGCGGCGGATAAGCTCTCCGCCCACATCAAGTGCATCGAGGAGCTGAACGCGGGCAACCGGGAGTTCTCCAAAGCGGCCGACAGCATCCGTCGCGAGATCGACGGCTACGATCTGCCGGAGGTACAGGCGTTCCTCGCTGAATTCCTGCCGTCGTTCAGCTTGACGATGGACGAGCTGAATTAAAGCCTGGAGCGCAACCTTTTTCTATGCCAAATCGTCTGTTCATCAGCCCGCCTTTTTCCGCGGACTGCCGAAAATCATACCGATCGCCAACTAAAATGGGGAGGCTGTTATGTTCCGAAAGATTTTACTGGTATTGCTTTGCCTGGCTCTGCTGACCGTCACGGCCTGTGCCCCGGCGGCGCAGCCCGTCGTTTCCCCTTCCGCCGAGGCGGAGGCCACGCCCGCGCCTTCTGCGGAAACCGCCGCCGCGCCGGATGAAAGCGCGGAGCCTGCGCCCACGGCAGAAACCGGCAGCATCGATCAGGCGCTGCTGTCCGATGTGCTGATGCAGACCGAAAACTTCTCCGTGCTGCTGATGCAGAACCTGATGAATGCCAATACCGAACAGAACTCCGCGTTCTCTCCCCTGGCGTTCAACGCCGTGATGGCAGCGCTCTACGCCGGGGCCAAGGGCGATACCGAAGAGGAAATGCGCCTGCTGATGGGTTACCAGACCGAGCCGGGCGATGTGGTTCAAGCCCTGACCTATCTGATCTCTGCGCAGGACAGCAATGCGTTTACGCTGGGTGACAGCCTGCATCTGTCCCGCCGCGTAGGCTTTGTGGAAAACTATATTGACCAGATCACCGCGCCGCTGCGCATCGGCACCTATTCGCAGGATTATTCCGACCCGGCGACCTATCAATCCGTCAACGCCTGCGCCGAGCTCGTCACCAACGGCAAGGTTTCCACCCTGCTCGATTCGACGGTGGCGGCAGATACGCTGTATTTGATCTCTGCGTTCCAGCTCAGCGCCGCATTCGATCTTCCCTTCGACCCCGCGCGCACGCAGACCGGTACTTTCGAGGGCACGACCGGCCTGATCTCCGTCCCGATGATGGCAGGCGATTTTGAAGCAGATTATGCCGAGGACGAATACATGCAGATGGTGAGCCTGCCCCTTGCCGAAGGCAAGATGCAGCTCAAGCTCATCCTGCCCCGCGAGGGCGGCGAAAGCGCCTTTGCCGAAGCACTGCCGCAATATGCGGACGCCTGGCTCTCGCCCGAGGCGGTCTCCTCCCAGTCTGTGACGCTCCATGTGCCGAAGTTCACGCTCTCCTGCGGCGATTCCTATCTGGAAGCGCTCAGCTCCATGGGGCTGGAAAAAGCGCTGCGCGCGCAGACGGCGGATTTCTCCGGCATGCTCAATCCCGATCTGGTGCTGCCCACGCCCATCAACGACGTGTTCTCCGTTTGCAGTCTCACCCTTTCGGAAAACGGCCTGAACACCGACGCACAGCCCGCGCTGCAAACCGCAGAGCCTTCGGAAGAGAATATTGATCTGGAATTCGATCATCCCTTCCTGATGGCCGTGACCGATACACAGACCGGCGCGCTGCTGACGCTGGCCTGGGTCAACGTCACGGGCAACGGACGGTAAAAGCAGCCCTTTTTCAGAAAAACTTCATGGCGCACGCTTTTTTGAGCGTGCGCTTTCGTGTATAATAAAAAAAGATTGAACCTTTACGGAGGATGAAGCATGATCAACGGCAATACGCAGGGCATTCGCCAATCTCTGCTTGCGCAGATGGAAACCATGCAGGAGATGGAGTGTGACCGGGACACTTTCCTTCCTGAAGCATTGATGTTTGCCATGTCCAAATACACCGGGCTGCTGGGGCGGGAAATTTCGGTCTATCTCTCGCGCAGCGGCAGCATATTGGATATTTCCGTCGGCGACAGCCAGACCGTCGGCCTGCCGGGCGTCAACAACCGGCGTTCGCTGACGCGGCTGTGCGGCGTGCGCTGCATCCACACGCACCCCGGTGGAAACAGCACGCTCTCCGGCGTGGACCTGCAATCCTTACAGCGCTTGAAATTGGATGCGATGGCGGCCATCGGCGTGGACGCAGAAGGCCGGGCAGTTTCGGTCTCCGCCGCATTTCTGGACGAGCCGGACAGCGAGGGGCAGTATAAGCTCCTGCTGACCAAGCCGCTCTCTCCTTCGCATCTGCCGCAGGGCGGACTGATGCGCCAGATTGACGACGCGGACCGCCGCATTTCCGACGCGCTCCCCCCGGAACCGCGCAAAACGGAGCGCGCCATCGTCATCGGCATCGCCGACACGGACGACGCGCCCTCTCTGCTGGAGCTGGAGCGCCTGGCCGATACCGCAGGTGCAAAGGTGGTGGCTCGGCTGCACCAGAACCGCGCGCGAATGGACTCCGGCACCTACATCGGCGCGGGCAAAGCGCGGGATATTTCCCTGATGGTGCAGAGCGCGGATGTCGATCTGCTGATCGTGGACGACGAATTGACGGGCGCGCAGGTGCGCAATCTGGAGCAAATCGTCGGCTGCCGCGTGGTGGACCGCACGGCGCTGATTCTGGATATTTTCGCCATGTGCGCCTCTTCGCGCGAGGGCAAGCTGCAAGTCGAGCTGGCGCAGATGAAGTACCAGCTGCCGCGGCTGTCGGGCCTGGGTGTGGTGATGTCCCGTCTGGGCGGCGGCATCGGCACGCGCGGGCCGGGCGAAACCAAGCTGGAAGTGGATCGCCGCCGCATCCGCCGCCGCATCACGGAGATCTCCCGCGAATTGGACGAGGTGAAGCGCCACCGCGACCAGCGCCGGGAGCTGCGTGAGCGCCGGGAGGTACCGGTCTGCGCGATTGTGGGCTACACCAACGCGGGCAAATCCTCCCTGCTGAACCTGCTCTCCGGTGCAGACGTGCTGGCAGAGGACAAGCTCTTTGCGACCCTGGATCCCATCACGCGGCGCATCACGCTGCCGGGCGGCACGGACTGCCTGTTAGTCGATACCGTCGGCTTCATCAGCAAGCTGCCGCACGATCTGGTTTCCGCCTTCCGCTCCACACTGGAAGAGGCGCTGCATGCCGATCTTCTGCTCATCGTGCAGGATGTTTCGGACGAAAACTTTGCCGAGCAGCAGCAGGTGGTGCAGCAGGTGCTCTCCGATCTGGGCGCGGGCGACAAACCCACGCTGCACGTCTACAACAAGTGCGACCTGCGGCCGGAAGTGCGCTCCGACCGCGAGGACGTGGTGCTCTTCTCCGCCAAAGAAGGTCAAGGCGTGCCGGAGCTGCTGCGGGCCATTGAGAGCAAGCTGCACGCGGCGCACCATCTCATCGAAATTGAAATTCCCTATACCCGCGGCGACGCGGTTTCCTTCCTGCACAAATACGGCTCCGTGCAATCCGAGGATTACACCGCCGAGGGCACGCGCCTGACCGCGCTGGTGGACGACGCCACCGAGGAACGGCTGCGCCGCATGCTGGGCGAATAACCTCCGTCCACGCGCAAAAAGGCCCCGTCCGCCCGTCCGAATCAATTCGGCAGGCAGACGGGGCTTTTCGATCAAGATCCAGTGAATCGTACGCTCTCCTCTTCGCCCTCCAGGGAGGAAGCGTCATTCAGAGAGAGCACCCGTAGGGCTTTGGGCAAAAGCCGCCCATTCATAACCTTCCTGCCGATGATCCCGATCGATCATCAGGCAGCCCGCCGGCGTCTCGCCGCCGCAGATTTCCCGGACAGCACCCTCATTCTTCCGTTTCCGCTTTCTGTTTGTGACTCTTGAAAATCAGCTTATCGACCAGTCCGGTTTTATGCTTCAGGGAGATATAGCCGATGATGGACATCGTCAGCGCGCCGATGGTATCGACGATCAGATCCTTCATGGTATCCATCAGCGCCGCCTGGCCGATCTTTCCGGTGCCGTCCTCGAAGGCGAACTTCTGCATATTGGTGCCAAAGAGGGAATCCACCGAGAATTCATAGATTTCCCAGATCATGCCCATGGTCATCGCAAAGCAGAAAGTGAAGAATGCAACAAACAGAGGGCTCAGGTTGACCGGTACGCTGTCGGATCTGTTGAGCACCGAAATCACCGTATAGCCCAGCGCGCCCAGCATTGCGCCGCTCAGCCCATGCAGAAAGGTATCCCAGTGAGGCACGTTGTAATAAAAAGCCATGACCTCTCCCAAAAAGATCGCGCCGTACAAAAACAACGTATAGAGCACCATCATTTTGGATGGAATGATGAAATTATGCCGTTTTTGCAGGATGTTCGGCCCGATAATCGCCACGATGCCCAATGCACATTGCAGCAGCATCAGCACATAGTCGCTCTTGGTGCGCTCAAAGACGATCTGCGTGTGCGACGGCGCAAGCACCAGCACCACAATGATATAAATCATCGCCGCAACCAACGACAGCAGCACGAACCATCCGGTAAAAGCAGACCAGTTGATTTTTCTTTTTCCTGCATTGCCTCTCTTTTTCATTCTCATCCTCCGTTCTTGAAATTCTTATTTTTCAGTTTATCCAAAATTGATCTTTTTTGCAAGACAAAAAACGCTGCACTCCGCACGGTTTCGACTGAATGCAACGTTTTTCATCTCATTTACTTTTCAATCATCAGCGCAAAGCCGCCGTTGACAACCAACGGAATGGTTTTCTCATCGCCCTTGCGCACCTTGAAGGACTCGATGCGCATCCTGTGCAGGTCATGGTTGTGCAGCGCGGGGCGGCTGGCCATGGCGTCGATCTTCTGCACCAGCGCTTCATCCGCAGGCGGCAACGCGCCCTCCGCCACATCGAAGGGGCGCAGGTCGCCCAAATCGTCGGCATAGAGCGTCGCGGTGTATTCCACGCCCTCGTCCAGGAAGTCAAAGCGGAGCTTAACATTGCGCGGGCGGCGTGCGCAGATTGCCGCTACATACCAATTCTCGTCCTTCTTGCGCGCCATGGTCACAAACGATCCCGGATACCCCTCCAGCACATGGGTTTCATCCCAGCTGGTAGGCACTTTGGACAGAAACGGCCTCGCCGGATGGTTCAACACAACCTCCGCGCCCTCGCCGATGTGCAGAATATAAGAGGTAAAGATCACGGTCAGCGCGGTCTGGTGCGCGTCGGTGGTGCCGGTCAGATAGGTTTTATAGCAAACCGGCGTATAGTCCATCGGTCCCATGGCATTGCGGGTGAAGGGCAGCGTGCAGTTGTGCGCCGCATCCGGCCCCATCGGCAGGAAAGAGGAGAAATTCTGCAAATACTCCGCGCCGAGCACACCTTCGCGCGTCATGAGATGCGGCCAGGTGCGGATTTCGCCCGCGGGCTTCATGCAGCCGTGGAAATTGACCATCAGTTTATACTTGGCCGCCGCGCGCGCCAAATAGTCGTATTGCTTCACGCGCTCGGCACGATCGCTTTCAAAGAAATCGATCTTAACGCCGACCACGCCCCAGGACGACCAGAGCCTGAACTTTTCGTCCGCGATTTCGGGCGAGCGAATATCCTTGCTGTGCTCCCACAGCCAGATCTTCACGCCCTTGCCCTCGGCGTACTTCACCAGCTCGGCAATGTCCACATATCCCGGCCAGCCGCCGTCGGCCAGATAATACGGGAATCCCATCTCCGCCGCATAATCGACATATTCGCGGCAGCGTTCGGGGTCGCGGGTCGAGGCGTTTTCCGTCATCCAGCTCCAGGCCGAAACGCCGGGGCGAATGAACGAGGTATCTTTGATCTCGCACGGAGGATTCAGGTTTTCCAGCAGGTTAGAGGATACAATGTCGTCCAGGCTGCCGCACATCACCACGCGCCAGGGCGTGACGACGGGGAAGCCGGTCTGCGTGGGGCTGAGCTGATCGGGCGCACGGCGGACCATCAGCAGTTCAGGCTTTTCTTCGTCAGAGAGCAGCGTGCTTCCGCCGTAATCGCCGAACACCGCCGCCTCGGCATACAGCGCCCAAACGCCATTGCCGCACTCCGCCAGCACCGGGAAGGCCAAACGATTTTGTGCCAGATCACAGCGCGGAATGGGCTGATACATATCCTCATAAGAGAATATATATTTCATGCCGTAGACCTGATGCGCACTCTGCGGCAGGGCAAAGCCGGTTCTCTCCTCCAGCACGCTGCCTTCGCCCTCGCCGTCCACGATCATGCGCAGTGCCACGCCGTCGTCATAGGCGCGCGCCTCCACTTGCAGGGTTTCCTCGTGTTTTTCCAGCAGCAGGGTCAGGGTGTTGGCATGGTTTCGGCAGACCTTTTTCTTGAATGCAGGAATGGTGTAGGTCTCGTCCACCACCGCATAAGTGTTGTCCATCAGCGTCAATCCGTGCGTCAGATCGCCCTCGCGCAAGCGGATGCCCAGCGGGGACTCGTCCGCCAGCGCAACGCCATCCTTGCTGGCGCGGTAGCTCAGGCAGCCGTTCTGCAGCGTCAAGTGCAACTCCACGCGGCCGTTCGGCGATTGGATCGAATAGCAAGGCATAAAGTTTTCCTCCTTATTTTTTCTCTTTCTTCTCAAAAAGCAGAGGATTCCGTTTTCGGTCTTCTGCCTTTAGAGTATCAGTTTCCTTCCGGAAAGGCAAGGCGTTTTTAGCGGTTCGATGCAAATCTTTCAATGCGTTCGGGCAATCTATTCCAAAGGCGTGAAGCATCAGCCGTTCCGCCTTCGGAAAGGAGCGAATTCATTTGTTTTTTCTCAAACATTTTCTGCAAAAAATCGCCACCATGCTCGTCGCGGCGCTGGCGCTGAGCCTTTGCGGCTGTGCCTGCTCGGGCGGCGTTTCTCCCTCGCCCTCTGCTTCCGCTTCGCCCACCGCTGCGCCCGAAACCGCCTCACCGGTTCCACAGGCAGACTACGCACTGCCGGAACAGCTGACGCTGGACGGCGAGGGGCTGCCGCTGGCGGAGATTTATCGCACGGACATCGGCGCGGTAGAGACGATGGATCTGGAAAGCTACCTGATGGGCGTAGTCGCAGGCGAGATGCACAACGATTGGCCCATCGAAGCGCTCAAGGCGCAAGCCATCATCGCGCGCACCTTTGCGCTGCGCTTCATTGCGGACGGTGGCTCCCAATACGACGGCGCGCAGCTTTCCACCGACATCAATGAAGCGCAGGCATACGATCTGTCGGCCGTCAATGACGCCGTGCGCCGCGCAGTGGAAGAGACGCGCGGGCAGGTAATTCTCTGTCAGGGCGAGCCGATTCAGGCATGGTTCCACGCGCATGCCGGGGGCGTGACCGCACGGGCGCGCGAGGGTCTGAACTACAACAAGCCGGAGCCACCCTACACCAAATCCATCCAGGTGCGCGAATCCGATAAAGCGCCGGAGAACGTGCGCAGCTGGACAGCGGAATTCTCATTGGACGAAGTGCAGGCCGCACTGGACGAACTGGGCGGCGGAGACGCTTCGCAGCTCGCCATCGGCCAGCGCGGCGAATCGGGGCGCGTGACGACCTTCACGGCGGGCAGCGGTGAGGTCAGCGCCGTCGATCTGCGCAGAGCGCTGGACAGCACACGCTTAAAGTCCACACTGCTGACCGACCTGGCAGTAGAAAACGGCGTTGTACGCTTTTCCGGCGCGGGTTACGGCCACGGCGTGGGAATGTCGCAATGGGGCGCCTACGAAATGGCGGCCGAGGGCAGTACCGCCGAAGAGATCATTCAGAAGTTTTATCAGGGAGTCGAAATCGCGCAGATCTACGGAAAATAAATGCAAAAACAGCATTGCCGGCAATGCTGTTTTTGCATGAAACGGATAAAGATCTGTTTTATTCCGCTTCAGCAAGTTCTTCCTGCCGAGATGCCTCCGGCACGCGGAACACCAGGATCGCCTTGGCTGAATACTGCACGCTTTGGACGGGCAGCTCATAGCGCAGCGCCCCCTCCTTGAGGACGCACGACGCAGCTTCCGGGCGGAACATCTCCGTTTCGCTCAGCCAGTTGGATTTGCCGACAAAGCGCGCGACAAATTCGGTGGCCGGATGGTGATAAACGGTTTCCGGCGCGTCGTATTGCTCCACGCGCCCGCCGCTTAGCACCGCGATGCGGTCGCTCATGCTCATCGTCTCGGTCTGGTCATGGGTCACAAAGACGGAGGTAATGCCCAACGCGGAGGTCAGTTCCGTCAGCTCGTGCCGTATTTCCTCCCGGAGCAGCGCATCCAGCGCGGAAAGCGGTTCGTCAAACAGAATGCACCCCGGCTGAACGGCGATGGCGCGGGCAAAGGCGACGCGCTGCTGCTGACCGCCGGACAACTGGTGAGGATAGCGCTTTTCAAAGTCCTCCAGATGTACGGTGCGCAGCGCGTCGCGCACTCTGCTCTGCAAATCCTTTGTGTCCTTCCGCGCCCGCAGGCCGAACGCGACGTTTTCAAACACCGTCATGTGCGGCCAGAGCGCAAAGTCCTGAAACACAAAGCCGAGATTTCGCTTTTCCGGCGGCAGATTGATCTTCTGCTTCCCGGAGAACACACAAACATCGTCCAACCAGATTTCACCCTCGTCCGGTGTTTCCAAACCGGCGATCATCCGCAGAAGCGTCGTCTTGCCGCAGCCGGAAGGGCCGAGCAGCGTGGTAAAACTCCCGTTTCGGATCGTCAGCGTTGTGGGCTGGATGACCCGTCTTTTATCAAAGCTCTTTGCAATCCGATCCACTCGTATTTCCATAGCCTTCCTCTTTTCCGTATTTCTCCCTAAAGATAAAAGCAAGGGTTCAATTCTTTATCTGCGATTCGTAAAATTAAAGTAAAATAGCGAAAAAGCAAAGAAATTCAGTCAACCCTCTTTCAGGATCAACCGAATTTCTTTGCTTTTTGTTTTATTTAGAACTTAAATCGCCATGCCGGTCTTAAACTGGATGTTGTAGAGCTTGGCGTAGAAGCCGTCGGCGGCGAGCAGCTCATCGTGCGTGCCCTGCTCCACGACCTCTCCCGCGTTGATGACGAGAATCTTGTCCGCGTTGCGGATGGTGGAGAGGCGGTGTGCAATGATGAAGGACGTGCGTCCCTCCATCAGCTTGAGCATCGCGTCCTGAATCTTGATCTCGGTGCGGGTATCGATGGACGAAGTGGCCTCGTCCAGGATCAGCAGATCGGGATCGGCCAGAATGGCGCGCGCAATGGCGATGAGCTGGCGCTGTCCCTGCGAGATGTTGCCTGCATTATCGGCCAGCACAGTATCGTATCCCTGCGGCAGGTGGATGATGAAGCTGTGCGCATTGGCCATGCGCGCGGCTTGCTCCACCTCTTCGTCCGTCGCGTCCAGGCGGCCATAGCGGATGTTTTCCCGCACGGTTTCGGAAAAGAGATACGTATCCTGCAGCACCATGCCCACGCGGCGGCGCAGCGAATTGCGAGTGATCTCCTCAATCGGCGTGCCGTCGATGAGAATCGAACCGCTGTCTTTGTCGTAGAAGCGGGTCAAAAGCGAGATGATGGTGGTCTTGCCCGCGCCGGTGGGGCCGACGATGGCGACCTGTTCGCCCTTGTGCGCGGTGATGGTGGCGTGCTTGAGCACGGGCTTGCC
>OIWV01003502.1_pt1 | contig 10148 bp, 10 predicted proteins | sample 1587751 | NCBI WGS metagenome assembly OIWV01 (sample SAMEA3888913, study PRJEB22519) | human gut metagenome | biome: human gut; feature: human-associated habitat; material: faeces | place: Denmark | collected 2010 | reverse complement strand
TTTTGAAAAGCCACGTTCCTGCCCGCCCAGCCGCGGGCACTTTTTTATATACTCCAGAGGGTCTCGTCCGATGTCGAGACGCACAGTGCTCCCGCCGAGAGCGCAGCGAGCACATCCTCCTTGTCGGTGATGAGTCCGCCCGCGATGAGCGGCGCGCGCAGCGACTGCGCCAGACGGCGCACGACGCGCGGCATCGGCGCGGGCAGCATCTCCACCACGTCCGGCGCAGCGCTCTCCGCCTCGCGCGCAAGGCTCTCAATCGCCTTTGAGTCGATCACGAATGCGCGCAGCACCGTCAACAGCCCCAGCTCCCGCCCGCGGCGGATGAGCAGCGGCCGCGTCGAGATGATCCCGTCCGCGCCGCAGCACTGGAGAAAGTCCACCGCAATCTCGCGCGGGGCCAGCCCCGCCACGAGGTCGGCGTGGACGACGGCGCGGCGGTTTGCCGCGTGTACCCGCGCGATCAGCTCACCGATGTTCAGAATATCTCCACACAGCAGAAACACCACGCCCCCCTCGGCGCGCAGCGCCGCGGGCAGCTCCTCCGGCGTCTTGACTGCGGGAATCACGGGCGTATTTTCCAGTGTCGCGACGAGTGCATGGCGCATCGGGCAACCCTCCGTTTCAGTGGACATATAAAATATCGTACCACGATCTGACCATAAAAAACAAGAGGTGCGGCGAAAAATTCGCCGCACCTCTTTCTCGTGTTTCCTTCCCGAGTCCCTGAACCGATGATTTTACTTTGCCGCGACCTCTTTCGTCGCGACGACGGCGACACCCGTGCCCGCGGCGTCGGCGAGCACCACGTCGCCGATGTGCAGCGGCGCGCTCACCGTCACGGCACCGAGCGCCCGCGCCACGTCGAAGACCTTCTCCTTTGGCACCTCGTCCGCCGTCCGGACGGACACGACCGGGAGCACGCCGCCCTCGCAGCGCACCGTCCCCGTCACCGTCCGCGCCGGGTGGGCGCACTCCTTGCGGGCATAGGCCTCGCCGCGCGCGCAGGTGTTTCCGCGCACGGACACGACCTCGCCGCCCGCGAGCTCCGCCGTCAGCTGGCAGCCCATGGGGCAGCCGATACACGTCAGCTCGCGGATGCTCATTGTGCTCCCTCCTCCACCTGAATGGTGATCTGCTTCAACCCCCGGGGCAGGTCCGCCCGCCGCAGGGTCAGCTGCTCCATCTCGCCGGGGCTGAGAATGCGCTTATGCACCCGGCGCAGCAGCCGTCCGTCCAGATAAACCGCCAGATCGGCGTCCCGATAGGGTTTGCCCACCCGGAACCGGACGGTGACGGTTTCCTCCATGGCCGCCGGGTCCAGATACTGGGGCACGGTGTACCGCACGCCGTTCTGCCCCGTCAGGCGGACGGTCTTGCCCTCCCGCCGGTGCTCCAGCAGGTACCGGGCGGCGTTTTCCCCGGCCCGGGCCGCCTCCTGGGACACGAAGTCCACCAGATCGTGCACATGCAGCACGTTGCCGCAGGCGAACACGCCGGGAACGGAGGTGGACAGATCGTCCCCCACCTCCGGCCCGCCGGTAACGGCGTCCAGCCGGACCCCGGCCTGCTGGCTCAGCTCGTTTTCCGGCAGCAGACCCACCGACAGCAGCAGCGTGTCGCAGGGGATGTCCCGCTCCGTCCCGGGGATGGGGCGGCGGTTCCCGTCCACCTGGGCCAGGGTCACGCCCTCCAGCCGCTCCCGGCCGTGAATGTCCACCACTGTGGTGGACAGATACAGGGGAATGCCGAAATCCTCCAGACACTGGACGATATTCCGCTTCAGGCCGCCGGAATAGGGCATCACCTCCGCCACCGCGTGGACCTTTGCCCCCTCCAACGTCATCCGCCGGGCCATGATCAGGCCGATGTCGCCGCTGCCCAGGATTACCACGTCCCGGCCTGGCATCAGCCCCTCCATATTCACCAGCCGCTGGGCGGTACCGGCGGAATAGATGCCCGCCGGGCGGCAGCCGGGGATGTTCAGCGCGCCCCGGGGCCGCTCCCGGCAGCCCATGGCCAGGATCACCGCATCGGCGCTGATCTGCACCAGGCCCGTCTCCCGGCCCGTCAGCGTCAGCACCCGGTCCGGCGACAGGTCCAGCACCATGGTGTTCAGCAGGTACGGGATGTTCAGCTCCCGGACCTGGTCGGCAAACCGCCGGGCGTACTCCGGCCCGGTAAGCTCCCGGGAAAAGGTGTGCAGGCCGAAGCCCGCGTGGATGCACTGGTTCAGAATACCGCCCAGCTCCCGGTCCCGCTCGAGGATCAGCAGATCCTGCACCCCGGCCCTCCGGGCGGCGATGGCGGCGGCCAGGCCCGCAGGGCCTCCGCCGATAATGGCAAGCTGTACGTGTTTCATCATGCTTCCTCCTTGGTTCGCCCGGCCAGCAGCCGGGATGCTCCGCCGTTTTTCGTCAGCTCCGTCTGGGGCACCCCCAGCTCCCGGGCCAGGATCTCCATGACCCGAGGCGTGCAGAAGCCCCCCTGGCACCGGCCCATACCGGCCCGCACCCGGCGCTTCACCCCATCCAGGGACCGGGCCCCGGGGGTGCGGCGGATGGCGTCCACGATCTCGCCCTCGCTGATGCCCTCGCAGCGGCACACGATATTGCCGTAGGCGGGGTTTTCCGCCGCCAGACGCTGCCGCTCCTCAAAGGGCAGCTCCCGCAGGTGGACGATGTCCCGGCGCAGGGGGTCGAAGTCCGGCTTTTCCGCCGCCCCCAGATACGCCGCCGCCTGCTCCGCCAGATAGGCCCCGATGGCCGGGGCCGAGGACAGCCCCGGGGACTCGATGCCCAGGGCCTCAAAATACCCGGGCACGGGCTGGCCGATGCGGAAGTCGTCCTCCCCCTCCGCCAGATGGGCCCGCAGCCCGGCGAAGCTGGTGATCACGTCCCGCAGGGGCAGGCCCGGCACGCTTTCGCGGGCCATGTCCTGGGCATAGGCCAGGCCCTCCGCCGTGGTGGCGGTGCGGTCCCGCTGGGGCTGGTCCGCAGCCGTGGGGCCCACCAGCAGGTTGCCGTGGACCGTGGGCGTCACCAGAACGCCCTTGCCCATGGGGCCGGGCAGCTGGAAAACGGTCCGCTGCACCAGGCCGCCGTCCTTCCTGTCCAGCAGGCAGTATTCCCCCCGCCGGGGCACGATGCGGGCGGTGTCGCCGCAGACCTGATTATGGAGCACGTCGCCCCACACACCGGCGGCGCTGATTACGGCCCGGGTCTCCATGGTCCCCCGGTTGGTTTCCAGGGTATAGCCCGCCTGAGTCCGGCGGATGCGCTCCACCCGGGTGTCGAAGCGGAAGGTCACGCCGTTATGGGCGGCGTTTTCCGCCAGGGCGATGGTCATGCCGAAGGGGCAGATGATGGCGCTGGTGGGGGCGTACAGCGCGGCCACGGCCTTCTCCGACAGGGCGGGCTCCAGCTCATGGAGCCTGCCGCCCCGGAGGATCTCCAGGCCCTCCACGCCGTTGGCCCGGCCCCGCTGCAAAAGCTCCTCCAGCCGGGGCAGGCCCGCCTCCTCAAAGCACACCACCAGCGCGCCGTTGCGGCGATAGGGGAAGTCCAGCTCCCGGGACAGCGCCTCCATCCGGCGGCTGCCCTCCACGTTGAACCGGGCCTTCATAGAGCCGGTGGGGGCATCGAACCCGGCGTGAACAATGGCGGAATTGGCCTTGCTGGTGCCCACGCACACGTCCTCCCCCTGCTCCGCCAGACAAATTTTCACTTGCCAGCGGCTCAGCTCCCGGGCCACAGCGCAGCCCACCGCGCCGCCGCCGATGATGACGGCATCGTACATAGCGATCTCTCCTTTCCGTGAAAAAAGAGCCATGCCAAAGCCCGCCCGGTCTCCCGGACGTTCCCTGTGCATGACTCAGACTCTCAATGCATTCCCATATTGGATTGTGACCCCATTATACGCCCTGCGCCCCCGCTTGTCAACGGCAAGCGGGGGCGTCGGACCTTATTCCGGCAGGCCCTGCCGCATTTCCCGGCAGGCGGCGTTGGTGATGAACACCGAGCCCGGGCGCAGGGGATCCAGGAAGGAGCCGTCCAGCCGGACGGCGACGCCTCCGGCCTCCTGGGCGATCAAAGACCCGGCGGCATAGTCCCAGGGGGACAGTCGGCACTCGAAGAAGATCTCCGCCCGGCCGCAGGCCACCATGCAGCAGTCCAGGGCCGCTGAGGCAAACCGCCGGTAGTCCAGGCACCGGTCATACAGGTGCCGCAGGATGGCAAAGTGCCGGTCGGTATAGCTGCGGTCATAGATGGTGGAGCCGCAGGCCACAATGGCGTGGGCGGCGTCCCGGGAGCTGGCGCGGATGGGCGCGCCGTTGAGGGTGGCCCCGCAGCCCCTTTGAGCGGCGAACAGCTCGCCCACAAAGGGGTTATACACCACGCCGTACTCCGTCTGCCCGTTGTGGACCAGGGCCACGGACACGCTGCTGCAATTCATGCAGCGGGTGAAATTGGTGGTGCCGTCGATGGGGTCCACCACAAAAACCCAGGGGTGGGTCAGAGCGGGCCGCTCCCCCTCCTCGCCGAAAAACTCCGCCTCCGGCAGCAGCTTCAGCAGCTCCTGCCGTAGAAACACCTGCACGGCCTCGTCATATTGGGTCACCAGGTCCGCCGGGCCGTGCTTCTCCCGGGTGACGTTTTGAATGTCGTGGGCGGAGAGGACAATGTCCCCCGCCCGGCGCACAATGTCGATGATCTGCTCCAGCATACTTAGCTCCTTCTGACGATCTGCCCGGCCATGACGCCGGTGTATTGGCCACCGTCGATGACCGGCTGTCCGGCCACCAGCACGGTATCCAGCCCCTCCGCCATGCGGCAGGGGTCCTGATACGTCCCCGGCTCCCGCAGGTCCTCCGGGGCAAACACGTTGATATCCGCCTGGGCCCCGGGGGTCAGCACACCCCGGTCCTTCATGCCCAGCACCGCCGCCGGGCGGCCCGTCATCTTGTGGATGGCCGCCTCCGGCGTCAGGTCCCCCCGCTCCCGGACGAACCGGGTCAGCAGATGGACAAAGGTGCCGTATACCCGGGGATGGGGCTGGCCCTCCGTGGGATAGGTGGAGTCGGAGATCAGGTTGGAGAAGGGATCTTGCAGAATGGCGGCGATGTCCTCCTCGTGGGCCATGAAGTCGATCATGGTGATCTCCCCCTGCTCCCGCACCAGCAGGTCGCAGCAGCAGGTCAGGGGGTCCTGGCCGGTCAGCTCCGCGATCTGCTGCAGGCTCATGCCCTGATAGGGGTGATCCTCCGGGCAGTGGAGACTGGTGAGAAAAATGCCGTCCCAGCCCGCCAGTTTGGCGATGTCGTCAAAGCCATCGCCGCTTTCGATGCGCCGGGCCAGCAGCTTCCGCTGGTCCGGGTCCCCCAGGCGGCGGACAATGGCCTCCATGCCCCCGGCCAGAAACTCCGGCGGCAGGATGTGCAGCAGCTGGGTGGACCCGGCGGTGTAGGGATACACGTCGCAGGACAGGTCCAGCCCCTCCTGCCTGGCCCGGTCCAGCAGAGCCAGCACCTGGGGGATCTTGCGGTTCCAGTTGTCCCGGCCCATGGCCTTCAGGTGGGAGATATGCACCGGGGCCTTCAGGGCCCGGGCCACCTCCACCATCTCCCGGGCGGCTGTTACCACGCCGCCGCCCTCCTGGCGCATATGCACGGTGATGGGGATGCTCTGCCCCGCCAGCGGGGCCAGGGCCCGGATCAGCTCGTCGGTGGTATAGAAGCACTCCGGCGCATAGCCCAGTCCCAGGGACACGCCCAGGGCCCCGTCGGCCAAAGCCCCCTCCAGCCGCCGGTGAATGGCGGCGTAGTGCTCCGGCTCCAGGCGCTGCACCTGATACCCGGCCACGCTGGCCCGGATGGTACCGGCTCCCGCCAGCATCCCCGTGTGCAGGGGGGCTGCGGGCTGGGCGGCGAAATATTCCGCCAGGGTCTCCCGGGCCGCCTCCGGCGGCACCCGGCCGCAGATGGGCTCCAGATACGAGGTGATGGCCGGCAGGTTCTCCGGCCCCACCGGGGCACAGGACAGGCCGCAGTTGCCGTTGACGATGGTGGTGAGCCCCTGCCGCAGCTCCAGCTCCCCGAAGCCCGGCCGGAAGGCCGCGGCGTCGGCGTGGCGGTGGATGTCGATGAAGCCCGGGGTCACCCACCTGCCCCGGGCGTCGATGACCCGGGCGGCCTGGGCGGCGGGCAGCGGCTCCACGGCGGCGATTCTGCCGCCGGACACCGCCACGTCCGCCTGGATGCCGGGGCGGCCGGAACCGTCATAGACGGTTCCGCCCCGGATGATGAGATCAAACATGAGATTCCCTTCTTTTGCGTGATTATTTCTTCCCGCCCGCAGGCAGGGTCACGATGAATCGGGTGGAGCGCCGGTCGCTTTCGCAGCGGATGGTTCCCTTGTGCTCCCGGACGATGGCCTGGGCGATGGACAGCCCCAGGCCGAAGCCCCCCTGGGTGCGGCTGCCGTCCGCCCGGTAAAACCGGTCGAACAGATGGGGCAGCACCTCCGGCGGAATCGGCGGCCCGCCGTTTTCCACCGTCAGCACGGCCTTTCGCTCCGCCTGGGTCAGGGTCATATGCACCCCGGCCCCCTGGGGGGCGTATTTGATGGCGTTGTCCAGCAGGACCCCCGCCACCTGCTGCAGCTGGTCCCGGCTGCCGGTGACGGTGATGCCCTCGTCGATGTCATAGCTCAGCTGCCGCCCGGCCTCGAAGGCCACCGGCTCGAACCGCAGCGCCGTGTCCACCACGGCGTCGGACAGGTCCACCGGGACCATGGCGGCCTTCAGCCGCCCGTCGTCGGCCCGGGACAGGGTCAGCATATCCTCCACCAGCCGCTTCATCCGCCGGCCGGACCAGCGGATGTTGTCCACATAGGGCTGCTGGTCCGGCTGGACCGCCGTCTGCTGCATCAGGTCCGCCGAGGACAGGATCACCGTCAGGGGTGTTTTCAGCTCATGGGACGCGTCGGACAAAAACCGCCGCTGCTGGTCCAAAGACCGGGCCACCGGCCGGGCAGCAAGGCCCGCCAGCAGATAGCTGCACCCCAGCAGTACCGCCAGGGCCGCCGCCCCCACCAGCAGGCACATTTTCACCACCGCCCGGAGGGTGGCGTCCTCCTGGGCGGCGTCGGTGAAGGCAATGCGGGTATACAGGGGGCCGTCGGCCCGGAGATACCGCAGATGATAGCTCCGCAGGATGCCGGAGGAATCCCCCTGCTCCAGGCAGGCGGTGACGATCTCCGCCATGGCATCCTGGTCATCCAGCTGGTAATAGCTGCTGCCGGACAGGCGCACGGTGCCGCTGGGGTACACGTCCGCCACAAAGCAGGGGGCGGCGGACCCCTCCCCGGGCAGGGAGGCGTCATACCGCCCGGTCTGGACCACCTGCATGAGCCGCTGGTTCACGGTGCGCTCCACGGCGGCCCGGCTGGACACCAGCACCCCCACGAACACCGCCAGCAGCACCGCCGTCACCATGGCCATGTTGATGGCCACGATCTTCCAGCGAAGGCGGCGGATCATGCCTCCACCTCCAGGAAATACCCCACCATCCGCCGGGTGCGGATGGTGACGGCGGAGTGCAGATGGGTCAGCTTCCGCCGCAGGAAGCTGATATACACCTCCACGTTGTTGTCCTCGGCGTCGGAGTCATAGCCCCACACCTTCAGCAGCAGCTGCTCCTTGGGCACCACCCGGCCCTGGCTGCGCAGCAGCAGCTCCAGCATGTCGTATTCCCGGCGGCTCAGCCGCAGGGACCGCTCCCCGCAGGACAGCTGAAAGGTCCCCGGCTCCAGCCGCAGATCCCCGAAGGTGATGGCGTCGTCGGTCCGGGCGTCGCCGCCGCCCCGCCGCAGCAGGGAGCGCACGCAGGCCAGCAGCTCCTCCGGCTCAAAGGGCTTGGTGAGATAATAGTCCGCCCCGCAGTCCAGTCCCTGGACCCGGTCGGACAGGTCGCTGCGGGCCGTCAGCATCAGCACCGGCACGGCGTGGCCCCCGGCGCGCAGCTTCCGCAGCAGGGTGAACCCGTCCATCCCCGGCAGCATAGCGTCCAGCAGGATCAGGTCATACAGGTCCGTGGAGGCGTTGTCGTAGCCGGACACGCCGTCGCTGCTGATGTCCACGGTGTAGCCCTGCCGCCGCAGCAGCTCCGCCAGGTTCTGGGCCAGGCGCTTTTCATCCTCGATCACAAGCAGCCGCATGGGGCGCCTCCTTCTTTATGCCAGGCCCGTCTGGGCCAGGGTCAGCAGCGGGGCCAGGGCCTCCGCGCTCATCAGATAAATGGTGTCTTCATCGGAAACGGTGACGCAGTAGCCTGCGCCCCGCTGACCGCCTACCGTCAGGGTGAAGCTGTGCTGCACCCCGTTATGGGTATACTCCGCCGTCAGAACTGCACCCGGCTGATCCAGCCCGCACAGGGCCGCCGCCCCGCTGCTGGGCCGCCAGTCCACACAGGCCGCCAGGTGCATATCCCCCAGCCAGGCAGTCAGGTCTGCCAGCTGATCCGTTACATCCCGGCCATCGGCGGTCCAGGCCCCCTCCGCAGGAGTCAGGGTCAGGGTGCTCTCTCCGGCGGTGACGGTCAGGGAGATGACATTCTCCGCCGTCAGCTGCGGAAGCTCCGGCAGGGCCATCATGTCATAGATGCTGCGGCCGATCTGGCCCAGCAGGTCCGGCACGGCATACACCGTGGCCTCGGCCCCCTCCCGGTATACATACACGCTGCCGTCGGACTCGCTGCCCAGGCGATAGGTGACGGATGTGTCCTGGCTGTCGGTGACAGTGACGTATTTGGTGGGGCTCTCCAGGCCGTAATCCGCCAGCTGGGCGGAGTTGGTGACCGGAGGCAGGTGCTCAATGCCCTGCACCGTCTCCAGCAGGGTCAGGGCATAGCTCTCGTCCAGGGGGAAGGTCTTGTCGTCGGCCCACAGCCAGTGTCCGTCCTCCTCCCGGCTGAAGCGCAGGGTGGTGGAGCCGTTGCTGCACACCAGCCGCACTGGCACCGTCTCCTCCTCCTGGGGGACGTCCGGGTTCTCCGGCTGGGTGGGCTGCTCCTTTTGGCCGCAGCCCGCCAGGGCCAGCAGCATCAGCGCCAGCAGCAGGGCGCACAGGTTCCGTATCTTCATGGCAAATCTCCTTTGATCGTGTATCACCGCTCCAGGCCCAGCAGGGCCATAACGGCCTCCTCCCGGGCCCGCATCTGCTCCTTCATGGGCCCCTCGTCCAGGTGGTCGTAGCCCAGCAGGTGCAGCACCGAGTGGGTCACTAAGTACGCCAGCTCCCGCCGCCGGGAGTGGCCGAACTCCTTGGCCTGAGCCGCCACCCGCTCCATGGACAACACCATGTCCCCCAGGGGGATCAGTCCCGTGCCGGGGTCGGCGTCCTCCGGCCCCGGGTGCTCCCCGGGGGCCAGGTCAAATTCCGGAAAGCTCAGCACGTCCGTGGGCCGGTCCACCTGCCGCATATCCAGGTTGATGCGGTGGATGCCCTCGTCGTCGGTCAGGAGCACGTCTACCTCGCAGGGGGCCGTGACCCCCTCCGCCGCCAGGGCCGTGCGGATGGTGCGGCGGATCAGGGCGCAGTTGGCATCACTGGCGGCCCCGGGCACGTCGGCGGTAACGGGGATATAGTGGGTCTTTCTCATCTCTTTTTCTCCTCAAACCGGGCATACGCCTCGATGATGCGCTGGACCATCACATGCCGCACCACGTCGGCCTTGCCCAGCTGGCAGATGGACACGCCCTCCACCCCCTTCAGGACCTTCATGGCCTCCTTCAGGCCGCTGGGCTTGTCCCCGGGCAGGTCGATCTGGGTGATGTCGCCGGTGATGACCACCTTGGAGCCGAAGCCCATCCGGGTCAGGAACATCTTCATCTGCTCCCGGCTGGTGTTCTGGGCCTCATCCAGGATGATGAAGCTGTCGTCCAGGGTCCGGCCCCGCATATAGGCCAGAGGGGCTACCTCGATGTTGCCCCGCTCCAGGTATTTCTGGTACGTCTCCGCCCCCAGCATATCAAACAGGGCGTCGTACAGGGGCCGCAGATAGGGGTCCACCTTGCTCTGCAAATCCCCCGGCAGGAAGCCCAGCCGCTCCCCGGCCTCCACGGCGGGGCGGGTCAGGATGATGCGGTTGA
>OIWV01003486.1_pt1 | contig 10193 bp, 10 predicted proteins | sample 1587751 | NCBI WGS metagenome assembly OIWV01 (sample SAMEA3888913, study PRJEB22519) | human gut metagenome | biome: human gut; feature: human-associated habitat; material: faeces | place: Denmark | collected 2010 | reverse complement strand
GCTTATATGAATTATAATAAAGCTAAATAATGGCTGGAGGTGTATAAAATGGCTGCAAAGGGAGCAAGAGAACCAATAACATTGGAATGTACAGAATGTAAAAGAAGAACATACATGACAGAAAAAAATAAGAAGAACAATACAGAAAGATTAGAAATAACAAAGTACTGCAAATTCTGTCATAAACGTACTACACATAAGGAAACAAAATAAAAATCCTTAAGGGGGAAAGACAATGGCTAAAGAAGCAAAAAAGAAAGAAAAAAAGATGAAGGACAATACTAACAAAAAAGCCAGCAATAAAGATAAGAGACATTTTTTTAAAGATGTTAAAGCTGAACTTAAAAAAGTAATTTGGCCTACTCCAAAGCAATTGTTAAATAATACATTAGCAGTTATTGCTTCTGTTTTAATAGTTGGAGTAATAGTATTTCTATTAGATCTTTGCTTTGAAAAGATTAATACTTTTGGAGTTGAAAAATTAAAGACTATTGTTCAATCTTCACAAAATGAAGAAGCTGACCAAAACACTGTAGATAATTCAAATACAGAATCTAATGCAGAAAATACAAATAGTGAAGCAGAAGGTTCAAATGAGGAATCTGAAACAGTAAGTGAAGATACTTCAAGTGAAGAAAATACAGATAATTCAGATAATGCTGAATAATTTTATGAAGGAGGCTAGAACATGTCTCAAGAAAAAGTAGACTTAGAACCAAAGTGGTATGTAATTCATACATATTCTGGATATGAAAATAAAGTAAAAGCAGATCTTGAACAAAAGGTAAAAAATCAAGAAATGGAAGAATATTTCTTTGATATTGTTGTGCCTATGGAAGAACAAATAGAAATAAAAGATGGAAAAAGAAAAACCAACTTAAAAAAAGTCTTCCCTGGATATGTTTTGATTAAAATGATTGTTACAGAACAAACTTGGTACATTGTAAGAAATACTAGAGGTGTTACAGGTTTTGTTGGTTCTGGAACAGACCCAATTCCACTTACTGAGGATGAAATCAGAAAGATGGGATTTGAAATATCAGAAATAAATGTAGATTATGATGTAAATGATTCAATAGAAATAATCGATGGACCATTTAAAGACTATGTTGGCGTTGTACAAGAAATAAACAAGGAAAAACATAAAGTTAAAGTATTGATTTCAATGTTTGGAAGAGAAACTCCAGTCGACTTGGAATTATCTCAAGTACAAAAAGTCAAATAAAAAAGTTTAAAACAGAATTTAAATTATTTTAAATTCATTTTAATAAATTATTTTGTTAATATACATTCTAAAAGGAGGTGCAAAAAATGGCAGAGAAAGAAATCTCAACAATAATTAAGTTACAAATACCTGCAGGTAAAGCTACACCAGCTCCACCAGTAGGACCAGCTCTAGGTGGAAGTGGTGTTAACATCATGCAATTCGTTAAAGAATTCAATGATAGAACAGCAAAACAAGCTGGATTAATTATCCCAGTTGTTATAACAGTATACAAAGATAAAACTTATACTTTCATAACAAAGGAACCACCAATGGCAGTATTAATAAAGAAAGCTGCTAAAATTGAAAAGGCTTCAGGAAAGCCAAACAGAGAAAAAGTTGCAACTATAACAATGGCACAAGTAGAAGAGATTGCTAAACAAAAAATGCCAGACTTAAACGCAGCATCATTAGAGGCAGCTATGAGTATGGTAAAAGGAACAGCTCGTTCTATGGGTGTAGTAGTAGCAGACTAGTTTTATAGAAATATAAAATAAAAATTGGGAGAATATTTAAAATATTCGAAATTACCAAAAGGAGGAAAGAAAATGGCACAAGGAAAAAGATACGTAGAAAGTGCAAAGTTAGTAGATAGAACAAAACTTTATTCTGCAAAAGAAGCACTAGAACTTATTGAAAAAATGCCAAAGGCTAAGTTTGACGAAACAGTTGAATTACATGTTAAATTAGGTGTTGACTCAAAACATGCTGACCAACAAGTTAGAGGTACAACAGTACTTCCAAATGGAACAGGTAAAACACAAAGAGTTTTAGTATTTGCTAAAGGACCAAAGGCTGACGAAGCTTTAAAAGCAGGAGCAGACTTCGTAGGAGCAGAAGAATTAATACCAAAAATAGAAAAAGAAAGTTGGTTTGATTATGATGTAATTGTTGCAACTCCAGATATGATGGGTGTTGTAGGAAGATTAGGAAAGGTATTAGGACCAAAAGGATTAATGCCAAACCCTAAATCAGGAACTGTAACAATGGATGTTACAAAAGCAATCAAAGAAATCAAATCAGGAAAAGTTGAATATAGACTTGATAAGAGTAATATAATTCACTTAGGATTTGGTAAAGTATCTTTTGGAGCAGAAAAATTAGCTGAAAACTATGACGTTATTATAAACGCTATAATCAAAGCTAAACCAGCTGCTGCAAAAGGACAATATATAAAGAGTGTAGCAATATCTACAACAATGGGTCCAAGTATGTATATTGACCAAAAATAATTTATGAAATATAGCCAAAGACAGTAGGCATAAAGTAAGACCTACCGAGGCATAAGAGCGGAAATAAATCCAATTCTTATAGCCTCGAGATGCTATACGGATTGGATTTTACTTTTAGGAGGTGAATTATAAAATGGCAAATGAGAAAACAATAGCAAAAAAACAAGCACAAGTTGACGAATTAGCAAAAGTATTAAAAGATGCTAAAGTTGTATTATTAACAGATTACAGAGGAATTACAGTTACAGACGTAACAAAATTAAGAGCTGATTTAAGAAATGCAAATGCAGAATATAAAGTTATAAAAAATAACATTATAAAAAGAGCATTAGATGCAAACGGAGAATCAGCATTAGACGAAGCTTTAGAAGGACCAGTAGCATTAGTAATTGGAAACGAAGATTACTTAGAACCATCTAAAGTAATATATAACTTTACAAAGGATCATGACTTCTACAAAATAAAGGGTGGAGTTATAGAAGGTAAAGTTATGACTGCAGAAGAAATAATAACACTAGCAAAATTACCATCAAGACAAGAATTACTTGCAAAACTTGCTGGAGCATTGCTTGGAAATATTACAAAACTTGCAGTTGCATTGGATCAGGTTAAAGACCAAAAAGCTAACGCTTAAAATTAATTATAAACGTCGTCTAACTGCGTTAACCTGCATCAAAAAATCCTCAACGTACACATAGTACGTTTCCGGTATTTTTGACTTGGTTGCCTTGTTATACTTGTTTCTAATTAATTTTAGAAAGAAATTTGATAAAAATCTTTATCAAAAATTAAATTCACATTGCCGTGAAAATAAGAACGGAAAGTTCAGAAAATGAAAAATATATAAGGAGGAAATTTAAAATGGCAAAAATAGATGAATTATTAGAGAGCATTGATGCTTTATCAGTAGCAGAACTTGCTGAATTAGTTAAAGGAATAGAAGAAAAATATGGAGTATCTGCAGCAGCAGTTGCAGCACCAGCAGCTGGAGCAGCAGCAGCAGCTGAAGAAAAATCTTCATTCAACGTAGTATTAAAGGAAGCTGGAGCAAACAAAATCCAAGTTATCAAAGTTGTTAGAGATGCAACAGGATTAGGATTAAAAGAAGCTAAAGATTTAGTTGACGGAGCTCCAAAAACAATAAAAGAGAACGTTTCTAAAGATGATGCAGAAGCATTAAAAGCTAAATTTGCTGAAGTTGGAGCAACTGTAGAATTACAATAATTGTTTCAATAAATATAATGAAAAAACTAGGTGATATTTTAACACCTAGTTTTTTCGTATTATAAATATAAATAAAAAGTCGTGTACAAACTAATTATTTTGGCTAAATTGATAAAATAAAATATTTTATGAGTGACATGTAACTTGTAAAAAATAGTTATTGTTATATTGGACTATATGAATTAGTATAATATATAACAATTTCTATATCTTGACTTTTAAATTGTGGTAATATAAAATATGAATCATACAAAGGAAATAGAGGAGGACAAATGAAAAATAAAATTTTAGTATATATTATCATAATTTTTGCAGTTTTATGTGGGCTAACACATAATGTGTATTCGCAAAGTGATGTAACTTATTTTTACGGAGAGATTTTAAATTTACAAAATTATACTGGAACAGAAGTATTGTTAAACGAAGTAAATATTGATGTAGGGAATTCTAGTGTAGAAAATACCATCATTATAAAGAACACCACAAATGAAAGTATAAATACTTTGGCAGCAATTAAACTAGAAGACGAAGATTTAGGAATATCAGTTAGTAATGTAAGTGTGAATGTCAATGACACTTATATAAATAACTTTAGAAAATATAATGGAAATTATATTTTTAATATAACTATTCCCGCAGGAGAAGCTAAGAAGGTTGTTGCTAAATATCAAACTAACAATAATTTAAATGAGGCAAAAGTAATAAAATACAGCTTACAAAAATCTAAGTGGAAAAAAATTAATGCGTTTAAAATAAATATAAAATTGCCAAGTGAAGATGTTCCACTTGTAAAAAATATTTATCCTCAATGCTATGAATTTGAAAATGATACTATTATTGCAGAATATTATGATTTTAATGTTAACGCTTTAACTCAAGATGTAATTATAGAAAAAGAAACATATAAAGATTTGCTATATGGAAGAGAAAATAGTTTTTCTGATAATGAAATTGCTATAATAAAGAATGCAAAAGATTGGATAAATAATGGAATTTATTTAGATTATAATAAATATACTACTGAAAATTCAAATTACTTAAAGGATAAAAATATCAAAATAGTTAGTACAGAAGATATATTTAAAGATTTATTAAAAATTAATGAAAATATATCGGGAACTTCAAACGTTGTTAGCTCGATTATGGAATATACATTAAATAGACAGTTATCAATAAATGGAGAAAGTGACTTACAGACATCTATTTTTTATACTTTTTATAATGAGGAAGATTGGAATTATGTTCTAACGAAGGATTATATTATAGAGAATAGTTCTAATGAAATTTATACCCTCAAAGATAAAAAGATATGTATAGATTATGTGGAATCTGAAGAAAATAAAACATTATATATTAAGAAAAATGTTTCAGGCGAATTGGAAGAAAATATGCAGACGGATACTATAGAAACAAGTGAATGGAACATATTAAGAACAAAAGATAAATCAAATTGGTCAGAAAGACCTGAGACTGGAGAAAAAATTATTTATGTTGGTATTGGGATAACTGGAGAAAAAATAGATGCAACAGAAGAGGAAAAAATTGAATATATAAATATGATAAACCCAGATTTATATATCAGAAAAGTAATTTTTGATGACAATGCTAAAACAACATATACATATATTACGACTGACGATAAAGGAAAACAAGTTCAGCAAACTGTAGAAGGTTATATTCCTATTATGATAGGCTATTATAATGAAAAACAAAAGAATGTGGCTAAACAGTATGTAACATTAAAAGATGAATATACAGATGAAAATTATTATAGTGATCAATTTTATAATGTTACAACTAAACTATTCTCAAATGATATTATTAACGAAAAATGTCTTGTGCCAACTATAGCTCAATGTGTTGGCTTTAGAATTCAAGAAGATGGTAAATATGTAATAGAGTTTTTTAAGTTTGGAAAATCTAATGGTTTGGGATCTATAAAGGAAGCAATTGCTGATAATACAGCACAAAACTTAATAAAAATAAACGAACTAAAAAATGAAAAAATAAAATCAGATGCTGAAAATGAAATAAACTATGCGACTATAAAAAATGATTCTGGAGAAGATATTAATAGTAATTTACAAGAAGAAAAGAAATCATTTAGTATAACTACTAAAGATGCTATTGTGTTAGCAATAATTGGAATGTTAATTGTAATTTGTTTAATTATATTAGAAATAAACATTATGAAGAGAAAAAATAACTAGGGGGATATATTTATGAATGAAAGAAAATCTATTGCTGGAGTAATAATTCCAATTATACTTATAATAATTTTTATTATGTGTGCGATAGTGTATTGCATATTCTTTATGAATAAACAAACTACCAAGCCTATAAATAATGAAATATCAAATATAGATAATTCAAGTACAAAAAATAATAATGTAGCAAATACTGTTAGTGAATTTACTATGACTGAAAGTGAGTTTCCTAAAGTAGATGGCGCAACAGCAATGCTTCCGATGATAGGAGAGATTACAAAGTCTGTTTTAAACTATTCGGACGAGGAAGCTCAAAAATATTTAGATGACAATACACATGGAAAAACTGCCAAAGTATATGCTAGCTTAATAAACAAAGAAAAAGATTTAATATTTGTATCTGAACCTTCTGATGATATCTTAAAACAGGCAAAAGAAGCTAATGTTGAATTTGATATGACAGGAATAGGAAGAGATGGATTTGTATTTTTGGTAAATAAAGAGAATAAAGTAGATTCGTTGACACTAGAACAAATACAAAAAATATATACAGGAGAGATTACAAATTGGAGTAGTCTTGGTGGAGAAGATGCAGAAATTATTGCTTACCAAAGAGAAGCTAATTCTGGAAGTCAAAATCTTATGGAAAAAATGGTAATGCAAGGATTAAAAATGAAGAAGCCTGAAAATACTAATTTGATGATAGGTTCTATGTCAGGATTGATAGATGGAATAGCATCATATTCAAATAGTAAAAATTCAATTGGATATTCAATTTATTTATATGCTAAAGAACAATACGTAAAAGATAATGTTAAATTTTTAGCTATTAATGGAGTAAAACCAACAGATGAAACAATAGCTAATAGGAGTTATCCATTAACAAAAGTTGTGTATGCGGTATATAGAAAAGACGAAGCGCAAAACAGCAATGTAATAAAATTAGTAAATTGGTTAAAAACAGAAGAAGGAAAAAGGGCTGTAAGTGCTGGCGGATATGTACCACTAGCAAAATAGAAAATATGCACTTTGGTAACAGAAAAAATATATATTGATTATAAAAAGAAAAAATCGTCTTATTGGGCGATTTTTTCTTTTGACATTTTTTCAAATTCTGTGGTTAATTTTTCTACAGTTTTATTATTTACGAATTGTTCTGCTTGCTTTACAGTAAATTCAAATAATTTGGCATCACTGCTTCCATGTGCTTTTACAACTGGTTTTTTTACTCCTAAGAACAATGCACCACCGTATTCTTTATAATCCATCATTTTCTTAAATCTATTAAGTGAAGGAAGTGCTGGAACAGATCCTAACATGGATAAGAAGTTTTTCTTTAGGCTCTCGCTTAAAGATCTTTTTATGAATTTTCCCATTCCTTCAACAGTTTTTAAGAAAATATTTCCAGTAAATCCATCGGCTATAATTGCATCGATTTTTCCAGAGAATGCATCTCTTCCTTCAACATTTCCAACAAAATTAATTCCTAATTCTGGTGATTTTTCTTTTAGTAAATTGTAGCTTTCACGTACTAATTCATTTCCTTTAGTCTCTTCTGTACCAATGTTTAAAAGGCCAATTGCAGGATTTTCAACTCCTAAGGCATCGCGTATGTAAATAGTAGACATTTGTGCAAATTGTAATAAATTAATAGGCTTACAATTTGTATTAGAACCGCAATCCATTAAAACCAATCTCTTATGATATGATGGAAGAATTCCGGCAAGTGCAGGTCTATCAACACCTTTAATTCTGCCAACTAATAAAGTAGCTCCTGTAAGAAGTGCACCAGAGTTGCCAGCTGAAATAAATACGTCACCTTTTCCTTCTTTTAAAAGATTGAAACCAACAACCATAGAAGAATCTTTCTTGTGTTTAATTGCAAGTGTAGGGGTATCTTCCATTTCTATTGTTTCTGTAGCATTATAAATTTTTAGTCTTGGAGAAATCTCCTCGGCTGTTTTGTTATAAAATTCTTTTAATTTTGCTTTAATTACTTCTTCTTTTCCAATAAGCCATAGTTCAGCATTAATTTGATTTATTGCTGCGACGGCTCCTTTAATATTAGCGTCGGGTGCATTATCTCCACCCATTGCATCTAAAAGTATAATCATAGTTATTCTCCTTTTGCATAGCATAGAATAAACACAGTAATTCTATATAAACATTTGACTTTCTATAAAAATATGTGTATAATATAAATATAGAAAACGGAAACCACAAACGTGGTTTGCCGAGAGATTAAACACATCTAACTCGCCAAAGTTAACAGATGTGTTTGTTTATTTTATTCCTTATTTGTCCACATTATAAATATAACTGTCAATAAGGCTATGTTTATAGTTAAAGAAATCATAAATCCTATAATTAGGAATAATAAAAAATCTACCATAAACACCACCTCACTTTCCCAGAGATTCACTCTGTTATGTATGGTGGCAAATCACATCTGCTTATTTTCATTTCCTATAACACCTACTATACACTATTTTGGTAATTAATTCAAGTAAACATTAAAAATTATTTTTATTTTTAGTCTAAAGATATAAAAAACGATAAAATATTGATATTTCAACATTTTATCGTTTCTTTTATGGAGGCTATAGTCAGGCAGAGTAGACTCATAATTAGCTCCAATACTGTATTTCAAAATTCAAATTGCTCATTTTAACACATTTTTAACACAATAGAATTTAATTATTTTCATATTTCATTTACATAGCAATAAATCTACAAATTAATATCTATATGATATTGTTTATTTAACGATTCAATCCTATACTTTCCTAATTTACTTGACGAATTTAATCTTTTATTTACAACATCTATAAATTCTTTTTTTACTTCAAATAACCTCATCTTATTCCATATACTATGTGCATATCCCCATTCTGCCTCACATAATTCATTATTCAAATCAGGAATAAAAAACTCTTCATTATATAGTTTATTTCTAATTATACTTTCTTCTTTGTCATTCATCAGATTATTTAATAAAATATCATATTTATCAAAATCATATTTTCCATTATCAAATTCTGTTTTTACTTCTTCAAACAGTTTATTATAATATCCAATAGAAATCTTATTTTCTAATATTTTTAGATATTCTTTCATTTTATTGCTTTCTGTTCCACATTCCCAATGCAAATGATATTTTTCCTGCATCCCTTTGGTTGTATCTAACTGTGCTATATATAAATCCATTGTATTTAAAATATCTTCATCTTTGAGGTAATGTTGTAAATCAACTATTTCAGCATATCCATACAAATAACTTAATTTTTTAAACCAATCATAAATATTTAAACTATCATCAACTTTATTCATATATTTATCATTAAAACTATCAACTCTTTGCCTCAATTGTTCTTCTGATAAATAGAAAGGGTCTATTTTTTCTATATCTTCTATTTGAGGATTATTTATTTCATCATATATAGATTCAATTATTTTTGCATTTTCTTCTATATTGATATCATCATATATTTTTGTTAAATAGTTTACTATTCTATGCTTATAATATGGACTAGCATTATTGAAGTATTTTTTCATAATATACTGTACTGATTTATCTTCGAATGCACTTAGTATACTATTGTTCTCTTTTTCCTCAACTTTCATATAATCTTTATTAATGTTCTCTACAACAGTATATATTTCCATTTGAACAAGTTCCTCTTTTTGATTTTTGTTCAACTTATCAAAATCTATATATTGCAAATTTTGATTAATAAAATCAACACACCTTTTTAAAGTTCTTAGATTTTTAACATTGCTTTTCTTAAAATACTGCTCTACAATATCAAAAAGTTTATTATTATTTAAGTATTTTTTTATTATAGAACTTTCCGCTTTTTCAGAATATTCGTCTATATTATATATTTTTTCAATAACTTTTTCTTTAAAGTTATTAAATTTGCTTTTATCTTCTGGTAACATTTTTTCACTATTAGCTATTAAAATAACATCAACTTTCTCTATACTTGATAAACTTTCAAAAAGCCCCATCAATTCATTTATATCAATATTATTGCTTTTTCTTTCTATATCATCTATAATTATTAAAATCTTTTTATTTTCTTTTTTCATATAATTATTTGTATTTTTTATTTCAGGAAATGGAATTGAAATTGATAACACACCAAGTTCTTTTCCTCCAAGTAAAGAATCATATCCTTTTTTTGCTAATCCTTTTACTTTATGCAATTCTTTATAAATATATAAATTTATTTCTGAAATTGAATTAACTCCAAATACTGAAAC
>OIWV01003481.1_pt1 | contig 10201 bp, 10 predicted proteins | sample 1587751 | NCBI WGS metagenome assembly OIWV01 (sample SAMEA3888913, study PRJEB22519) | human gut metagenome | biome: human gut; feature: human-associated habitat; material: faeces | place: Denmark | collected 2010 | reverse complement strand
ACATAAACAAATCCTCCGCATGGTCTAAGCCATACGGAGGATTAACTGTTTTACGGACACCCGTCTATCCGGCCGCCCTGCGTTTTTATTCTATTCCTTACTTGGTCAGCGCAGCGGTATCCTGCGCGATCATGAGTTCTTCGTTGGTCGGGATGACCCAGACCGTGACCTTGGAGTCGGGGGTGGAGATGATGACCTCTTCGCCGCGGAGCTTGTTCTTTTCCGCGTCGAGCTTGACGCCGAGGTACTCCAGACCGTCGCAGATGGACGCGCGCATGGAGCCGGAGTTCTCGCCGACACCGGCCGTGAAGACGATGCAGTCCACGCCGCCGAGCGCAGCCGCGTAGGCACCGATGTACTTGCGGACTTCATAGGCGAACTTGTCGAGCGCGAGCTGCGCAGCCTCGTTGCCCTTTTCGGCAGCCGCGTCCAGATCACGGAAGTCGGAGGAGATGCCGTCGGACAGGGCCAGCACGCCGGACTTCTTGTTGAGCATGGTCAGGCAGTCGTCGGCGGACATGTTGTACTTGTTCATGATGAACTGCGCGACACAGGTGTCGATATCGCCCGCGCGGGTGCCCATCGGGACGCCGGCCAGAGGCGACAGGCCCATGGAGGTATCCTGGCACTTGCCGTCCTTGACCGCGGACAGGGACGAGCCGTTGCCCAGGTGGCAGACGATGACGCGGTGCGCGTTCTCCACGCCGCCCATCAGCTCGATGCAGCGCTTGGAGACGAAGCGGTGGGAGGTGCCGTGGAAGCCGTAGCGGCGCAGATGGTCCTCGGTGTAATACTTGGTGGGGATGGCATAGCGGTAGGCCTTCGGGGGCATGGTCATATGGAACGCAGTGTCGAACACGGCGACCTGGGGCTTGCCGGGCATTGCCTTCTCGCATGCCTCAATGCCCATAAGGTTGGCAGGGTTGTGAAGCGGTCCGAGCGGGATGCAGTCGCGGATTGCCTGCTTGCAGGCATCGTCAATCAGGCAGGAGGCAACGAACTTGTCGCCGCCGTGCAGGACACGATGACCAACTGCGTCGATCTCGTCGACCGACTTGATCACGCCGTCGACGGGGTCGACGAGGATTGCCATAACAGCCTCGATGGCTTCCTTGTGGGTGGGCATAGGGATGTCCTTCTCCACCTTCTTGCCGGTCGCCGGGACCTTGTGGGTCAGACGGCCGTCGAGACCGATGCGCTCGCACAGACCCTTGGCCGTGACATTGCCGGTCGCCGGATCCATGAGCTGATACTTGAGGCTGGAGCTGCCAGCGTTGATGACCAGTACATTCATTGTTCCATTCACTCCTGTGTTTCTTTTTTCAGTCATTCGTGGTACTATATTCATAGCTATTGTTCATCATACAACAAAAGCAAAAGGGAAACAAGAGTTTCCCAAGATTTTTTTATCGGAGGGCCGCTTATGCAGACGGTCGGCGTGATCTGTGAATATAACCCCTTCCATCTCGGCCACGCGCGGCAGCTGGCCGCGGTCCGGCAGCAGCTGGGTGGGGATGCGGCCGTCGTCTGCCTCATGAGCGGCAATTATGTCCAGCGGGGCGAGCCTGCAGTCTTTGACAAGCGCGTGCGCGCCCGCGCGGCGGTGGACGCGGGGGCGGATCTTGTGCTGGAGCTGCCGGTCACGGCGGCGCTGCAGTCGGCCGAGGGCTTCGCCGCCGGGGGCGTGCGGATCTTATCCGCGCTTGGCTGCGGGTATCTGAGCTTCGGGTGTGAATCGGGCAGCGGCGAGGCGCTTTTCCGCGCAGCGGAAGCGTCGTGCGCGCCGGAATTTGAAGCTTTCCTGCACGAAGCCATGCAGGAGGGTTTGAGCTACGCCGCCGCGCGGCAGCGGGCGCTGGCCGCTCTCGGCGCGAACGGCGGACTGCTGACGAGGCCCAACGACATTCTGGCCTTTGAATACTGCCGCGCGATCATCCGGCAGGAAAGCGGTCTGCGCCCGCTCGCCGTCCTGCGCCCCGGCGACTATCACGCGGACGAGCCGGATGCGGAACACCCGTCGGCGACCGCCGTGCGGCGGCTGATCCTGACCGGCGGAGACTGGCGGCCGTATGTCCCGGCGGAATGCGCCTGCGAAGGGGCCGTGCCGCACGCGCTTTGCTGGGGCGAGCGCGCGATGCTCGCGCGCCTGCGCGGCATGGAGCAGGCGGACTGGGCGCGCACCGCGCATGGCTCCGAGGGCCTGTGGTCCAAGGTGTGGAAGGCCGTCTTGTCACAGCCGGACTACGAGAGCATCCTTGCCGCGGCCAAATCGAAGCGCTACCCGCGCACGCGGCTGCAGCGACTGCTGCTGTGCGCGTATCTCGGCATCAGCGAGGAAACGCTCCGGCAGACGCCGCCCTACGTGCGCGTGCTGGCCTTTGATGAGCGGGGACAGACCGTTTTGCGGCAGGCAAAAAAGAGCGGCGGCTGTATGCTTGTGAATGCCGGGCAGACGCCGCCGGACGCGGCGTATTATGAGCTGGAGCGCCGCGCCGCGGATCTGTATACGCTCTTTTCCCGCCCGGGCGCCCCATGCAGCGCCGGGACAGAACGCGGCACCCGGATCTATCAACGGAAACCTTAAATTTTGCGGTATTTTCCGAACCCCTCTTGACAAATCACGCCTCCTGTGCTACTGTGTTAATCACTTAATACAGCAGTACAGGAGGTGACTTCATGTCCTGGCAATTTCAGGCCGATCAACCCATCTATACGCAGCTCGTCGCGCGCTTGCAGCAGCAGATCGTTTCCGGCGTCTATCCGCCCGGGAGCAAGCTTCCATCGGTGCGCGAGCTTGCAGCCGATGCCGGTGCCAACCCGAATACCGTGCAGCGCGCCTTTGCCGAGCTGGAGCGCGCGGGACTGATCTACACGCAGCGCACCGCCGGCAAGTTCGTCACCGAGGATGCAGCCGCCGTCGCCGCTGCGCGCCGCTCGCTCGCCGAGGCGCAGACCCGGCAGTATCTCGCGGCCATGCGTGCGCTTGGCTGCGGAAAGCAGGAAATTCACAATCTATTCGATCAAATGGAGGAACAGGAACATGCCGATCTTTGAATGCCGCGCGCTGGAAAAGCGCTATGGCGCGGCCATGGCGCTCGACCATATCGATCTCGCGCTCGAACCCGGCCGTATCGTTGGCCTGCTTGGGCCAAACGGCAGCGGAAAATCCACCCTGATCAAGCTTGCCATGGGGCTGCTGCAGCCCACCAGCGGAGAAGTGCTGATCGGCGGCCAGGCACCGTCACCGCAGACCAACGCCGTCGTGTCCTATCTGCCGGACCGCATCACTCTCAGCCCCTGGATGAAGACGCGCCAGCTGCTTGATTTCTATGGCGACTTCTTTGCCGATTTTGACCGCGCAGCCGCCGAACGGATGCTCTCGCAGCTCGGTCTGGATCTCAACCAGTCCGTCCGTCAGATGTCCAAGGGCATGAAGGAAAAGGTCCAGCTCGTGCTTACCATGAGCCGCAGAGCGAAGCTCTATCTGCTCGACGAGCCGATCGGCGGCGTCGATCCCGCCACGCGCGATTATATCCTGCATACTATTATTTCAAACTATAACCCCGAGGCTGCCGTCATCATCAGCACACACCTGATCGCCGATGTCGAGCCGGTGCTTGATGATGTCATTTTCCTCGATCATGGACACGTCGCGCTGCACGAGAGCTGCGAGGAGATCCGCGAGACGCGCGGCCAGTCGGTCGACGCCCTGTTCCGGGAGGTATTCAAATGCTGGGAAAACTGATCAAACACGAGTTCCGCGCCACAGGCCGTCTGATGGCGCCGCTGTTCGGCGCGCTCTTGCTGCTGGCTGTCTTTTCCCGCGTCGCAAATCAGATCCTGCAGCAGGTGCCGAATCCCACGCGCGTCCTCTATATTGTCAGCGTCCTGCTCGCCATTGTCTATGTGCTGGCGGGTCTTGGCGTGATGGTCTTCTCCACCGTTCTGATGATCAAGCGCTTCCACCAGAACTTCCTCACTGACGAGGGCTATCTCATGTTCACGCTTCCCGTCAGTGTCCACAGCCTGCTCTGGTCGAAGCTGATTACCGCCGCGCTCTTTTTCCTGTTCACGTTTGCGGCGGAGCTGCTGGCCCTCGCCATCGTGATCTGGCAGGGCGGCGTGTCAACAGAGCTATATAACAACTTTATATCCGGACTGCGCGAGCTGGGCAGCTATTACACCGGTAACGGCATCACCATTGCGCTGGAGACCTTTGCGATGCTGTTCGTCAGCCTGCTTGTCACCTGCCTGCTGTTCTACGCGCCCATGTCCATCGGCTACAGCTTTGCCAACCATAAGGGGCTTCTTTCCGTCGTGTTCTATTTTGTCATTCAGGCCGTGCAGCAGATCTTCGGCGTCTTTACGCTTGCAGGCCTTGCAGATGACAGCTCCCTCCTGAACCACCTGCTGCAAAATGTCTTTTCAGGCGGCCGTATGGTCGTCGTCAATGGGGTCGTCAGTGAGGCTCCGCACGCCGTCGCCCAGTTTTTCCACGGTACCATGCTCCTGTCCCTGCTCGCAGATCTTGTCCTCGGCGCGATCCTCTATTTTCTCACCTACTTCATGCTCCGCAAACGCCGGAACCTCCAGTAAGCGGCACAGCCGGCCTGCAGCCCGACGGCTGCAGGCTGTTTTTTGCGTTCCAGAAGAAAAATTGAAAATTATCCTTGCATTCTGGCGCATCCTGTGGTACTATATCTAGGCGTTTGAACCAAGGGAAGGGCAGTCTGCCTTTTTACAGAAATCTGATGAGAGAGGTGAAACTCATGAAGGAAGGTATCCATCCCAAGTACGAACAGACTACTATCAGATGCGCGTGTGGTGCAGTTATTGAGACTGGTTCTACCAAAAAGGACATCAAGGTTGAAATTTGCTCCAAGTGTCACCCGTTCTACACCGGCAAGCAGAAGCTTGTTGACACCGGTGGACGTGTTGACCGTTTCAACAAGAAATACGGCCTGAAGTAAGAAGACAGTCCGCACCGCGTATCGGTGCGGACTTTTTTCATATATGTCGCAATTTGCAAGAAACTGACGGAAGACGATACATGGAAGAACTGAATCAGAAACGAATCGACCGGGCCGTGCTCGTCGGCCTCAACGCGGACTGCTTTCCAAAGGAAGAGACCGCGACGGAGACGACGCTTGATGAGCTCGAAGCCCTGCTCAATACCGCCGGCGGCGAATGCGCCGGCAAGATCCTGCAGAACAAGCACACGCCCGACCCCCGCTCGTTCATCGGCGAGGGCAAGGCTGAGGAGGTGCGCCAGCTGGTCTTGTCCACGGGCGCGAACATGGTCATTTTCGATAACGACCTCACGCCCTCGCAGACGCGCACGCTGGAGGATATTTTAAAGACCACCGTGCTCGACCGCAGCGCGCTCATCCTCGACATCTTCGCCCAGCGGGCCAAGACGCGCGAGGGCAAGCTCCAGGTCGAGCTGGCGCAGTATCAGTATTACCTGCCCCGGCTCACCGTCTGGAACGAGGAGATGGGCCGTCTCGGCGGCGGCATCGGCACCAGAGGCCCGGGCGAGACGCAGCTCGAGACCGACAAGCGCTACATCCGCTCGCGCATCCAGAAGCTGCGCGAAAATCTGGAAGACGTGCGCAAGGTCCGCGCCGAGCAGCGCAGAAGACGGCAGAAAAACGATCTGCCCGTCGTCGCCCTCGTGGGCTACACGAACGCGGGCAAATCGACACTGCTCAACCGCCTGACCGGCGCCGACATCCCCGCCAACGACCGCCTGTTTGACACGCTCGACACCACCACGCGGCAGCTGACGGTCTCCGACACCTGTCAGGCGCTGCTGTCGGACACGGTCGGCTTCATCGCCAAGCTGCCGCACCATCTGGTCGAGGCCTTCCGCGCCACGCTCGAGGAGCTGGAATACGCGGATCTTCTCATCCACGTCATCGACAGCGCCGACCCGGAGCGCGACGATCACATCGCGGTCGTCGACCGTCTGATCGCGGAGCTTGCAGCGCCCGGCACGCCGGTCCTGGAATGCTACAACAAGTGCGATCTCGTCGCCGACGACGAGATCCCGCGCGGGCAGGACAAGGTCGCCATCTCCGCCGCGAGCGGCTTCGGCCTCGATGCGCTCAAAGAAGCCGTCGAGCAGCTGCTCGGCCGGGGCAAGCACCATGTGAAGCTCCTGCTGCCGTATGCGGTCGGCGGCATGGTCGCCGCGCTGCACGACACGGCGCAGGTCCTGTCCAGCAGCTATACGGAAAACGGGATCGAACTTGACGCCATCGTCGATGAAACCTTGTTCGGCAGATTGCGTCAGTATGTAACAGAGGAAGTCTGATGGAGCAGCTCTGGATCCCCGCGGGGGAGGGAAATTCGGAATATATCGAAAAAAAATCCCGCTTTCTCGGTCTCGTCCTCCCCGTGACGACCGAGGCGGAGGCCCGGGCGCAGCTCGAGGCCGTCAAGAAGCGGGAATATGACGCCCGGCACAACTGCTGGGCCTACGTCCTGCACACCGGCCAGAAGCGCTACAGCGACGACGGCGAGCCGCAGGGCACCGCCGGACAGCCGATCCTGTACGTGCTCGAGCGTGAGGGCGTACAGGATGTGCTGTGCGTCGTGACGCGGTATTTCGGCGGCATCCTGCTCGGCGCGGGCGGGCTCTGCCGGGCCTATACGAAGGCCGCGAAGGACGCGCTGGACGACGCGGGCATCTCCGAGCTGCGCCCGTGGAGCGTGCTGCGGCTCGATTGCCCCTACGCGCTGTTTGAGCGCGTGAAGCTCGAGGCGGACAAGCGCGGCGGGCTGGTCCGGGACGCGGACTACGGCGCGCAGATCGCGCTGACGATCCTTCTGCCGCAGCCGGAGGAAGCCGCGTTCCGGAAGGCCCTGCAGGAGCTTTCCGCCGGGAGCCTCGCGCCGGAAACGACCGGCACGGAGCTGCGCGGCGTGCGCATCCGGTGAACGCCAGATCACAGCTTTTCAAAAAATTCACGCAAACGCCACACGGAATTTAAAATTTCCGTTTATTCTGACATTGTAAGGTGGGACCGATATGACCGTGCGCGAACGGATGGAGCAGGAGGAATATGACGTTCTCTCCCAGCAGGCCCAGAAGGCCGCCGAGACGAAGGGCCGCCCCTCGCCGGAGGAGGACAACGACGTGCGCACCTGCTACCAGCGCGACGCCGACCGCATCCTGCACAGCAAGTCCTTCCGCCGGCTGATGCACAAGACGCAGGTCTTCCTCTCGCCGGAGGGCGACCATTACCGCACCCGCATGACCCACACGCTGGAGGTCGCGCGCATCGCGCGGACGATCTGCCGCGGGCTGCGGCTCAATCAGGATCTGGCGGAGGCCGCGGCCTACGGCCACGACCTGGGCCACACGCCGTTCGGCCACGCGGGCGAAAAGGCGCTTTCCAGCATGATGGAAAAGCCGTTCCGCCACAACGAGCAGTCGCTGCGCGTGGTGGACAAGCTCGAGCGCGGCGGCACGGGGCTGAACCTGACCTACGAGGTCCGCATGGGCATCCTCGGCCACACCGGAGATTTCATCCCCGAGACGCTCGAGGGCCAGATCGTGCGCACATCCGACCGCATCGCGTATATCAACCACGACATCGACGACGCCATGCGCGCCGGGATCCTGACCGAGGCCGACATCCCGCCGGAGATCGCAGAGATCCTCGGCCATTCGCACTCGCAGCGGATCAACACGCTCGTCGAGAATATGATCGACAACACGATCGCCACCGGCACGCTCGGCATGCAGCCGGAGATCGCGCAGGCGATGGACCGGCTGCGCACGTTCATGTTCGCCCGGGTCTACACCAATCCCGTCGCCAAGGGCGAGGAGACCAAGGCGAAGGACATGCTCTGCCGTCTCTTTGAATATTACATGCGGCGCCCGGAAAAGCTCCCGGCGGATTTTCTGCCGCAGCTGGACTTTGACGGCATGGAGCGCATCGTCTGCGACTACATCGCCGGTATGACCGACCGCTACGCGGTCTACAAGTATTCCGAGCTCTTCATCCCCACGACGTGGCAGATGCGGTAAGCACCGGAAGATCCCATTTGAGAAAGGAGGTTTCTGCCTTGGCATTTCCGCAGCCGTTTCTTGACGCGCTCATCGACCGCAACCCCATCGACGAGGTCGTGGGACAATATGTGAGCCTGACGCGCCGGGGCTCGAACCTCTTCGGCCTCTGCCCGTTCCACTCGGAAAAGACCGGCTCCTTCTCCGTCGCGCCCCAGAAGGGCATCTACTACTGCTTCGGCTGCCACGCGGGCGGCGGCGTGGTCAACTTCATCATGCAGATCGAGGGGCTGGACTTCCCCGACGCCGTCCGCTTCCTCGCCAAGCGCGCGGGGATGGAGGTACCAGAGGACGAGGCCTACCACTCGCAGTATCAGAAGCAGGAGCGCCTTTGGGCCCTGTGCAAGGACGCGGCGCGGTTTTTCCGCCAGCAGCTGTTTTCCCCCGTGGGCAAGCCCGCGCAGGCGTACATACAGAAGCGGGCGCTCAGCATGGACACCGTCAAGCGCTTCGGCCTTGGCTTCAGCCCGGACGCGTGGGCGGCGCTCACGGACACCATGAAGGAAAAGGGCTACCGGCTCGACGAGCTCATCGACGCCGGGCTCTCCATCCGGGGCAAAAACGGCGGCGTGTATGACCGCTTCCGCAACCGCCTCATGTTCCCCATCATCGACATCCGGGGGAACGTCATCGGCTTCGGCGGCCGCGTGATGGACGATTCGACGCCCAAATACCTCAACTCGCCGGAGACGCTCATCTTCAACAAACGCAAAAATCTCTTCGCGCTCAACGTCGCCCGCAAGAGCAAGCAGGGCCGCATCATCCTCACCGAGGGCTATATGGACGCCATCGCCCTGCACCAGTACGGGTTCGACTGCGCCGTGGCCTCGCTCGGCACGTCGCTGACGGAGGAGCACGCGAATATCCTCGCCAAGTACACCAATCAGGTCATCCTGACCTACGACGGCGACGAGGCCGGGCAGAACGCCACGCGCCGCGCCATCCCGATGCTCGAAAAGACCGGCATCCAGGTGCGCGTCCTGCGGATGCAGGGAGCGAAGGACCCGGACGAATTTCTGAAAAAATACGGCGCGCAGCGCTTTGAGGTCCTGCTTGACAGCTGCCAGAACCAGGCCGAATACCGGCTCGACAGTCTCCGGCGCAAATTCGACCTGACGCTCGACGAGCAGCGCGTGGAATTTCTCTCGCAGGCCGCCGCGCTCATCGCCTCGTTCCCGAACGCGGTGCAGCGCGAGATCTACGGCCGCCGCGCGGCTGAGGCCGCAGGCATCACGCCCGAGGCCATGCAGCTGGAGGTCAAAAAGGCCTACCGCAAGTCCCGCGCCATCGAAAAGCGCAAACGCGAGGCGCAGGAGCTCGACATCGCGCGCCAGCGCGCGCCGAAGATCCGCGCCATCCACTACGACAATCTGCGCTCGGCCACGGCCGAAGAAGGGCTCATCTGCATGCTCCTGCGCGAGCCGGAGCTGATCGCGGGCGTGAAGCTCCCGGCGGAGGCGTGCTCGGTCGATCTGTTCGGCCGGGTGCTGACGCAGCTTCGCCAGCGGGTGCAGTCCGGCCGGCCGGTCTCGCTCGCCGCGATGGAGGGAGAATTCACCCCGGAGGAGATGTCGCACCTGTCGTATATCCTGAGCAAGGACACATCTCCGGTCTCGGATGAGGCGCTCGCGGATTATCTGCGCGTGATCCAGGAAGAATATGAGGGCCGGACCCGCGCCCGCTCGGAAGACAGCCTGCGGCTGCTCGCCGAGCAGAAGAGATCGACAAAACAGTATGGAGGGTAAGCAATGGGAAAAGAATTGGAACTTCTGCAGAAGATGGATCTCACGGCAGAAAACCGCCAAAAGCTCGAAGCGCTGATTACCGAGGCGAAAAAGACCGGCAAGGTCTCCTCCAAGCATCTGGTCGAAACGCTCGACGACGTCGACGCCACGCAGGCGCAGACCGAGCAGTTCTATGACATTCTGGAGCAGGCCGGGATCGAGATCGACGTGTCGGACGTGCTGGATCTGATCGGCTCGGCCGACATGGACAACCCCACGCTCAGCGAAATGCAGGCCATCGAGGACGAGGGCCTCAACGTTTCCAATGAAAATATCGAGGATATTGACGACTCCAACGTCAAGCTCGACGACCCCATCCGGATGTATCTCAAGGAGATCG
>OIWV01003480.1_pt1 | contig 10216 bp, 8 predicted proteins | sample 1587751 | NCBI WGS metagenome assembly OIWV01 (sample SAMEA3888913, study PRJEB22519) | human gut metagenome | biome: human gut; feature: human-associated habitat; material: faeces | place: Denmark | collected 2010 | reverse complement strand
ACTGGAACGATATCCGGTGAAAGACTGGCACGGCGGCAAGGTACACCGCATTCGCTCTCATGTCCTGCACCTGATGCGTGGACAGGTCTTCGAGCTGGAAGGCTATCACTTCTTCACCATGGGCGGAGCAAAAAGCCATGATACGGAGGACGGCATTCTGGAACCGGGTGCTCCGGATTTTGAGCGAAAGCTCCTGATGCTGCAGAGAAATCCCCGAGCGAGGTATCGCATCAATCACATTTCATGGTGGGCGCAGGAGATGCCTTCTGAGGAGGAGTACGCTGAAGCACGGAAAAATCTGGCCAAGGTCGATTGGGCGGTGGACTATGTTATCACGCACTGCGCTCCCACCAGCATTGCTCTCATGGAAAACCGCCACAATGAGGCAGACCCGCTCACAGATTTCCTGCAGGAGGTCAAGGAGAGAGCACATTATCACTACTGGCTGTTCGGCCATTACCACGACAACCGGGCCATTGATGAAAAGCACATACTGCTCTGGGAGCAGATCGTACAAGTTATCTGAAACAGGTCAAGGCAGAGAAAAACACGGCGATGTTACCGTGCTTTTCTCTGCTTTGAGCGTTGAATCAGGCGCTGTGCGCCGGAAAGGAGAAACTATGAATATCCGAAAGGCTGTGGACTACAGCACAATGTTTGCCACACTGGAATCTGTCATGAAAGCAGATCTGCCGCAGATGGAGCTGTACTGCGAAATCGGCAAGGCCGTCTGTGCCCACTCGGAAAAGGGTGCAGCGGTAGCCGCTGCGGAGTTCCTGAAAGAACAGTACCCGGATATGACCGGCATCTCTCCGCGCAATGTGCGCCGGATGCGGAACTTTTGGCAATTGTATAGCAGCATGCCGGAACTGCTTGGCGAAGCGCTTTGCCTGAATTGGACGCAGAATGTTGTGATCTTGGAGGCGGAGTTGACCGCAGAGGAGCGCTGCTGGTACATCCGGCAGGCCGCTGCACAGAACCTATCCAAGTCGGAGCTTCTGCGAATGATCGAGGATTTCGCACATCTGGAAAGTGTTCTCGACGAAAAGGTCGATGTGTGGTATAATGAGGACAACGACGAGATTTCGGAGAGAACGCAGTATGAAGAAGATCCTGTTTATCTGCCACGGCAATATCTGCCGCAGCCCGATGGCCGAGTTCGTGATGAAGGACTTGGTAAAGAAGGCTGGGCTGGCGTCACAGTTTCATATCGAATCGGCAGCTACCAGCCGGGAGGAGATCGGCAACCCGGTCTATCCTCCGGCACGGCGCAAGCTGGCCGAGCATGGGATCTCCTGCGAAGGCCATGCCGCACGGCAGTTGACAAATCGGGATTACGACGAATACGATCTCCTGATCGGCATGGACCAGGCCAACCTCCGGGATATGTACCGTATCTGCGGCGGCGACTATGTCGGCAAGATGTCCCTCCTGATGGATCACACCGCCCATCCCGGCAATGTGGCAGACCCATGGTACACCGAGGACTTCGAGGCGACCTGGCAGGATGTGCTGGATGGCTGCCAAGGACTTATGAAAGAATTCATGACAGAACGAGGTGATTCAAATGACACAAAACGATAATATCCAACTGTTCGAAAACAAGCGTATTCGAACCGCATGGGATGAGGAAAAGGAAGAATGGTACTTTTCCGTCGTTGATGTGGTAGCTGTGCTGACTGATCAGCCAGATCATCAGGCAGCTCGTAACTACTGGAAGGTAACGAAGAAACGCCTGAAGGATGAGGGAAATGAAACGGTTACAGCTTGTAACCAGTTGAAAATGACCGCTTCGGATGGCAAAAAACGACTGACTGATGTAGCCGATACCGAGCAGCTTCTCCGAATCATCCAGTCTATTCCTTCCCCGAAGGCAGAACCGTTCAAGTTGTGGCTGGCACAGGTCGGTCGAGAGCGTATCGAGGAGACCATCGACCCGGAGCTGACCATTGACCGTGCTCTGGAAACCTATCTCAAGAAGGGTTACAGCCGTGAGTGGATCAATCAGCGGCTGCAGGCCATCCAGGTCCGTAAAGAACTGACGGATGAATGGGATGCCCGCGGTGTGCAGAAAGGCGTAGAGTACGCCATCCTCACGGACGAGATTTCCCGAGCCTGGTCTGGCATGTCCACCCGGCAGTACAAAAATCTGAAGGGCTTGAAAAAGGAAAACCTTCGTGATAACATGACTACGCTGGAACTGGTACTGAATATGCTGGCGGAGGCCACTACCACTCAGTTTTCAAGAGATCGCAAACCAACGACCTTCCAAGAGAATTTGGCAGTTGCCAAGGCGGGCGGTCAGGTGGCTGGACGAACCAGAAAAGACATTGAGTCCCAGTCAGACACGCCGGTCATTACTGCTAAGAATGCCGCACAGCTTAATCAGGTAGTGACAGATCTGCTGGAAGGAGCAGTCTCTGACACAACTGAAGAATCAAAAGACAAGTGAGTTCTGTGCATCAAGTTTTTCTTGCTGTCATACGACGTTTTTTAAAAGCAAATTTCAAAAGATCTATAGTGTTGAGTTATGACATAAAACCAGAGACCTGTGGGATCACAGGTCTCTGGTTTTTTTCGTGTTTGCAGGACTCTTGAATAAACGGAAAAAGTCGTGCATAATGCGTGCATAACGCCACCATAACGGCGGCAAAAAGTGCGAAATCGTGGTTTTAGAAAAGTGATTTTTGAGGAATTTTGAAAGAACATTTTCGAGCCGAAAATAAACGGAATATTGTTTTATACGTCTGCGAGCGGTTGACCCTCCTGTTTCAAAATGCGGTAGGAGACGGACAATCCATGCTCTGTGCGCAGCCTGATAGACTCCCCGGGCAGCAGAGTGATTTCTTCATCGAGCTGAACGCACTCTCTGCTGCTGTTCGGTAGATACTCGGTGGTGGAGGGATCATTGTGCTGATGGACATATTCTGCTTCCTCCGTCATTTTAATTTGTACTTTTTCTCCGCCCCTCGGCCGACGATCTCGATCAGCCCATTCTCGTGCATCTGCCGGGCCAGGAGATATGCTCTTGTCTTTTTGACATTCAGAAGCTCCTGCAGATCTTCATCGGTCATTTCGCCGTACTCTGACAGATGATCCAGTACCGTTTTCATCTGGGGCGTGACGGTGACAGGCGCTTTTTCGGTCACTTCCGGCGTATGCTCGGCAGCACCGGCGCAGGTATTCATGTTTGGCAGCACGATCCGAAACGCATTGGTCGTTGCTTCGATGCTGGGCTGCACGGGGCAGTTCTCATAGAGCTTGAAGATCGAGCCGCCGAACTCCTTGCTATCCCGGAACTCCGTGCAGGATTCATCGTTGAATACGGCGGTTTTGGTGGTGTGCAGGCATTGGTCGGAGAGCAGCAGTGCCAGGTTCGTGAAAACATCGTTTTTGGTAATGCCCAAGGCTCGATATTTTCCCACCGAGAATTCAACGCCGTATTGCTGGAAAGCCGCCTTTGCCGCCTCAAAGGTCAGATCCTGGTCAAGGCAGCGGTCATCTTCAAAAAGGAACCGCCAACAAACTTGACGGTTCCAAAGAACACATGTACTCCATCATCGGATCGCCTCGCCCAAAATCCGCTGCACCATCCACGGTACGCAAATGGACACGTCACCGTTCACTTCTGCAGCTTCACCAAGTCAGCCAAAATAAAAACCGGCAAAAACAGGATAAACAGGATCGTCATCCAACCGAAGTCCTTCATACTTGTTCCCTCCTTTCACAGCGTGAATGCGCCGTCGTCCTTGCCATCCACGGCGTAATCAAGCAGTGTCCTCTTACAGACGGCAGCGAAGTAGTCGCTGCGATCATATTCGGCTCTGAACTTCTTCTCGATTTGCTCCAAAATGTCCTTGAGCTGCAGCATGACCGCAAATTCGTGCTTGCAGTGGTCGCCGCAGAAGCAGGAGCAGACAAGCTCGCCGATCTCTCCGTTTTTGTAGGTAAATTCCACCTCGTAGGGGGAGGCGCCCTCCACAATGGCGTAGCCCCGGTGGCCGTCCAGGCTGATGCAGCGCACCAGGCCGCGGCGGTAATAGTCGCATCCGCGCTCCGCCACGGCGGCCGTCACCTTCATCTCCTTCAGCTCACTCAGCGGGAACACGGTGTCGTCGGTGCCACAGGCGAACTCGTCCTCCAGCTTTTGCGGCGGCAGGAACCAGGTGACGATCTTTTGCGCCGACAAGGCGCAGCGATCGAAGGTGATGAAATGGGAGCCGACGGCGTAAAATTGCCCATGTACGGCGGTGTCCGCCACGGCGATCACCCGCTTGTAGTCCGAGAGCTTGATCTTGAAATTGTAGCTGACCTCTTATTCAAAGTCTGCAATCTGCCGCAAAGCCCAATAAGTTCACAACTGAATTTCTCAAAACCATGGGTTTTAATAGCTCTAACGATAGAGCGGTATTAAATTTGTTCAAGCGTTTGGGCTTTTTAACGGCGGATGGAGTCCCAACAGGATATTACGATCAGTTGCGTGATAAGGTTTTATTGGCTAATATATTGGAATACTGATTGTTTCCGCCCGATAATCTTTTTTATTTGACGGAATCCTGTAATTCTACTTAAGCCCCAAATCGGCAAGTTTCCGTAGAAACTTGCCGATTCTTAATTATATTCAATTGTTTCTTCCCGCAGCAAGTCTTTGAACATGATACTCATATAATCGCTGCGGCCATAAAGAACACGGTCAATGTAGACATCGCTGCCTTGCACACGGTAAAACACCATATAATTGCCACTAACAAGAAAACGATAGTCTGTTCCTACATCTGCAATAGAGGATAACGGGGTTCCCATCTCTGCAAAGTTTTTCAAGTGGCCAACCGTATCCATAATGCGATTGATCACATGCTCAGCAGCAGAACGGTTCTGAAGCTCCGATACGATATAGTCCCAAATATCATCCAAATCATGGCGGGACTCGGGCGAATAATGAATTTTATTCTTCATTCGCTCTTGCGCGGAAGTGCGCCCTCATATCGTCCGGTGTCAGCCAGCCTTCTGTTTCGCCGGAGTGGCGGCCTTTTGCAAGCTCATTCATCAGGCGGATGGTCGCCTGTGTTCTCTCATAGTCCTGCATATCCACGATAGCGTACCGCCCGCGCCCGTTTTTCGTCAAAAAGACAGGAGCGCCCACAGTCACATCATGCAGTACCTCGCTGTAATTTCGCAGGTCAGAAATGGGTTTAATGTTCGGCATATCTATCAGCTCCTTTCAAACATAGTATATCCCATTCTGCTGTAAAATTCAACAACAAGTTTGCAGCACACATATTTGCGGAAATATGGCTACCCATATATTTGGAATAAATACCTCTTGCCAACTACCAGCAAACCATTGATATATCTGTATTTTCTGAGATCCTATAATTACACTCGGACCATAAAACCAGAGACCTGTGGGATCACAGGTCTCTGGTTTTTTCGTGTTTGCGGCCCATAAGCGCGTATCCCCCTGTTATACTCGCCTATGGGCCGCACCCGCACCACCGTACGCAGCGGCCAGGTCATAAGCATCCGGCCGGTCCGCTCTCCTGGGGCCGTGTCTCCCAATAGATTGTTTTTCGTTTAACGAAATTATTTCGTGTGCGTAGAGCATCGCCTGCCAGCTGCCTGGTCATTTTGCACAAAGCGCCCCCGGCAGCCGTATGAATACCCACAAAGCCCGCTGAGATGGTCGGATTTTTGTGACATAATTCACAAAGTTCTGCATAAAATGAGGCTGTGATTTTGACTAAGGCGAAAGGGCGCAGCCCGGAAAGGAGGGGAAATCCGTAAGAAATCAATCAAGGAAACTGTGCCGGTTGACAAGATAGCGTTAAGAAGCCTGTATATTACTTTACACAAGAAAACAGTCATGGTAAAGTGACCATAGTCCCCTTCCGGACAAAGCGGGACATCCATATGAGTAAGGAGAGAAAGCAATGGAAGAAAGAAAAGGCTTCGGGTCCAATTTCGGATTCCTCATGGCGGCCATCGGCTCAGCCGTCGGCCTGGGCAACATCTGGGGCTTCCCCAATAAGATGGGCGCCAACGGCGGCTTCAGATTCCTCATCATCTATCTGATCCTGGCGGCGTGCTGCGGCTTCATCGTTATGATGGGCGAGCTGGCCCTGGGCCGCAAGACCGGCCGGGGCGCCATCGGCGCTTACAAGGTCCTGTCCAAGAGGTTCAAGTGGCTGGGCTGGCTGGGCGTTCTGTCGGCGTTCCTGATCCTGGGCTTCTACTGCGCCCTGGGCGGCTACTGCCTGAAGTATGTGACCCTGAACGTGGGCAACCTGTTCCATGCCGGCTTCGGCACCGGCACCCTGGACGGCGCCGGCGTGTTCGGCGCCCTGATGGCCAACCAGGGCGAGGCCGTGATCTACGGTCTGATCTTCGTGGCCCTGACCATGATCATCGTTATGGGCGGCGTCGGCGGCGGTATCGAAAAGGTCTGCTCCGTGGGTATGCCCGCTCTGTTCGTGATGCTGGTGATCTGCATCATCCGTTCCTGCACCCTGGAGGGCGCGTCAGAGGGCCTGAAGTATATGTTCGTCCCCGGCTGGGCTCTGGCCAACGGCGTCATCAAGGAAGCGCCTGACTTCTTCTCTGTAGTATCCACAGCAGGCGGCCAGATGTTCTTCTCTCTGTCCCTGGGCATGGCGGCCATGATCACCTACGGCTCCTATCTGGATAAGAAGGAGAACCTGCAGAAAAACGCCATCATCATCGTGGTGATGGATACCCTGGTGGCCCTGATGGCCGGTCTGTGCGTGATCCCCGGCCGTTTCGCCCTGGACCCCACCGGCACGCTGGGCGGCCCCTCCCTGCTGTTCGTCACCATGCAGAACGTGTTCGACCGCATGGGCGCTGCAGGCCCCATCTTCGGCATCCTGTTCTACCTGCTGGTGGTGTTTGCCGCCGTCTCCTCCTCCATCTCCCTGCTGGAGGCCGTTGTGGCCCACTTTGTGGATAAGGCCCGGGACGAGGGCAAGGGCGACAAGCGCAAGCTCTATTCCCTCATCGGCGCCATCGGCGCCGGCATCCTGTGCGTCATCGTCTGCCTGGACGCTCTGGGCAACGCCGGTATCTCCCCGGCCGACATTCTGGGCATGCGTGTGGATCCCTCCGACGAGGTGCCCACCTGGAGCGCCGACTGGCTGGACTTCTTTGACTGCATCGCCGAGGGCATTCTGATGCCTCTGGGCGCGCTGCTGATGAGCATTATGTACGGCTGGGAGCTCGGGCCCGAGGTAGTCCACGCCGAGGCCACCCGCGAGGGGCAGAAATTCGGAGCCTACGGCTGGTTCAGGATCTGCATCAAGTACATTACCCCCCTGGCCATGCTGCTGGTGCTGTACGGCCAGATCAAGGAGTTCTTCTTCTAAGCAATACATAACCCTGACATAAAACCACTCGGGCCAGGCTCATGTCTGGCCCGAGTGGTTTTATGTTAAAAAGGCTTTTTGTAAGCTGAAACCGGCCCGGAGCGAAGCCCCGGGCCGGGTGTCGTGTATCGGATCTATTCCGCTTTATTCCACCACGGGCAGGGACTTCACCACGGCGGCGCACCGGGGGCACAGGGTGTCGTGACCGGCCACGGTGCCCACGCTGGTGAGCACCTTCCAGCAGCGGGCGCACTTGACGCCCTGGGCGGGGGCCACGGTGACGGACAGGGCGTCGCCCACGGTGACCCGTACCTGGGACACGATCAGCAGGTCCGCCAGGGTATCGGCGTCCATGTCCGCCAGGAAGGCGTCCTCGGCGGGAACGGTGACATCCACCTCAGCCTCCAGGCTCTTGCCGATGGTCTTGTCGGCCCGGGCCTGCTCCAGAGCGCCGTTGACGGCGCTGCGGACGGCGGCGATGCGGGCCCAGCGGTCCATGGCGTCCTGGGGCAGGGCATAGCCCTCATAGGGCTGCACCATGCAGTTAAGCAGCACGCTGCGGCCGTCGTCGGCCTGCCGGTGGGGCATAGCCAGCCAGATCTCCTCGCAGGTGAAGGCCAGGATCGGCGCGAACATCCGGGTCATGGCGTCCAGGATCAGGAACAGGGCGGTCTGGGCGCTGCGGCGGCTGAGGCTGTTCTCCCCGTCGCAGTACAGGCGGTCCTTGATGATGTCGAAATAGAAGGAGCTCAGGTCCACCACGCAGAAATCGTTGATGGCATGGGACACGGCGTGGAACTCGTAGGCGTCGTAGCTGTCGAACACCCGGCGGATCAGGCTGTTGAGCCGGGTGACGGCCCAGCGGTCCAGCTCCTGCATATCGGCGGCCACCAGCTGCTCCGGATCGAAGCCGGTGAGGTTGTCCAGGCAGAACTTGGCGGTGTTGCGGAACTTCAGATAATTCTGGCTCAGCTGCTTGAAGATGTCGTCGGAGCAGCGGACGTCCACATGATAGTCGGAGGAGCCGGCCCACAGGCGCAGCAGGTCCGCACCGTACTTGTTGAAGATCTCGGCGGGGTCCATGCCGTTGCCCAGGGACTTGTGCATGGCGCGGCCCTGGCCGTCCACGGTCCAGCCGTGGGTCAGGCACTCCTTGAAGGGCGCGCCCCGGCCCAGAGCGCCCACGGCCACCAGCAGGGAGCTCTGGAACCAGCCGCGATACTGGTCCAGACCCTCGATATACATGGTGGCAGGCCAGAAGCCCTGGTCCCGCTCCATGGCGGCGTAGTGGGTGGAGCCGGAGTCGAACCAGCCGTCCAGGGTGTCGCTCTCCTTCTCGAAGCCGGCGCTCTTGCCGCAGTGGGGGCAGGTGAAGCCCTCCGGCAGCATATCCTCCGCCTCCATCTCGAACCAGGCATTGGAGCCCTTCTTTTCAAAGAGGCTGGCGATGGCGTCGATGGTCTCGTCGGTGCAGATGGGCTTGCCGCAGTCCTTGCAGTAGAACACCGGGATGGGCAGGCCCCAGCGGCGCTGGCGGCTGATGCACCAGTCGGTGCGCTCCAGGACCATGGACCGCAGGCGGTCCTTGCCCCAGGAGGGGACCCAGCGGACGTCCTCGCAGGCGGCGATGGCATCGTCCTTGAAGGACTCCACAGAGCAGAACCACTGGGGGGTGGCCCGGAAGATGATGGGCTTCTTGCAGCGCCAGCAGTGGGGATAGCTGTGGACGATCTCCTCACTGGCAAACAGGGACCCAGCCTCCTTCATATCCTGAAGGATCACGGGGTTGGATTCCTCGGTCTTCATACCGGCGTACTTGCCGGCGTAGTCCGTGTGGCGGCCCTGGTCGTCCACGGGGACCACCATGTCCATGCCGTAGCGCAGGCAGGTCTGATAGTCGTCGGCACCGAAGCCGGGGGCGGTGTGGACGCAGCCGGTACCGGAGTCCATGGTGACGTAATCCGCCAGCACCAGGCGGCTGGTCTTGGGCAGGAAGGGATGGCTGGCCAGCATATTCTCGTAGAAGGAGCCGGGGTGGGTCTCCACGATCTCATAGCTGTCGAAGCCGCCGATGCCCATGACCTTCTCCGTCAGGGCCTCGGCCATGATATACATCTCGCCGTTGGGGGCCTTCACCACGGCGTAGCTCTCGTCGGGGTGCAGGGCGATGGCCAGGTTGCCGGGCAGGGTCCAGATGGTGGTGGTCCAGATCACGAAGTTCAGCTTGGATTTGTCCAGATGGCTCAGCTTGCCCTGATCGTCATGCATGGGGAACTTCACATACACGGTGGTGCAGGGATCGTCCTGATACTCGATCTCAGCCTCAGCCAGAGCGGTCTCGTCATGGTAGCACCAGTACACGGGCTTCAGGCCCTTGTAGATGTAGCCCTTCTTGTACATCTCGCCAAAGACCTTGACCTCCTCGGCCTCAAAGCTGGGGTTCATGGTCTTGTAGGGGTGTTCCCAGTCGGCCACAACGCCCAGGCGCTTGAAGCCCTCCATCTGGATGCCGATATACTTTTCGGCATAGGCGTGGCAGGCGGTACGGAAGTCAGACACGCTCATGGCCTTGCGGTTGAGCTTCTGCTCCTTGATGATGGCGCTCTCGATGGGCATACCGTGGTTATCCCAGCCGGGGATATAGGGTGTGTACCGGCCACGCATGGCGTAGGACCGGACGATGATGTCCTTCAGGGACTTGTTCAGGGCGTGGCCCATGTGGAGGCTGCCGTTGGAGAACGGAGGGCCGTCGTGAAGGGAGAAGCGGGGCTTACCCTCGTTCTTCTTCAGCAGCTCGTTGTAGAGGTCCATGTCCTCCCAGCGCTTGAGCATCTCCGGCT
>OIWV01003476.1_pt1 | contig 10226 bp, 6 predicted proteins | sample 1587751 | NCBI WGS metagenome assembly OIWV01 (sample SAMEA3888913, study PRJEB22519) | human gut metagenome | biome: human gut; feature: human-associated habitat; material: faeces | place: Denmark | collected 2010 | reverse complement strand
GAGGTCCATGATGATGTCGGACTTAAAGATGCGCGGGTAGTCCTCCTTCAGGCAGTTGAGGATCTTGCCGCGGACGGGCATAACACCCTGGAACTCGGCATCGCGCGACGTTCGAATGGCGCCTGCTGCCGAGTCACCCTCTACGATGTAGATCTCGCGGCGGCTCTTGTCCTTGGAGCGGCAATCGATGAACTTTTGCACACGGTTGGCCATGTCGGTCTTCTGCTGCTCGGCGTTCTCGCGCGAGCGCTTGTTGATGAGCACCTGCTCCATGATCTTGTTGGCGGCATCTTTGTTCTCGATCAAGTAGGTCGAGAGGCGCTCCTTAAAGAATGCCGTCATGGCCTGCTGGATAAAGCGGTTATTGATGGCCTTCTTGGTCTGGTTTTCGTAGGACGTCTGGGTGGAGAAGCAGTTGGTCACCAGTACCAGGCAGTCCTGGACATCTTGCCACTTAATGCCGCTCTCGTTTTTGTTGTACTTGCCCTGTTGCTTGATGTAGGCATCGATGGCGCTGGTCAGAGCACTGCGGGCGGCCTTCTCGGGCGAACCGCCGTTCTCGAGCCACGATGAGTTGTGGTAGTACTCTTGCATCGTGAAGGTGCGCGAGAAGCACATGCACGCGGTGATCTTTACGTTGTAGTCGGGCAGGTCCTCGCGGTCGCGACCACGACGGTCGGCCTCGATAAAGAAGGGCTCGGTGAGGTAGTCGGTACCGACCTTCTCGAGCACGTAGTCCTCGATGCCCTTGGGATAGCAGAAGTCCTCTTCGGAAAACTCGCCATCGTCGCCTTCGATGCGCAGGCGGAAGGTCACGTTGGCGTTGACCACCGCCTGACGGCGCATGGTCTCGCGATACCAATCGTGGGGAATGCTAATCGAGGTAAAGACCTCAAGATCGGGGCGCCACTTGATAGTGGTGCCGGTGCGGTTCTCGTCGCTGGGCTCAATCTCGAGTGCCTTCTTCTTGGCGCCGACAACCTTACCCTTCTTAAAGTGCAGAGAGTACTTGTTGCCATCGCGCCAAACCGTGACGTCCATGTATTCGGAGGCGTACTGGGTCGCGCAGGAGCCCAGGCCGTTGGTGCCGAGCGAGAAGTCGTAGTCGCCACCCTGGTTGTTGTTGTATTTGCCGCCGGCGTAGAGCTCGCAAAAGACAAGTTCCCAGTTAAAGCGTTTCTCGGAGGGGTTCCAGTCGAGCGGGCAGCCGCGGCCGTTGTCCTCTACCTGAATGGAGCCATCGCGAAAGGCGGTAAGGGTGATGAGCTTGCCGTAGCCCTGGCGCGCCTCGTCAACGGCGTTGGACAGAATCTCGAAGGCAGCGTGTGCACAGCCATCGAGTCCGTCCGAGCCAAAGATAACGGCAGGGCGCAGGCGTACGCGCTCCTCGTCCTTGAGCTGGCGGATACTGTCGTTACCATAGTTTGCGGTGTTTTTTGCCATACTCGCTCTCTCGGTGCTCCCTTGCTGCGCTTAAGTCATATAGATAGTCAAGGTAGCATAGCCCAGCCCACAGACGATTCCAACCAACACGAAATCCATCGAACAATCGTTCGGAGTTCGATGGAGATTCGTTTACTCGGACAAAACCGAGTCGGCTCTGTCCGAGTAAGTTTGAATAGCGAACTGAAGTTATAATGTCCGCATAGTGACGATGACGAATATGGTTTTCATAATGACAGATATAGTTGACATCTTCTGATGGATGCAATATATTTCTGTCATGTTGCAACGGATATCTGTCCATTACTACGAAAGGAACTCCATGCCGGGCAAAAGGAACCTACGCATGAAGGCGGCGCGCGCGGCGGTTGGCCTTTCGCAAGCTGACCTGGCCGAGGCCGTGGGCGTTACGCGCCAGACCATCGGCCTGATCGAGGCGGGCGGCTACAACCCCACGCTCAATTTGTGCGTGGCAATCTGTAAAGCGCTACGCGTTACGTTGAACGACTTGTTTTGGGAAGACGAGAGCGACGTCGACCCTGACGCTCTTTAGGAGTTCGCTATGAAATTTGAAGATTTAAAACTCGTGCAAAAGTGGCGTGAATATGCCGGCCCAAAGGATGAGCGCCTGGAGGCCGAGAGCGCGAAGATCTACAAGATTGGTTTCGTGCTGCTTTCGTTTGGCATGTTGATGATCTTTTTCTACCAGTTTATAGCTCGACAGGTTGCGTGGGTTCACAGCGACACCAGTGAAATGCCGCATGGCTTTGCAACGCCGTTCGAGGCAGCCATGTATTTGTGGCTCGTTCTCGTGATGTTGATTTGCGCAGGACTGCAAACGCGGAAGGGCTGTGTCGATACCAATCGTTTTGGGCAAACCGAGCATCTTCCTGTTGGATATTTCCTGCTTGTCAGCGGTCTTAGCGGCGCCGCGTTCGCTCTTGTTATTGCCGCAATGCGCTGTATCGCTGAGGCGCAGATCGTACCGCTCGAAAGCGTCTTTTGGTTGGCGAACCTGGCCACGGGCGTGTTCTGCGGCGCGACGATTTTCGCGGCCACGTTTGCTGCCCTGTGCACAACGTTTTTCACGGCGAAAAGACGCCGTGCCAAGCTCGAGGCAGAACTCGACTCCTCTGATGACATCTAATGCGTAATGGGCTGGCTCTGGGTATCCAGAACCAGCCCATTTGATGTTCGATGAGCCGAGTCGGCGTCTCTCACAAAAGTAACTAGGAGCTAGCGAGGCCTATCCGAATTGGCCTCATTGGCGGTGTCGGCTTCGAGTGCCGTGCGGCGGGCGCTGTAGGCGACAAGGCCGGCACCAGCCGCGGCGAGTGCTGCTGCGGCTGCCGTCAGGGGGATGTTGCTGTCACCCGTTCCAGCAAGCGCGCCTGCTTTTCCAGAACGCTTGCTGTTACCGCGGTCCTTGCCGCTGCCAGAGCTGCTGCCGCCACCGGAGCTGCCTCCCGTGCCGGAACCGCCGCCGCTCGAGCCGCCATCGCCGTCTGCTGTCATCGGGGCGTCGTGAAGTCCTGTCGTATCCGCGCTGTCGCATACGCCGACCTGAACTTCTGAGCGTTCGCATGACGCGTCGGGCACATGAAGCTCGTGCAGTACGGCACCCAGTGCCGAGTTCGCGCCCGGTCGAATTTCCTCGAGCGTTACGGGATCGAGCGCCACCAGATTACGCGCCTTCGCATACAGCGTTACGCGTTTGCCTACTTCGTCGCTCCAGCTCTCGGGGATGGCGAAGCTCATGCGGAACTGTGCCGTGCAACCCGGTGCCAGCACGGCGTTGCCGTTGTCGGCTACCAGCGGGTGCGTTGCAAAACGTGCGCCCAGCGTCTCGAGCGCGTACTTCACGTGTGCCATGTCGTTGGCCGAAGCGTCCTCGGCAAGCTCTGGATCGTAGATTGAAGCCATGCGTGCGTTCAGTCCGAATCCGATGGAAGCGCTGGAGAACGGCTGGCTGGAGCCCTCTCGGTACAGATCGATCGTGCCGGCGGTCAGCAAGGTGTTGCCGTCGTTTCGCACCGTGACCATGAAGGATTCGCCTGCTGCTCCGGGCACCACCGCGCCCGAGGTGGCGACCGCGCCTGTCGGCGTCGCGCATGCCACCAAGGGTACTTCGATGCCGTGCAGCTCTGCCTCGCTCTTCTCCGCGCTCACAATGTGCGTGGCGAGCGCGGAGAGCATGCCTCCCGACGTAAAAAATGTCGTTATCTGATCGACGGGATGGTCCAGCTCGCACATCACGAACGGCTCCGTGAACAGATCGCCTGCCAAGGTGCTGGCGAAGATGCGGAAGTGCTTGCCCATTACTGCTACCGGGTTGCCTTCTTCGTCGTAGGTTTGTCCCACCTTGCCATCGGTATTCTCTACATAGAGCACGCACCTGCCGTTGTTGCTTACGCTAAACGATGCCGGGCCACAGCCTGCGGCGCCCACGGGCTGCGTTGCAAATGCCGATGCGCTTCGCGTCCAAGTAATATGCTGCAGCTGTTCGTTGACGGTTGCCAAAAAGCCCGAATGTTGTGGCCACGGCACCGCACGGGGTACCGTGGCGTCTGGTGGCATAACGCCCCAGCCCGCAATGGACTGGCCGATCACGGCGTACGATGCGCAGCCGCAACCGTCTGCAGTCTCGTACGCAACGGGCACCACCATTTTGCCGTTGATATTTACGGGCTCGCCCAGCTCGATACTCGACGGTGCTTGTGGAAAGCGGAGAACTTGGCGGAACGTCAGGCTGTCGCCCGCAACGTCCGACCACAGGGTAAAGCACTCCAGCGCAACCTCGGCCTCGCTGCCGAGCGCCTTTTCTGCGGTGGTTCCGCGGCGGTGGAGGTAGGCACCCGACAGACGTCCGTCGACCAGCATCTTGCCCACCGTGATGCGCGGGCACTGCAGGCAATGGTAGCCATCCTCTTGCAGGCGGCCGCGCGAAATGCTGCGCCATGACGTATGCGACACCACGCGAACTCCGCCGTTGCTTATGCGCAGGCGCACAACGGACAGTATGCCGGATGTGCTCGCCGCATCGAAAAGGGTGTTGTCGCCGTCGCGGCGCTCGCCCGAGACCAGCAACACGTAGGCGTCCTGGTTTCCTCTTCCGTCCGTATATTCCACCACGTCGAAGTCGTAATCGTATATTCCGTCGCGCTCCACGTCGTTCTCGCCAAACCCAAGGGGAAAGTCCACGGGCATGGGGGCGGACCACGTGCCGTTTGCCTTTGTGTGCACCACCAGGCGCGAGCGGCCATTGTCGCCGTAGCGCACCGAGGCGATACGGAACAGGCATTCTACGCCGGCAATCATTGCCAGCTTCATGTGGGCTTCGCTGAGCACGCCAGTAAACAGCACGTTGTCGCTCGAGGGCTTGATGCCGCCACGCTCGTCCTCCGATACACCAGCAGAATTGGTGTTGGGGTATGCAACGGCGTTCGCCGCCTGCCTGATATGGGTGTACTCATACATCGGCGCGGCGTTTTCGTCGTTGTCTATCAGTGCGTGGACGAAATGCTCGACCTGTCCCGTGTCGTCGCTTTCTGCATCCGCCTCGAGCTCAATGCACGTGACCGCTTGATCCCAATCGCGCACGACAGGCGCGACGTTTACGGCAGTGGCCTTAACCTCGGCGCGTGCGAGCAGCTCGGCGTTGGTGACGATGGTGGCCGATGCGATAAATTGCGGCACGCCGCCCGCCTTGATGTTGCCGGGCGTGCCGAAGCGGGCATCCAACGTGTAAGGCGTATCTCCACCCAATGCGAGCTCAGAGCGCTGGAGCACATACTGGTTGCCATTGTTCACCGACATATTCCACGAATCGAGGAGTGTGGGCCACGACCCCGACCAAGCCTTGGTGGTCCACTTGAACATTACGAACTGGAGTATCACATCGACATCGACGTCTGCACCTACGCGCAGTCGCGGAAGCTGGTGTCCATCTGCCTTCTCGTACCCAATGAACAGCGTGAGGGATGCGGCGCCGCGCACGGCAGACGAAGCGACGCCTGCAACGCCGGCGCCAAAGGTGACGGCAAGCCCGATCTGGATGGTGAATGAGCCCGAGGTGTTTGAAAAGTCGAGCGAAATGTTTTTAAAAAACGCCGCGCCGCTGCCGTGCGTGTGGGCACCCACGGCGAGCGCCAGCTTCGCCAGCACCCAGGGGTTGACGTTTAGGAAAAACGGCACCGGTCCTAGGGTAAACTGCTCGGTCCAATTGAGGTCGGTTCTTACCTGGAAGAGGGCCTTAATATTGCCGTATGCGGGGTCGTTGTTGTTACCCCAGGTTTTGCCCACCCAATCGTAGGCGAGCGAGCCGTACAGCTGTGTGGCGATATCCATCGTGAACAGCAGCGTGCAATGGTGGCGAAGGAGCTTGGTGTTTCTTGGATCGGTGCCCGAACCGGCACTCATGCTTTTGTACTGATTCCACTTCCCCTCCATCTCGTCGAGGTAGCGGTTTGCTTGCTTGGTGCCCGACTCGCGCGGTGACTTCTTCCAGTACTCCGGATCCGGATTGCCCGAATCGTTCATGTAGCCGACCGGCTTGTATCCTCCGCCAAACAGCACGTATCCGGCAAACGAGAAATCGAACAAAATGGGGAACGAGGGCATCCAGCACGTGAACTTATTGCCGCCGATGCCGGGAAACGCCGCCGGGAAATCAAACGGAGTGATCTCTTGGTCCATGGTAGTGGGGACGATAGTGGTCGATCCGGATTCCGCCTTTGCCGCCGGCGCGGTAACAACGGCCATAGGGGATGAGAGCGTGTAGGTTTTGCCCTGGTAGTCGAGGACAAAGCGCAGCTTGCACCCTTCTTCCAGAAGGTTTGACGCTGCATCGAGGAACTTGTCTTCGAGCGTGAACGTCGCCAGATTATTCGTGCCCGATGCGCTGGCCTTGATCTGACCGATCTGCGTGACGGTTTCGGGTGAGCTGCCCGCGGCAGGCGTCACTTTGTTGATGTGCAGCGTTGCCTGTCCACCCTGCGGCAGATGCGCCTGCACGGTAAAGGCGTGCGTGTCGGGTTGCTCGTTTGCCGTGTCGTCCTTAGGCATTGCCATAAACGTGGCATTGGCGTACTGGATGTCCCATTCGTCGAACGTGAGCTGTCGAAAGTACGGCTCGCCATCGGAAAGCGGACGCGTGGGCGCGGTTATGGCGGTGCCGCCCTGGATACGCGCAAGGGGAATCTCGACATCGCGGTAGCCTGCCGTGCTAATGGAGATGCCGCCGTTAAAGTCGTATGCGTCGAGAAGCGTTGCCTCGTCCATGTAGCCTTCCGAAAGCGGCGCGACCTCAAAGATGGCCGTGCCTTCGTCATCGGTCGTGGCGGTGAGCTGCTTGCCTGCGGCATAGCGCGATGTGAGCGTGACCTGGGCACCCGCGATGGGCGTATTTTTGTTGGCGACGTCGACCACGACCACACCAAACATGGTGCGCGAGAGAACGAGCACCCTGAAGGGGTCTTTTTCGTCGGCATAGGCTTCGGTGGGCGCGAACGGCAATATGAAGGCGTTTGCGCTTCCCGGCACGCGCGGCAACATAATGCTCGCCAGCGAGGACGCTCCGGCAACAAGTAGCGAACGGCGATCAAGCATCTTTGGCTCCCATCCCGCAGGTATCGGTGGAAATAATCCTATTTTGCGAGAAGGTGCCTCGTGGCGGTAGTGCCGTTCGATGGCCAAAATGTCCAATTTGAGTGCGCGAAAGCGTCAGGCCCCCGGAGGGCTTTCGATACGCCGGGCAGTCTGGCCGCTAGCGCAACATGTGGGCAATCAGCTCGGCGCGAGTTCCGATACCAAGCTTGGCATACACTCCTGATAGGCGGTTTTTAACGGTGCCCGGCGATACTCCCATGTGGCGTGCGATTTCGGCGTTGGTCCATCCGCGGCAGGCGAGCATGGCCATGGTGAACTCCGTGGTCGTTAAATCGTCGGCCACGTCCTCGCCCGAATCGGGGTTGTGGATGCGCCGCCAGCCGTAGCTGAATCGATACGTAATCTCGATGATGCGAGCGAAATCGTCGGGGTATTGCGATTTTAGGCATGCCTCGATGAGTCCCTGCAAAAGGCCGTGGTGCTCGCCGATGAGTTCGATAAGGCCGTCGGGGCGCGCGATGTTCCAAGCAGCTCCGAAGTGCGTTTTTGCGGCGTCGATGTCCTTGAGGCTCATGCATGCCATGGAAGCCGCCAGGTGCAGGAACAGTTCCGAGATGGGATAGCTTCCCTGTTTCATGATCAGGGCATTTTCCACCATGCCCAGGCTGCGGCCGTATTCGCCGCGCAGATACAAGGCGTGCGCCATCACGTAGCTGGCGAACAGGCGCAGGCCTTCGGGCAGATGCGCCGCAAGCGGATAAAACTCTTCGGCGGAATACGGGGAAGGCAAGTGCAGCAGGACGCTCGCGGCAGAGGCGAACAGGATATGCATGGCGTGGACGGCAGGCGATTCATCGTCAGGTGGCGTATCGAGGATGCCCGCAAGGCACCGGCGGGCATCGGCGATACGGTTGAGCGACAGACTGGCATATCCGCAGATAAAGCATGCGGAATAGCGCAGTGCGGGGTCGGTGGCGTCAAGATAGGGGCGTGCTGTCTCGGCGGCGAGCGTGGCCTGTCCGCGAAAGTACAGTGCTTCTGCCGTGGCGATGGTGCGTGAATCGGGGTCGGAAATGCCTGCAACCGCAGCGTCAATCTGCCCCGGCACAAAGGCGGTGCACATCAACGGCATGGGAATGCGCGGGTAGCCATCGCAGTCCATCTTCCATCTCCCATCAGGTGGCAACAATGCAGCAATTGTACTCCTGTTGCTCGGGGCCCCTTTCGTTTTACTGTTCGGTTAACGCTGCGGATCGTTTTGGAAGGCTTACGAGCATGGTAGTCCCGTTCTCGGAACTTGCTTCGACCTCTACCGTGCCACCGTGAAGCGCTGCAATCTCCCAAACGAGCGCTAGCCCGAGTCCTGCGCCGCCGTATGCCCTGCTGCGGGATTTATCCAGGCGAAAGAACGGTTGGAAGATGCTCTCACGGTATTGCTTGGGTATTCCCGGGCCCTGGTCTTCGACTCGCAGGAACACGTTGCTGTCGTTGTCGCGGATGGAGACGTTGACAATCGAGCCGGGGCGGCTGTAACGGATGGCGTTTTCGACCAGATTGAACACCAGCCGATAGAGGAGCGTGTCGCTCCCGATTACTAAAGCGTCTCCAGCACAATTGAGGGCTATGCCTTTATTTTCGGCAAGTGGTGCAAGGTCGGTGAGAACCTCTTCGGACAAGGGACCAAGTTCAACATCGTCCTCGCAAGGAACGCTGCGGAGCTCACTCATCTCGAGCAATACCTTGGTCATTCGAGACATGCGCTCGGTTTGTTCTTGTAACAGACCGAGCAGCTCGGCTGTTTCGGGTTGCAAACCGGAGTGCTCGGAGATGAATAGTTCAATCTGTGCTTGCATAAGGGCGAGCGGGGTGCGCAGCTCGTGGGCGGCGTTGCCGGTAAACTGACGCTGTGCAGAGAACCCTTCGCCAAGACGGGCGATCATGTCGTTGAAAGAGGCGCTGCATCGTTGTAGCTCGGTGGGCACATCTTCACTGAGTCTGATTTCGCTTAGGTTGTCAGGCTGCACGCGCTCTACCTGGGCGGCAAAATCCCGTAGCGGTTTGAGTGCACGGCCGCTTGCAAAGTATGCCAGCGCGCCGCCAAGGAGTGTGACTCCAGCCGTGATGCACCAGGCTGTCGTGCCAAAAGATTCCTGTGCGTCGTTTACGACGATCGTGACCTCGTCATCGAGGGCTGCTTTTGTTGGGTCAAACGCCTGGGGCGAATCCGCGCCGGCAGCGGTAAAGGCCGAGATGTCGCTGCCGATGGCATCCATGTAGCGCATGCCCGCATAGCCGACCAGGCAGTTCGTCAGCACGCACGCTGCGCACGTGAGCAGCGCCGTCATAATCGTTATGCGCCATTGCAGCGAAAGCCTTTTCATTCGCTATCCTCCATAACGTAGCCCTCTCCAATCCGATTGCGAATCGGGTCGTATCCCAAAGCGCTGCGTAGCTTTTTGCGGAGTGACGAGATATGAACGCGGGTTGCGTTGCTAAAGCTGTTCACGCTGCTATCCCAAACGTGCTCGATAAGCTCTTCTTGACTTACCGGACGCCCCTGATTAAACATCAGGTATTCCAAGATTCCCGTTTCCTTGCGCGTAAGAGATAGGGCCTCGCTGTCCACGGAAGCGATGCGCGCCTTGGTGTCAAAGCTGAGCTTTCCGCAGGTTAATACTATGTCGCTTTGTGTAAAGCGTCTGAGGGTAAGGCTGCGAATCCTTGCCGCAAGCTCGTCCAGATGAAACGGCTTGGCGAGGTAATCGTTGGCGCCGGCATCCAGACCCGTCACCTTATCCTCCACCTCGCCGCGAGCCGAGAGGATCAGCACAGGTGTCTCTCTGTCGGTCTGCCGCAGGGTGCGCAGCACCGTCATGCCGTCCTTTTTCGGCAGGTTCAGATCAAGAAGTACCAGATCGTAGCGCTCCACGCCCAGAAGTGCCAGCGCCTTTTCCCCGTCATAACAGTAGTCCACGCTGTAGGCCAGCCGCCGCAGGCTGCGGACGATGGTCTCGCACAGGGCGCGTTCATCTTCAATTACTAAAAGGTGCATGAGAGCCCTCCTTTTTATTTCTTCGTTTTTGTGTTGCTTTCATTATAGCAAAAATAGATAAGGTTTGCGTTAAGTTTTCGTTCTTAACAGAGACTTTAACTCTCCCGCGCTATGATGGGGGCAG
>OIWV01003474.1_pt1 | contig 10230 bp, 7 predicted proteins | sample 1587751 | NCBI WGS metagenome assembly OIWV01 (sample SAMEA3888913, study PRJEB22519) | human gut metagenome | biome: human gut; feature: human-associated habitat; material: faeces | place: Denmark | collected 2010 | reverse complement strand
TGAGATATGCGAACATGGTTATCTTGTGTGTAAAGATGGAAAAGTAGAAGGAATCTATCAGACACTTCCATTCCGACTTGGAGGGGAACCAATTGAGGATCATGGAGATTGTCTGATCATTCCGGGAATGACAGATCTGCATATACATGCACCGCAGTATACATTCCGTGGTACAGGGATGGATCTGGAACTTCTGGAGTGGCTGGAGACGAATACATTTCCGGAGGAAGCAAAATACAAGGATGTATTATATGCGAATGAGGCGTATGCGAAGTTTGCCAAGAACTTGAAACATAGTTCAACAACAAGAGCATGCGTCTTTGGGACAATTCATAGAAGATCGACACTTGTTCTGATGGATTATCTGGAAAGAAGCGGTCTGGTCACGATGGTCGGAAAAGTGAATATGGACAGAAATTCACCGGATGAACTTCGTGAAGGTACACAAGAGTCTGCGGAAGAAACAGTTGAATGGATGAAGGATGTGCAGCATAAAAAGTATAAGAATACGCTGCCGATCCTGACACCTCGTTTTATTCCGAGCTGTACGGATGAGCTTCTAGATATGCTGAAGATGGTTCAGATGCGTTACCAGATTCCGGTGCAGTCACATTTATCAGAGAATTTATCAGAGATCGAATGGGTAAAAGAACTTTGTCCGTATGCAGAATTTTATGGAGATGCATATGATCATTTTGGTCTGTTTGGAGCAGATGCACCGACGGTTATGGCGCATTGCGTATACAGTACGGAAGAAGAGATCCAGAGAATGAAAGAGAACGGTGTGTATGTAGCACATTGTCCGGAATCAAATGAGAATCTTTCTTCCGGAATTGCACCGGTAAAACGTTATCTGGAAGAAGGACTTTCTGTAGGACTTGGAAGTGATGTCGCAGGAGGATCGACAGAGAATCTTTTCCGGGCAATGGCACATGCAATTCAGATGTCAAAGATGCGCTGGAGACTTGTCGATCAGAAATATCCGGCATTGAAGTCAGAAGAAGCATTCTATATGGCAACTAAGGGTGGCGGATCCTTCTTCGGAAAAGTCGGAAGTTTTGAAGAAGGATATGAATTCGATGCTGTTGTATTAGATGACAGCAGACTTGAATCCTCCCGTCAGATGAGTGTGAAAGATCGTTTGGAAAGAATGATTTATCTTGCTGATGAGAGAGAAGTGAAAGCAAAATACGTCAGAGGAAATAAAATCATATAAAACACATGAAAAAACCTCAGGTCCGGGTGTTGCAGCACCGTTCTCTGAGGTTTTTTCATTTTCTATTTTAGGAGTTTTAAGTAATTGACTTATTCAATCGATTTTTCAATATTAAAGGTGGATTCTTGTTCCAGTCTCACCAAGAATTCCGTCTTTTGCTTTCTCAAGCAGTGTGATCAGTGACTGTCTTCCAGGTTTGGATTCAGCAAAGTCAAGAGCTGCCTGTACCTTAGGAAGCATAGAACCAGGAGCGAAATGTCCTTCTTCTACATACTGTTTCGCTTCATCAACTGTCACATCGTCAAGCCATTTCTCATCCGGCTTTCCGTAGTTCAGTGCAACTTTCTCTACAGCAGTCAGAATGATAAGGAAGTCTGCGTCGAGCTCTTTGGCAAGGAGAGCACTGGCAAAGTCTTTATCAATAACTGCACTTGCACCTTTCAGGTGGTTGCCCTGGCGCATAACCGGGATTCCACCGCCGCCACAGGCAATTACAAGGTCACCGGAGTCAACCATTGTACGGATTGTACCGATCTCAACGATCTCCTGCGGCTTTGGAGAAGCTACAACACGACGGTATCCGCGTCCTGCATCTTCTTTCATGATATAATCATATTTTTCAGTAAGGCTCACCTCAATATCCTGAAAATTTCCCACCATGATCTTTACATTGTCACATTCTCGATTTCGGTAAGCATTAATGGTGCTGCGCATTTTGGACAGATCAATACAGGTTACGCTTCCGGCTTTCTTTGCCAAAGCTCCTGTAATAGGACCGCATCCAGAGCCAATTTCCAGAACCTTGTCTGTTTTCCGGATTGGAAGCCACTCCAGTATATTCTGACGGATATGGGAAAAATGGTAAAGTACCGGCCAGCTGTTTTTCTCTGCAATTACACGATTTAATTCTTCTTCCCCATAACTGCGGGCAATTTCCAGGCTTTCGTCGGTGGAGCCATTGTCCACCACAATGAGTTCAAAATCCTGCATGGTCTGGGCCCAGACGGACTCGATGGAGTCCTTCAGCCAGCCCGCCCCATTCAGGTTCGGGATCACAACGGTCGCTTTCATCTGCGGCGCTCCTTTTTCTATCGCATTACGGCGGCAGGGCCGGTTTTTTACACCAGATAGGGCTGGTACAGGTATACATCGTCCGCCTTCACAAAGCCTTCCATGTACACGCCCTCGTCCCGGTATTCCTCCACATTCACCCGGCCCCGGGTGCGGATGGCCTCGGCCAGGCCCAGCTTGTCGTAGGGCAGCAGCACCCGGATGGTGTGCACCCGGTCGCTGAGCACCTCGTCCAGCTTTTGCAGCAGCTTGTCCAGCCCGTAGCCGGTTTTGGCGCTGGTCAGCAGAATGTCGGGGTCAAAGCTCAGGGTGTTGGGTTTGTCGCACTTGTTGTACACGGTCAGGCGGGGAATGTCGGTACAGTCCAGCCCATCCAGAACCTCGTCGGTGACGGCAAGCTGCTCCTCGCGCTGTTCATCCCCGGCGTCTGCAACCCGGACGATCACATCAGACCATGCGGCTTCTTCCAACGTAGACTTGAACGCCTCCACCAGATTGTGGGGCAGGCGGGACACAAAGCCTACCGTGTCCACCAGCAGCACCGCCATGCCGCTGGGCAGCACCAGCTTACGGCTGGTGGGGTCCAGTGTGGCAAACAGCATATCGGCCTCGGCCACGCTGGGGCCGCACAGGGCGTTCATCAGGCTGGATTTGCCCACGTTGGTGTAGCCCACAAGGCTTACCACCGGCATTCCGGTCTTAGCGCGGGCCTTGCGGCTCTCGCCCCGGCGCTTTTCCATCTCGGCCAGCTTCTCGGCCAGCGCATCAATGCGGGCGTGCACATGGCGGCGGTCCAACTCCAGCTTGGTCTCACCGGCACCGCGGCGGGCACCGCCGCCACCGCCACCGCCGCCGCCCTGACGGCTCAACGCCTCGCCCATGCCCTGCAGGCGGGGCAGACGGTAGCGCAGCAGCGCCAGTTCGGTCTGCAATTTGCCCTCGTTGGTCACGGCGCGGCTGCGGAAAATCTCCAAGATCAGCATGGTGCGGTCGATGACTTCCAGCCCGCCCAGCGCGTTGGAGATGTTGCGGATCTGGCTGCCGGTCAACTCGCCGTCAAATACGGCGCATTCCGCGCCCAGCGTCTGGGCGGCAAGGGAAGCTTCTTCCAGCTTGCCGCTGCCCAGCACGATGCCGGTCTCCGGGGTCTGGCGCTTCTGGGTGATCTGCGCCACGGCCTCCATGTGGTTGGCCTCGCACAGGGCAGAAAGCTCTGCCAGACTGCGCTCACAGTCCCACAGCCCCTGATCCAGTGCCAGCAGCACCACCTTTGTGGGAGGGGTCTCGGTCAGAATATCATAAAGCTCGCTCAAAGTAAGTCCTTTCTGTTATCGTAGCGTTCTTTTGTCAGCAGATAGCACCGGCATTCCACCGGTGTGCCGTCAAATTTGTGGTAAACGTCGTTGTGATGGTACACAAAGCCGGCCTTTTCCATCACCCGGCCGCTGGCGGGGTTGTGCACCGCGTGGCAGCAGGTGAGAAAGGTGCCGCCCACCTGTCTGAACCAGAAATCCACCACAGCTTGCAGCGCTTCGGTGGTAAGGCCCTTGCCCCACCACTTCTGCCCGATGCAGTAGCCCGGCTCCCAGATGCCGCCGGAGAGTTCCAGCCCCGGCCACTTGGCCTTTTGCTGCGGCTCACCCAGCAGGGCGTTGTATACGGAGATGGAGCCAAACACCTGTCCGGTGGCCTTTTCTACCATGGCCCACTGGTAATAATCCGGGTTCGGATACAACTCTGCCCACGCCGAAAGCAGTTCCCGGGTCTCGGCAGGGCTTTTGTGCGGTTCCCAGCGCAAAAACCGGGTCACAGCCGGGTCATTTGCCCAGTTTTCGTACATCTGCGGGGCGTCCTGCGGCAGCAGACGGCGCAGCAGCAGACGGTCGGTCTCCAGTTCAGGTGTGCCGGTGTGGCGCATGATCCATCCTCTCCCTTTTCTCAAAAGTTATCCCTAAGATAGCACAAAAACGGCCACGCTGCAAGCGAAATCAAGAAAACCGCTTGACCGGATGGGTGAACTACGATAAACTGAAAGATGAAGTCTTTTTATAGGAAAGGGAAAGTATCGATGTTAGATGTGCGCAAACTGTTAGCCCAGCGGCCGCTGCTGTTCGATGGCGGTATGGGTACCTATTATAAAGCAAAGCCGGGGCAGGAGTGCGAGCAGGCAAACCTGACCGACCCCGAGGGCATTCTGGCGGTGCACCGGGCGTATCTTGCTGCCGGAGCGGACGCCATCAAGACCAATACCTTCAGCCTGCCGCGTCTGGCGGCGGCACAGCAGCCGGGCTGGGAGCAGCTGGCGGATGCAGGCTGGCAGCTGGCAGTAAAGGCCGCCGGGGAGACCGGCGCGGCAGTGTTTGCCGACCTTGGCCCTGCGCCGGATACCGAAAATCTCCCGGCGGAGCAGGTGTATCTTGCTGTGGCAAAGCGCTTTGCGCTGCTGGGTGCACGGAATTTTCTGTTTGAGACCCTGAGCGCCGAGGACGGTGTGCTGGAAGCGATTCGTGCGCTGAAGCAGACCGTGCCGGAGGCCTTTGTACTGGTATCCTTTGCGGTGCTGCCGGACGGCTACACCCGCGAGGGCCGCTACTGTGCCGAGCTTGTGCGCCGCGTGGCGCAGAGCGGCGTGGTGGATGCCGTAGGCCTGAACTGCGTATCTGCCCCGGGTGCGATGCGGGCACTGGTGCAGCAGCTGGGGGATGCGGGACTGCCCCTTTCGGTCATGCCCAATGCAGGCTACCCGGTGGTGGCGCGGGCACAGGTGCGCTATCAGGGCAAGCCGGAGTATTTTGCCCGGGAGCTGAGCCGCCTTGCCAGTGAGGGCGTGCGCATTCTGGGCGGCTGCTGCGGTACAACGCCGCAGCACATTGCTGCCCTGCGCACCGCGCTGGATGCTTTGCCGGAAGTGCTGCCCGCCGCCCCGGCGGCAAAGCCCGCCGTGGCCGCAAAGCCTGCAGTGGAAACGGACGATGCCTTTTTGCGCAAGCTGCGCGCCGGACAGCGGGTCATTGCGGTGGAACTGGATTCCCCCAAGGACGCCGACCTGACCGCGTATCTCGAGGGTGCCCGCCGTCTGCAGGCCGCCGGTGCGGACCTGCTGACCATTGCAGACTGCCCCATTGCCCGGGCACGGATGGATTCTTCTCTGGTGGCCTGCCGGGTGCACCGGGAGCTGGGCATGAACGTACTGCCCCACATGACCTGCCGGGACCGCAACCTGAACGCCACCAAGGCGCTGCTGCTGGGACTGTACGCCGAGGGCGTGCGGGAGGTACTGGCCATTACCGGCGACCCCATCCCCACCGCTGAGCGGGACGAGGTGAAAAATGTGTACCAGTTCAACTCCCGCAAGCTGGCGCAGTATATCGTTTCGCTGGCCGGAGAGGGACGGGAGATGCCCAGCCCCATCACGGTGTTCGGTGCGCTGAACCTGAACGCCCGCAATTTTGAGGTGGAGCTGCGCCGCGCCGCAGAAAAGCTGGAAAACGGCATGAGCGGCTTCCTTACCCAGCCGGTGCTGTCGGCACAGGCGGTGGAAAACCTGAAAAAAACCCGGGAGACGCTGGGCGAGCGGGCAAAAATTCTGGCCGGCATCCTGCCGGTGGTCAGCCAGCGCAACGCCATCTTTATGGAAAACGAGGTCAACGGCATCCATGTGGATGATGCCATCATCCAAAGGTTTGAGGGGCTGGACCGTGCCGCAGGCGAGGAGCTTGGACTGGAAGTCTCGGTGCAGGCAGCCAAAGCGGCTGCGCCCTATGTAGACGGCTTTTACCTGATGACCCCCTTCAACCGGGTGGCGCTGATGGAACGGCTCATTGCCCGCCTGCGCACCGAGGTGACGGGCTGAAAAGATAAAACGGGAGGAACACGCTGTGCCCTGCGAAAAACCATTGCTCAGCATCATTGTGCCGGTGTACAAGGTGGAAAACTATCTGCAAAAATGTATCGATTCCATTCTGGCACAGACCTTTACGGACTTTGAGCTGATCCTTGTGGAGGACGGTTCGCCGGACGGTTGCCCTGCGCTGTGTGATGCCGCTGCCGCGAAAGATGCCCGCATCCGGGTGCTTCACCAGAAAAACGGCGGGCTTTCTGCTGCCCGCAATGCCGGGCTGGATGTGGCAAGGGGCGAGTGGATCGGCTTTGTGGATTCCGACGACTATATTGCACCGGAAATGTACGAAACACTGTACAAGGCCGTGCAAAGCACCGGGGCAGACCTTGCCCTGTGCGATTACGCTGCGGTGGACGAGGCAGGCACACCCTGCCTGCCGCCGTACACCGGGCTTGCACAGCGGATCTTTACCGGGCGGGAACTGCTGAAAAAAGCCACGAATACGATGGCGCAGCCTGCGTGGAACAAGCTGTACCGCCGCGTTATCTTTGCGCAGCTGCGCTACCCGGAGGGCAAGCTGAACGAGGATATTTTTGTGCTCCCAGAAATCTGTCTGAACACCAAAAAGGCCGTGGTGGTGCCAAAGGAGCTGTATTATTATGTGCAGCGCGGCAGCAGCATTATGAACGGAAGCAAAACGCTGCGCCATTTTGATGCTGCCGAGGCCGCACAGCGGTATTGGAACTGCCTCGTGGAAAACGAGGTATACGATGCGCTGGCAAATGCGGCAAAGTTTACGATGGGCAGCGTGAGCCGGGTGTACCGGCAGCTGCCCCCGGCGCTGCGCAAGGCACCCCGCAGCCGGGAAATGCTGCGGATGCAGTTTGATGTGGTGGACCGGACGCGGCAGTATTGTACCGTTCCGGCGGGACTCTGGCTGCAAAGCCTGCTGTTGCGGCTATTTCCGCGGGAATATATGTGGCTGCGGAACATCAAAGGCAGGGGAGAATTAAAAATCGCATGAGAACACGTTATTCGATCATCAATATGCTGTTTAACATCGGCGGGCAGTTTTTGACGATGCTGCTGTCCTTCATCAACCGGATGGTGTTCATCCGCTGCCTTTCAGCGGAATATCTGGGGGTCAACGGCCTGTTTACCGATGTGCTCAGCATCCTTAATTTTGCGGAGCTGGGCATCGGTACGGCTATGGTGTTCAGCATGTATGAACCGGCAGCCCGGGATGACGAGCAGAAACTGGCGCGGCTGATGAACCTGTACAAGTGGATGTACCGGGCGGTGGCAGTCTCGGTGTTGCTGTTCGGGTTGGTGCTGCTGCCGTTTCTGCCCTACCTCATCAAGGGCGGCGAGGGCATTGAACATATCACCCTGATCTATATGATATATGTGCTCGGTTCAGCAAGTTCCTATCTGCTGAGTTATAAAAATTCCATCTATCAGGCCTACCAGAAAGGCTATATCTGCGCAGGATGGAGTATGGCGTGCGAGTGCATCAAGACTGTTTCGCAGATCACGGTGCTGCTGTTGACCCGGAACTTCATCCTGTATCTGGCGGTTCAGCAGGCGATACAGTTTTTACCCAACATTATGGTTTCCCGCATGGTGGACAAGGAGTTTCCATACCTGAAGGAATGCCATGAGCTGCCAGAAAGGGAGGAACGGAACGGCATCCTGAAAAATATCGGTGCCATGAGTATGCACAAGCTGTCAACCATCATCGTGCGCAATACGGACAGTCTGCTGATGTCCTCCTTTATTGGCCTTGCGACGGTGGGCCTTTACTCCAATTACCGGTTGGTGATCAATGCACTGAACAACCTGATGGGAAAATTTGCTGTGGCTTTTTCCGGCAGTATCGGCAATTTTGCAGTAATGGAAAATTCGGACCGGCTGTATAAAATCTATAAGGAAATGGATTTTATGTTCTTTGTCATGTCCGCTTACCTGACCGGTGGGCTGATGATGCTGTTTAACCCCTTTATCACGCTGTTGTTTGGCGGAAGATACTGTTTTCCGATGACCACAGTGATGGTCATTGTGGCAGAGTTTTACATTACACGAATGCGGCAGACGAATCTGCTGTTCCGGGAGGCCATGGGGCTGTTCTGGAACGACCGCTACAAAGCGGTGGCGGAATCCATCATCAATCTGGTGGCCTCGCTTGTACTGGTGCGGCAGTACGGCGTGACCGGCATTATCTGGGGCACCATCATCAGCACGCTGTGTACCTGTGCCTGGGTAGAACCCTACATCTTTTTGAAGTATGGCGTTCAGGATGCATGGAAGAAGAAACTTCGGGATTATTTTGCAGAGTATCTGAAGCGCACACTCCTTACAGCAGCGGTCTCTGCGGCAGCGGTGCTGTGGGTGCAGCGGTTCCCGGTGGGCAATTTCGGTATTTTTATTCTGGATGGGCTGCTTTACACAGCTGTGTTCGCAGGAGTGATCGTACTGTTCTACCGTGGCAGCGAAGAATATGATACGCTGAGGCAGCGCGGACTGAAGATATTGAAAAGGAGAGCGGAATGAACGCAAAGGAGCAGCCCTTGATCTCGGTGATCGTGCCAGTTTATAAGGTGGAAAAGTATCTGCCTGCATGTCTGGACAGCTTGTTGGCGCAGACGTATCAGAATTTTGAACTGCTCCTTGTGGATGACGGTTCGCCGGATAAATGCTGGGAAATTTTGCAGCAGTATGCGGCACAGGATGCCCGGGTGTGTATTTTCCGCAAGGAAAACGGCGGGGTGTCCTCGGCACGCAATTTTGGGCTGGAGCAGGCAAGGGGCGAGTATATCTGCTTTGTGGATTCCGACGACCTTGTGCTGCCGCAGTATCTGGAATGGCTGTACGATGCTTTGTGCAGCTGCGGTACCCGCATTGCCATGTGCCGCTACCGCAGCATACGGGAAAACGAGACTCTGTGGACGGTGACGGAGTGCCCGGCACCGCAGAAAATCACGACGGAAAACTACTCGTGGATGCAGGAATGGAGCGGCGGGCACTGCTGGCGGATGCTGACCCACCGGGAGGTGCTGCAGGATGTTCGCTTTGACCCGGCGCTGTTCTACGGGGAGGATGCCCTGTTCTTTGTAACGGAATTCCTCAAGGCAGGCAGTCTGGCATTTTTGAACTGCCCGCTGTATGCTTACCTTGAACGTCCAAGCTCTGCCGTGCGGCAGGAGCCGAGCCTGCGCTTTTACACGGCGGCACTGGCGTGGGAACAGATCTGGCAGCTGGTAAAGGGGCAGCCGGACCCCTTCCGCAGCACTACGGAACAGCGCTGCGTCATGTCCTGCGCCGAGGTATATTTCCGGCTGGTCAACCAGCCGGAGCGGGATTCCGAGAAGGAAAAAATGCTGCTGAAAACAGCAAAGCTGCACCGTCATGCTGCGTGGGAGATTCCGCCGGGAAATCAAAGCCAGAAGCTGCAGGCGCTGATGGTAAGCTACTGCCCGCATCTGGGCGCAAAGGCATGGAAGCTGGTGCGGTGGGTGAAAGGTTTGAAAAACTGATTGACAAATCCCACAAAAAACGTTATATTCTTTTTATAAATGCGTTGAAAAAGAGTGTGCATCGTCTGGGACCGCACAGAGAGCCGGGGGCAGCTGAAAACCCGGCGGGATACCGGCGGGGCACTGTCACTTTGGAGCAGGAGCGGTGAGCCTTGCCGGTAAGCCGCTTTCGGGTCTGCCCTACGTTACAGGGGCATCAAGGGGCGCGGAACCTTCCGCGCAATTTGGGTGGTACCGCGGTCATGTATTTACAGCCGTCCCATGGAACGCTCCGTGGGGCGGCTTTTTGCGTCCCACTTCATCAAATTTTTGGGAGGACACTATGAAAGAGCTTGCAAAGCAGTACGATCCCAGTCAGGTGGAAGATCGTATCTACCAGTTCTGGCTGGACGGCGGCTACTTCCACACGAAGGCCGATCCGGACAAGAAACCTTATACCATCGTGATGCCGCCACCGAACGTTACCGGTCAGCTGCACATGGGCCATGCGGTGGATAACACCATGCAGGATATCCTCATCCGCACCAAGCGGATGCAGGGCTATGCCGCCCTGTGGGTGCCCGGCACCG
>OIWV01003468.1_pt1 | contig 10239 bp, 8 predicted proteins | sample 1587751 | NCBI WGS metagenome assembly OIWV01 (sample SAMEA3888913, study PRJEB22519) | human gut metagenome | biome: human gut; feature: human-associated habitat; material: faeces | place: Denmark | collected 2010 | reverse complement strand
TGGCGCCACACACCTGGGAAACACCGTCAAAATCCACATCGCCGCACAGCTTGCCTGCCTCATTGCGATTCATCCCAACATCAATGAGAATCGCGCCTTCCTTTACCATATCCGCCGTCACTGTGTTTACCTTGCCCACTGCGCTGACAATAATATCTGCCCCCCGACAGATTTCCGCCAGATTCCTTGTTTTGGAATGGCAAATGGTCACAGTGCCGTTCTCCTGCATCAACAGCATAGCTACAGGCTTTCCTACGATATTGCTTCTGCCAATCACAACACACTGTTTCCCTTCGATAGAATGACCGCTGCGCTTGATTAACTCAATAATGCCGGCAGGGGTGCAGGGAAGGAATCCCTCTCCGCCTGTGTGGAGATTACCCACGTTTACGGGATGGAAACAATCCACATCCTTCTTGGGATCAATGGCAAGAATTACCTTTCGTTCATCAATCTGCTTTGGCACAGGCATCTGCACCAAAATTCCGTGAATATCCCGATCTGCATTCAGCTTGGCAATCAGCTCCAAAAGTGCTTCCTCCGTTGTCCCCCCAGACAACACATGGGAAACCGAGCGAATCCCGACTGCCTCACACGCCTTTTTCTTATTATTCACATATACCTGAGAGGCGGAATCATCGCCGACCAAAACAACCGCTAAGCAGGGTGTGATCCCCTTCGCCTTTAATGCTGCCGCTTCCTCCGCCGCCTCTGCCTTAATTTCCGCAGAAATCCGTTTGCCATCAATCAGTTGTGCTTTCATCCTTTTTAACTCCCTCTAATCAGAAGAGACCTACCACGTTTCCGTTATCGTCAATGTCGATATTCAAGGCTGCGGGCTTTTTGGGCAGGCCGGGCATTGTCATAACATCGCCCAGCAGTACAACGATAAAGCCTGCACCTGCGGAAATACGAATCTCTTTTACAGTTACCTCGAACCCTTCCGGACGGCCCAACACCTTGGGATCATCGGAAAGAGAATACTGTGTTTTTGCGATACAGACTGGAAAATCACCCATGCCAAGTGCTGTAATTCTCTGTAAGCTTTTCAATCTGTGCCAGTGTTTTCTTTGCTGCCGCAGAGAAGTTGACTGTGCCTGCGCCATAGATTTCCTTACATACCTTATTTACCTTTTCAACAATGCTTAATTCATCCTCATATAAGAAATGGAATTTGCTTTCCTTTGTTTCCAGTGTTTCCAGAACCTTTTCAGCCAGAGCCTTGCCGCCCTCGCCGCCATCTGCCCATACCTTCGCTACGGCAAAGGTTGCGCCCATGGATTCGCAGCGTTCCTTCACATAAGCAACCTCTGCATCGGTATCTGCTACAAAATGGTTCAGTGTTACCACAACGGGAACACCGTATTTCTGGATATTTTCAATGTGCTTTTCCAGATTCACAAAGCCCTTTGCCAGTGCATCCAGATTTTCATTGGACAAATCTGCCTTCGGCACACCGCCGTTATATTTCAGCGCACGCACGGTTGCAACCAGAACAACCGCATCGGGCTTCAGGCCCGCCTTACGGCACTTGATATCAAAGAATTTTTCAGCACCCAGATCTGCACCGAAGCCTGCCTCTGTTACAACATAATCCGCAATTTTCATTGCTGTTTTTGTTGCCATAACGGAGTTACAGCCATGTGCGATATTTGCGAAGGGGCCGCCGTGAATAATTGCCAGTGTGTTTTCCAAGGTCTGCACCACGTTAGGCTGCAGTGCGTCCTTCAAAAGAACTGTCATTGCGCCGTCTGCGCCAATCATTTTTGCTGTTACGGGTTCATCCTCATAGGTGTAGCCAACGATGATTCTGCCCAGCATTTCCTTGAGCTGCTTCAAATCATTTGCAAGGCAGAAGATTGCCATAATTTCGGAAGCAACGGTAATCTGGAATGCGTCCTCTCTGGGTACGCCGTTTACCTTTCCGCCCAAGCCGGAAATCACATTTCTCAGTTGTCTGTCGTTCAGGTCTACACAGCGCTTCCATGCAATTCTTCTGGGATCGATATTCAGCTCATTGCCCTGCTGAATGTGGTTATCCACCATGGATGCCAAGAGGTTATTTGCTGTTGTGATGGCGTGCAAATCGCCGGTAAAGTGCAGGTTGATATCCTCCATGGGAACCACCTGTGCATAGCCGCCGCCGGCAGCGCCGCCCTTTACGCCCATGCAGGGCCCCAAGGAAGGCTCACGCAGGCAGGTAATGGCATTTTTGCCCATCTGCTGCAATGCCTCTGTCAGGCCGATGGTAACGGTTGTTTTGCCTTCGCCTGCGGGGGTAGGGTTCACCGCTGTTACCAGAATCAGCTTTGCATCGGGGTTATCTTTGATTTTGTCGTAATATTTGCTGCTGATTTTGCCCTTGTATTTGCCGTAGCAATCTACATATTCTTCGGGAATCCCTGCTTTTTCAGCAACCTTCAGGATATGCTCCATGTTACATTCCTGCGCAATCTGTAAGTCTGTTTTAAACATTCGAAAAATCTCCTCTCTGCTTTGGCGGTATTCCGCTGTTCCACATCTGATACAAGGGATGGTGCGTTTTTTACCGAAAATTTTCCATAAAAAAAACCGCACCCAATCCAAGCATCATCGCCCAGACGGTCGGCATTCGAATAGTCATACTCCATGTGGTTGTCTCCACTTCCGTCAGTCATATGACCCTATCGTGATAGTACTATATTTCTTTCTTTTTGTCAATCATTTTAAGTCGAAAACCGAAAAAGGATTGCAGAGTGCTTCTGCAATCCCTTGTCGGCTACTTTAAATCTCATCGGGAACCGCGCCCGTCATTTCCTCCCATTCGCTTTTCGTAATGAGAACCTTTCGGGGCTTACTGCCCTCCTCCGGGCCGACAATCCCCTGCTTCTCCAAATCATCCATCAGCCTTGCCGCGCGGTTATAGCCGATGCGGAATTGTCTTTGGAGCATGGAAACAGATGCCTTTTCCTTTTCCAGAATCAAATCAACTGCCTGCGAGAAAAATTCATCCGAATCCTCCGCCGCACCGCCAACCTTGCCGGCAGCGGTAATCTGGTCGATGGTTTCCTGTGTATAATTGGGCTTGCTGCTCTTTTTCAGAAAATCGACAATAGCTTCGACCTCCTAATCTGTTACGAATGCGCCCTGCAAACGGGAAGGCTTGCTTTGTCCCGAAGGATAGAACAGCATATCGCCCTTCCCCAGCAGCTTTTCTGCCCCGACCATATCCAGAATCGTTCTGGAGTCAATGCCGGAGGATACGGCAAACGCCAGTCTGGAAGGGATATTCGCCTTGATTACCCCCGTAATGACATCCACAGAGGGACGCTGTGTCGCAATAATCAGGTGCATCCCTGCCGCACGCGCCATCTGCGCCAGACGGCAGATAGCATCCTCCACCTCGCCGGGCGCTGCCATCATTAGGTCTGCCAATTCATCAATGATAATGACAATCTGCGGCATTTTGCCCTTTTCGTCACCCTTTTCTTCCATCAATTTATTAAAGCCCTTAATATCTCTGACACCATGGGCAGCAAAGTCATTATATCTTTGCAGCATCTCACGCACCGCCCAATTCAGCGCAGAGGCCGCCTTTTTCGGATCTGTCACAACCGGAATCAAAAGGTGCGGAATCCCGTTATACACGCTCAGCTCTACCACCTTCGGGTCAACCAGAAGCAGCTTAACCTCTTTGGGGTCTGCCTTATAAAGAATACTCGTAATCAGCGTATTGATGCAGACCGATTTCCCCGAACCCGTTGCGCCCGCAATCAGCAGGTGCGGCATTTTTGCAATATCCGTCACAACAGGGTTGCCTGCAATATCCTGCCCCAGGGCAAAGGCAAGCTTAGAGGGGTGCTGCTTAAAGGCATCGCTTTCCAGCAGCGTCCGCATATAAACCGACTGTGTTTCCTTATTCGGCACTTCAATGCCGACTGCCGCCTTGCCGGGAATGGGTGCTTCAATACGAATCCCGCTTGCCGCCAGATTCAGCGCGATATCATCCGCCAAATTCACAATCTTGCTGACCTTTACGCCTTGGCTCGGCGAAAGCTCATAGCGCGTCACAGTAGGACCTCTGCTGATTTGGATTACCTTTGCATCCACACTAAAGCTTTTCAGCGTAGTTTCCAACTTTCTTGCATTTTCAAATAATTCCGAACGGTTGCTGCCGTTGCCCGTTTGCGGATCTTTTCCCAGCAGCGTAATCGGCGGAAAGATATACGGCTTTTCTTCCTCGACAGGTGCCGTTTCCTTCTTTGGCTCAGGCATATCTGCCGCAGGCTTCGCTGCCTCCGGCTCTGCCGCTTCTTCGGATTCCTCCGCTTCCTCTGCCTGCGTTTCTTCCACAGTCTCCTCCTCCATCATTGCAATGGGGATTTCTTCCTCGGCAGCGGGCGTTTCCTTTCTCGGCACAACGGTTTTGCCCATGTCCTCCTCCGGCAGAATATCAATGCTGATGCTTTCCTCGCGCGGCTTTTCTGCAAAGATTTCCGCAAACAATGCATCCGCCGCATCGGATTCTGTTGCCTGCGGTTTCACCTGCTCCTCTGCCGCCTCCTTTCGCACATCCTCTGCCGGCATTGCCGCCGCTTCTCGGATAGAAGGCGTTTCTGCGGCTTTTTCATCGTGCGCTTCCTTCGGTGCATCCTCCGTCTTTTCTTCTCTGCGCACCGCAACCTCTGCGCCGTTTTCCTTCACAAAATCAAAAATCGGTTCCCGTTTTTTCGTTTCCAGAATCAAAGGCTTCTTGCGGAACACCGTTTCCTCCACGTAGGGCGTTTCGCCGCTGTTCTCTTGTACCTCGATATTGAAATCCTCACGGTTCATCCTTCTGCGGCGCTGTGCCTTTTTCGCCTGCCGCTCCGCTTCCAGCTCCTCCTGCTGGCGAATCCGCTCGGCTTTATTCTTGATTTTTTCGTTTTTCACCTTCCGTCTCGCCTTACGGTGCGCATTGGCATCCCCAAGAGCATGGAAGAAGGATTTTCCTGTTGCCATGACGATGGAAATAATGCCTGTCGCCAATAGGACAATGACGCTCCCAAGGGTGTCCAATGCCCTGTCCAGTCCACCGCCAATCAGTCCACCTGTCAGCCCTCCGTTTGTAAACGCACCTGCGCCGTAAAGCACACCACAGCGTTTGAAAAAGCCAAGGCTTTCTGCCGTCTGAATCGGGTGCAGCACCTGCGCAAAGGCGGCTACGGTCAGCAGAAATAGCCCCGCCCCGATGCCGCGCACAAGCGGATATCGCTTTTCCTCGCTCACCAGCATCCAGATGCAGTAGGCAATCACACAGATGGGCAGAAAAAGCCCGCCAAGCCCGAAAAGTCCCTTGAAAAAGCTGCTGATGATGCCGCCGATGATGCCCATCCTTTCCGTCAGCAGGCTGATAAATACAATAATTGATGCAACAATAATCAGAAGCAGAATCACTTCATCCAGAATACTGTCCCCAAAACGGGCAGGCTGCGCCGTCATTCTGGTGGTTTCTTTTCTCGCTCCCGTTTCCTTTTTTGCTGTTTCCCTTCCGGCACTGCTCCTTGCCGTTGCTTTTTTCACAGACGGCGATTTTGCAGTGGTTTTGGCAGTTTTTTTCTTATTTTTCTGTTCCGCCAAAGCTCTCACCTCATCTATTTCCATATCCTTCAGATAAAAATTTTCCAATACATAATTTTATCACAAAATTCCTTTGCACGCAAATATACCTTGGCTTCTGCAAAAACCAAGGTATCCTGTTTTTTTAATTATTTCGATTGCAAGGAAAGCGCCACCACTGTCCCCAGAATCAGCGCAAAGCCAATCAGGTCTATGCCTTGGAATTTTGCGTGCAAAAAGAGGAGGGAAACGATAACCGCCGTAATCGGCTCCATCATCCCGAGCAGTCTTCCCATGAAGGGCCCCACAATGCTGACACCCTTCAGATAAAGCGAAAACGCAATCGCCGTGCCAATCACAACCACCCCTGCCGTCGCCAAAACAGTTCCTTGGTCAAAAGGAACGGCATAGCTCCAGGGGCGCACAAAGGGCAGCATTGCCACACCCGCAAGCAGCATGGCATAGCCCACAACGGCATATACGCCATAATGCCGCAATAAATCCCCGGAAAGCAGATTATACGCCGCACCGCCTGCCGCCGCACCTAAGCCGAACACCAAAGCCAAGGTTGTGATGCTCATGCTGTGAATATCGCCATGCGTACTGAGCAAAAACACCCCCAGCAATGCACAAAAGATAGCACCTGTTTCCATTTTACGAGGCCAACGCTTTTCCTTGAAGCACACAACCCCCAAAATCAGCAAAGGCGCCAAGGACTGCAACACCGTTGCCGTGCCTGCATTGGAATATTGGATGGCCGCAAAATAAGTATACTGACAGCTCAGCATACCAAAAACAGAAAAAATCAAGAGCTGCCTTCTGTCCACAGGATTTTTCCAGATATCCCCCATCCGTTTTTTCGTCAGCAAAAAGCCCATCAAAACCAAAAGTACTCCCGCCAAAAGCAGCCGCACCATCACAAGCCAATCTGCCGTAATATCCTTTTTCTGAAATAAATATTGCCCAAAGCAGCCGGAAAGCCCCCAGCAAATGCCACCCGCGAGGGTAAGGCAGATTCCTGCTGTACGCTTTTTCTTTTGTTGTTCCATATTTTTCACCTCAGGTAACAGAATAATATATTTTTTCGCTTTTTTCAACAAAAAAAGGTACTGACCCTTCGATCAGTACCCTGTGTTGTTAAAGGTTATTATGAAGCACTCGGAAAAATCAGATTGTGTAGCCCTGTGCCTTCAGTGCTGCAACCATTTCTTCATAGTGTGCTTTGTTTCTTGTTTCAACGGTTACGTTTACAACTACATTGCTTACTGCTACGCCTTTTGCTCTTCTGTCGTGGTTTACATCCAGAATGTTTGCGCCTGTCTGTGCAATAATCTGCAGCAGCTGAATCAGCTGACCGGGCTTATCTGCCATCATTACAGAGAATTCAGCGATTCTGCCGTTTTCCTGCAGACCCTTGTCGATGATTCTGTCCAGTACGTTTACGTCTACGTTACCACCGGAAACTACGCATACAACGTTTTTGCCCTTGATATCTACTTTATTTGTCATAGCTGCTGCTACGGAAACTGCGCCTGCGCCTTCTGCTACCATTTTGTGTTTTTCCAGCAGCATCAGGATTGCGGATGCGATTTCAGCTTCTGTTACAGTTACGATGCCATCAACATATTTCATGCAAGCCTCGAATGTCAGTGTGCCGGGCTCCTTAACTGCGATACCGTCAGCCATTGTGGAAACGCTAGCCAGCTTTTCGATTTTCTTATGTTCGATGGACTGCTTCATGGAAGGAGCGCCTGCTGCCTGTACGCCATATACCTTGCAGTTGGGGTTGATGCTCTTGATTGCGCAAGCAACACCGGAAATCAGACCGCCGCCACCGATGGGAACGAATACAACGTCAGCTTCGGGCAGTTTTTCCATGATTTCCAGACCAACAGTACCCTGACCTGCCATTACATATTCATCATTGAAGGGATGCAGGAATGTGTAGCCCTTTTCCTGCTGCAGTTCTACTGCCTTTGCAGCAGCATCATCATATACACCGGGAACCAGAACAACCTCTGCACCGTAGCTCTTTGTAGCTTCTACCTTAGCCAGAGGAGCGCCTGCGGGCATGCAGATAGTAGCCTTGATGCCCTTTTTCTGTGCTGCCAGAGCAACGCCCTGTGCATGGTTACCTGCGGAACAAGCGATTACACCCTTGGAAGCTTCTTCTTCTGTCAGGCTTGCTGTTTTTACATAAGCACCTCTCAGCTTGAAGGAGCCTGTTACCTGCATATTTTCGCATTTGATAAATACGTTTGCGTTAGGGTTGATAAAAGCGGATTCGTACAAAGGTGTTACTCTTGCAACGCCTTCCAGTGTTTTTTTTGCGTCCTGAATCATTTCCAGTGTAAGCATTTTTCTTCCTCCTAGTGTCTTTTATATAATATGTTTTGTCTTTTTATCAAGGACATTTTTCTGTCCTTGTCTCTCTCTCAAGTACGCATAAATTATAGTACGCAAATGCGATTCCGTCAACAGCTATTTGTGATTTTTTAGACATTTTTTGCGATTTTGTTAAAAATTCCGACAAATCCGCCAAATATGCACATTTTTCCGCACACTGCAAAATGAAATCCCCTTCTATTGTGCGTTTTTCCAATAAAAAAGTATCCCTATCATTAGGATAGAGATACTCAATTTTTCCGATTTTTCTTGATTTATGCGGAAACACCGCTGTTTCCTCTGCTGCTTTTGCGCTTTCGCATCCGCTGCAGGGGCTTTCTGTTTTCATTATAAACATATTCGGGAGCCGCCTTGCCGTTTACAACATCCTCTGTGATAATGCAGCGTTCCACGTTTGTCTGTGTCGGGATTTCATACATAATCGGGTTAATGAATTCCTCTACAATAGAACGCAGCCCACGCGCGCCGGTTTCCCGTTCCATTGCCTTTCTTGCGATAGCACGCAGCGCTTCCTCCTTAAACTCCAGAATAACATCATCCAGCGCAAAAAGATATTCATACTGCTTTGTCAGTGCATTCTTGGGTTCTGTTAAAATATGCACAAAGGCATTCTCATCCAGATTATCCAGCGTTACCACAACAGGCAGACGACCGATAAATTCCGGAATCAGACCATATTTCAGCAAATCCTGCGGCATGAGGCTCTGCAAAAGCTCGTCATTTGTTTTATCCAGCTTGCTCTGCACCTCTGCACCAAAGCCAATCACCTTATGCCCCATGCGGTTCTGAATGATTTTTTCAATGCCGCCGAAGGCACCGCCGCAGATGAACAGGATATTGGTTGTATCAATCTGGATAAATTCCTGATGCGGGTGCTTTCTGCCGCCCTGTGGAGGCACGCTTGCCACAGTCCCCTCCAGAATTTTCAGCAGTGCCTGCTGTACGCCTTCGCCGCTGACATCTCTGGTGATGGATACATTTTCGCTTTTCTTTGTGATTTTATCAATTTCATCGATATAGATAATGCCGCGTTCTGCCTTATCCACATCATAATCTGCCGCCTGGATCAGCTTGAGCAGGATGTTCTCCACATCCTCGCCGACATAGCCGGCTTCGGTCAGAGAGGTTGCATCCGCAATCGCAAAGGGTACATTCAGCACCTTTGCCAAGGTCTGTGCCAGAAGGGTTTTCCCTGTCCCTGTAGGTCCAACCAGAAGGATATTGCTCTTTTGCAGCTCTACATCCTCTGCCTTGGTATCCATATAAATGCGTTTATAGTGGTTATACACCGCAACCGCCAAAGCCTGTTTTGCTCTGCTCTGCCCGATGACATATTCATCCAGCGTTTCCTTAATCTCCTTCGGCTTCGGCACATTGAAATTTTCATCCTTATTTGCCAGCACATCATATTCTTCCTCGATAATGTCCGAGCAGAGGTCGATACATTCATCGCAGATATATACATTCGGGCCGGCAATCAGCTTTTTCACCTGATCCTGCGTTTTTCCGCAGAAGGAGCAGTGCAGCTTATTCATATCTTCCGTTTTCCCTGCCATTTATCCTCTCTCCTTTGTCTGAGGCTTTGTGATGACAGCATCAATCAAACCGTAGGCTTTTGCCTCCTCAGCGCTCATAAAGTTATCGCGTTCTGTGTCTCTTTCCACTTCTTCCACAGGCTTGCCTGTATTTTCCGCCAGAATCTGATTCAGCTTTGCTTTGGTGCGCAGGATATTTTCCGCATGGATACGGATATCCGTTGCCTGCCCTCTTGCGCCGCCGCTGGGCTGATGGATCATGACCTCTGCATTGGGCAGAGCATATCTCTTGCCCTTTGCGCCGCCTGCCAGAAGAAATGCGCCCATGCTTGCCGCCATGCCGATACAGATGGTGGATACATCAGGCTTGATATACTGCATGGTATCATAAATTGCCATGCCTGCCGTTACAGAACCGCCAGGACTGTTGATGTAGAGGTTGATGTCCTTATCGGGGTCCTCCGCCGCCAGAAACAGCAGCTGTGCCACAACCAGACTTGCGGTTACATCGTTGACCTCTTCCCCCAGAAAAATGATTCTGTCCTTCAGCAATCTGGAATAAATATCATAAGAACGTTCGCCACGGTTGGACTGTTCTACGACCATAGGTACTAAACTCATTATGATTCCTCCAATCTTATATTATCTAAATAGGCACAGTTTCCTGTGCCTATCTGCATTGCAATATTTCCAAGGCTTCGCCTTTTTGTTGCTTTTTTTA
>OIWV01003460.1_pt1 | contig 10259 bp, 10 predicted proteins | sample 1587751 | NCBI WGS metagenome assembly OIWV01 (sample SAMEA3888913, study PRJEB22519) | human gut metagenome | biome: human gut; feature: human-associated habitat; material: faeces | place: Denmark | collected 2010 | reverse complement strand
TTATTAAAGGGGTTTATTATAGAATAAAACTGTGATAAAATAAAGCATGCGGCAGCTCTGCCCGTTGTTTGGCCGCATATTTTCAAAAGCAAAACGCGCCGCATTTCTTTGAGCCTGCGGCATTTCAATAACGGCGCCGGAGTCACCGTCCGGCAGAGGAGATGATAGCTTGAGCGAGTTCTTTCAAAACCTATGGCGCTCAATAACCGTACTGTTCACCACTCAGATAAGCATAGGCGATATCTTTGATATAGCAATAGTGTCCGTGCTTATCTACATGCTGCTGCGCGTAACAAAGCGCACGCGCGCCCAGCAGGTAATAAAGGGTCTGGGGATACTGCTCGTGCTTGCCGTTATATCCTCTTGGCTGAACCTGTCCGTTATAAACTGGATGTTCTCCACCCTGCTGCAATGGATGCTGCTTATAATTATAATCATCTTCCAGCCGGAGCTGCGCCAGATGCTTGAGCAGCTTGGCCGCGGCAGCTTCAGCCTCCGCAAAAAGGACGGAGGCGACAACCGCAAAAAAGCGGAAAAGACCGTGGATGAAATAGTGCGCACCGCACAGAATCTCTCCAAGCGCAGGGTGGGGGCGCTTATAGTGTTTCAAATGAATTCAAAGCTGGACGACATATGCGAAACCGGCACCGCCATAGACGCCTGCATCAGCAGCATGCTGCTGGAAAACATATTCGAACCCAACACTCCGCTGCACGACGGCGCCGTTATAATACGGGATATGCGCGTATGCGCTGCCGGCTGCTTTCTGCCCCTTTCCGAAAATACGGGCATTGACAAAAAGCTGGGCACCCGCCACCGCGCCGCACTGGGAATATCCGAGCGCACGGATGCCGTAGCCCTTGTCGTAAGCGAGGAAACCGGAGTTATCTCCTACACAAGAGGGGGCGCTATCCACCGCTATATCGATTCACGCTCCTTACGCGAGCTGCTTGAGAGCCTGTTTATAAACACCTCTCAGGAAAGCGACAATTGGTTCCTGCGGCTTGAAAGCCAGCTGCGGAGCCTGCTGCACGCAGATAAGGCCGACCGCGAGCAGGAACGCAAGGCCGATCAGAGTTATTCCGACAAACGCCCTTAAAAAGGAGGAAGCCGCAAAATGCCGCATAACGAAAACGAAGATACCGTGCGCAGCACCGAAAACATAAAGCAGCACCGCAGCATAAGGGAAATTCTCCGGCATAACGCCGGTCTTAAAATACTTTCCGTTGTTTTTGCAATACTTCTGTGGTGCTATGTGGTAAGCCAGACCAACCCCATCCGCAGCATCACCTATAACGACATACAGATAAATATAACCGGAATGGGCGAGCTCACATCACAGCGCCTTATTCCGCTTGAAGCACTGCGCGCCAGCCTTCCCGGCGTACGCGTAACGCTGAATGTCCCCTATCGTGAGCTTTCCGGCGTCTCCAGCGCCGTGGCCGATGTTTCCCTTGATTTAAGCGGCATAACGGCACCCGGCAAATACACCGTGCCCCTGCGCGTAAAATCCGGCAGCTCCGATATAACCGTTTCCTCCTTCAGCCCCTCCTCCGTGGAAATAGAAATCGAGGAGCTTGCCTCCGCCGTTGTGCCGGTCAGCCTGCGCACCACCGGCACCCTGCCCGACAACCTCTACAAGGGCGAAGCGTCGCTAAGCCCCGAAACTCTTCAGATAAGCGGGCCCTCCAGCTATATCTCCCGCATAATACAGGCGCAGATAACCGTTGATCTGTCCTTAATGCGCGACGGCTATGCCGCCTCAATGCAGTACGAATATATCGACAAAAACGGCAACACCGTAAAAAGCGCCAATATCACGGCGGATAAAGACGCCGTTCTTGTGGATATGGGCATACTGTGCAAGAAAACGGTGCCCGTGGAATATGCCGGCGGGCTTAAAAATACGGATAAGCTTATAACGGGCTATGAGCTTACGGGCATTTCACCCGAAAACTCCGCCGTGACCGTAGTGGGCAGAGAGCAGGCCCTTAAAAATATCGACCGCATTTATATACGGGATATCGACCTCACGGGCGCCGGTCCCGAGCTTACAAGCGTAAAGGCCGAGCTTATACAGCCCGACGGAGTAACGATTTTGGAATCGCTTCAGCAGAATGTTAATATTACCGTCAGCGAAAAGCATGTTTCCCGTCAGTACACCGTAAAAATCAGCTTTATAAATAACGCCGGAAGAGCCGTCACAGCCTCGCTGGACACGGCAAGGGTAACGGTAAGCGGGGGCTATTTCGCCCTTGAAAATATCGGCGCGGACAACATCACCGTCTTTGCCGACACCACCTCCCTTGCGCCCGGTCAGCACGATGTACGCCTGAGCGCAATGCTTACAAACGGCAATCCGCTTGTAACCGTGGATGTTTCGCCCGAAACGGTAAGCCTGCATATATCGGATTAACCGCCTGTTTTTACGCATTTTTTCGCGTTTTCTTTCCTTTTGGCACATACAGAGCGCCGCTGCGGCGCGCTGTATTTTTTGTAATACCCTATTGACTTTTGGCAATACACCCCATATAATATGATTATAATCACCGATCATATCATATGGGGTTTAATTATATCCGGCTTTTTTCGTCTGCGGCTTTTGCACATACGCAGCACGCCGCATCATAAAATCAATATCAAAATACATTATGTGAGGACAGCACTATGGTTATGTTTCAGCCTTACATCCCCGCAATAATACTGGCCGCAATATACATAATATGGCTTATAAAGCGCCCACGCCCCTTACGCGCTCTGCCGCGCCTGCTGTTTCTTTCCGGCTGTCTGCTGCTGTTTTGCTATTATTTTATTCCCCTGCCCTTTGATGCCGCCGGCTTCCGCGCGGTTTCGGATGATATGCTGCCGTTTTTGGATGCCGTGCGGATAATTCCCTTTTCCTATGCCGTCGAATGTATGCCGTATACCGATTATTATTTTTCTCCCCTTATCCCCCTTTTCTGCGGCGCCGCGCTTTTGGGCTTTTCCGTAAACTCCGCCTTTAATATTCCCTTTTCTCTGCGGCGAAATGTGCGCATAGGTCTGATTATCCCCTCCTCGCTTTTTGTTTTTTATGCTCTTCTCCGCCTTATAACGGGCGCAATGCTCAAGCGCGCCGATATAACCGATATAATTTGGTTTGCGCTTTGTTATGCCGCCGGCGCGGGAATGTTTCTTGCCATGTCCAAGCTGTATGCTCTCACGCAGTATAAAAGTCCGCAGCAGCAAAAAAGCAGCGGCAAAAAGGAGGACGGCAATTGAAAAAGCTCCTGCTGCTAACGCAGCTTACCCTTGCCTTTTTACGGCGCGAGGCCGCATCGGCCGCGGTTGTTTTTGTTTCATTGGCCGTTTCTCTGGGCATATCCTTCTCCATGCTTGCCTACTGCGCCGATTATATGGGCACCTTAAGCGATATCGCCGACGACAAGGCCACCTATTCCTTTAATTTCCGCCTTCCCCGGCCGGAAGCGGATACCGCCTCCCCCGCTCCCATGGAGCTCTTTGACCGCATTTTCTTCTCCGGCAGCTTCCCCGGCGTTAAGCAGTGCTATGATACTCTCAGCTTTTATACCTATTCTCAAAATGAAGAGCCGGATGTGCTCTGGCAGCCGTATTTTGAAAACGGCTTTCACTCAGGCAACGCTTCCTGCGCCGTTTCGCAGGGACGCTTCATTTCTGATAACGAATATTCCGCCCCGGTCGCCGTTGTATCAAGAGAATATTTTCCTTCGGCATCGCCGGGGGACAAAATAACCGTTTTGGGTGCCGAGGTAACCGTCATCGGCATTGCCCAAAGCGGCTGCTTCCTTCCCTACGGCTTTATGAAAAGCCTCTCCGGGCAGGAAAAAGGCTTTGCCCCCGTTTCCTTCAGCTGCACCTTCACGCGTCCCTTTTCGCAGCAGGAGCTTGACAGACTGCAATATCCCGCCGTTCTCAATGCGGTTTGCCGTTTTGATATAAGCGGGGCCCGTTACGCAAGAGATATTTTTCTGGCGGTGCTTGTATCCGGGGGCATACTGTTTATTATAATTCTTAACATGTTCAGCCTCTTTTGCTGCATAATAAACAAAAGCGCTCCCGCCTGCAAAGTCGCACGGCTTTGCGGCGCGGATAAGACCTTTGTATTCTGCGGGCTCTTCCTGCCGCCCGCCCTTATCACACTGCTTGCATATCTTGCGGGGCTTGCCCTGTACGCCTCCCTTATTGATCCTCTGCTTGTTGCGCATCTGAAATATCAGCCCCTCAGCGCGCCGTATTATGCATGCACCTTTGTTTTTACAATGCTGTTTATGTTTATCACTCTGCTGCCCGCCGTGCGCCGCATATCGGGCGCAGGCAGACCAAACGCAAGGAGGCATAAAGCATGAAGCTGTTTTTCCTTATGCGTTCCCTTTCCGGCAAAAACCTGCTCATGCGCGTGCTTTCCGCCCTTGAGCTGCTTGCCGGCCTTGTAATATTCTTTCTTTGCGTTTCCATGATAGCCTCTGTGCAAAGCATTGAAAAATACGAAAAGCGATATCCGCTTGTTGCCGTTGCCGCCCCCGGCAGCGACGGCGAGGCCTATGCCTGCGCACACGGACGCCCCTTGGGAACCTTTTGCTCCCACCGCAGCTCCGACGGGCTTAATATAAGGGTCTTTTCCCGCGAATTTCTGGATACCGTGCGCCTTGATCTTGCCCGCGGCGACTGGTTCGCCTCCTCAAAGCCCGACGCCGTCTCCGTGGTTCTCCCGTATTCCGCAAGTGCGCATTACAAAATCGGGCAAACCGTTTCCATGTATTTCCCCAAGGCGGGGCGTGTGAATGTATTTATCTGCGGAATGCTTAAAAACGATGTCACCCCCGCAAACAGCAGCCCCGTCAGCTTTGACGATATCAACAAAACCGCCGTTGCCTTCGACCCGTCAAACCTGCTTAAAAACGACACCCCGCCGGAATACCTGTATTTTTTACTTAATGATAATCAATCCGCGCTTGCCGCAAGCCCCGATGCCGCAAAGCAGGCCGGGCTTTCCGTCTTGGGCAGCTATTGCCTTAAGCAAAGTGCCGGGCGCAGCCGCAGTATAGCCGTTCCCTCCATGTTCTGCGCTATACTTGCTGTTATGTTCATATGTGCATTTATAGGTGAACGGTTCCTTTCCCTTGCAGAACGGAAGCAGCTTTTTGCCATTCATTATCTTTGCGGCGCAAGCCCCGCGCAGATATTTTTCTCCCAGCTTTTATGCGACACCCTCTGGCTTATCCTGCCCGCCCCGCTTTCCTGCATTGCCGCCCGCATCCTTTCGCTGCGGCTTTATCCCGCGGCAGTGCTGTGCCCCATTCTTGCCCTGCTTTTAATGCTCAGCACACTTAATCTCGTTTCCTTCCTTCTTACTTTTCGCGCCGATCAGGCAAAACTTATAAAGGGAGCATAATTATGAGCCTTATTACGCTGGAAAACATCCAAAAATATTATAATAAAAATAAGCCCTCCGAGGTTCACGCCCTCAAAGGAGTTTCTCTCACCTTGGAAAAGGGGGAAACCGTTGCCCTCATGGGGGTATCCGGCTGCGGCAAATCCACGCTTTTAAGCATTATAGGCTGCATGAGCCGCCCGGACTCCGGGCGCTATCTGCTGGACGATACCGATGTCGCCCTTTCAGGCGCCGCACAGCTTGCCCGTCTGCGCTGCCGGTGCGTAGGCTCCGTGCTTCAGGACCTTGGGCTCATCCCCTATCTGTCCGCCGCCGAAAACGCCGCTCTGCCCCTGATGCTGGGCAACACTCCCCTGCGCAGCATAAAGCCGCGCATAAGCAGCCTGTTTGAAAGGCTGGGCATAGCGGATAAGCTGAATGTTCCGCCCTCTCAGCTTTCCGGCGGTCAGCAGCAGCGCGTTGCCATAGCCCGCGCCATTGCCAATAACCCCGACCTGCTTGTTGCCGACGACCCCACCGCAGCGCTGGACAGCACCTGCGCCAAAGAGGTCATGGACATTCTCCGCCGCCTCTCTGGCGGCGGAATGACGGTGCTTATCGCCACGCATGACCATCGCGTAGCCGATATGTGCAATCGCATCCTCCGTCTTGACGACGGCGTGCTTACCTCCTGAGCCGCATAACACCGGCCTGCCTTTTTCTGCCGTGCGCTTGACAAATGCCGATATTTTACATACAATACTTTATATTGGACAAACATTTAAAATCGGAGGAACCACCATGTCGGAGCTTACACAGCAGATAAACAGACGGCGCACCTTTGCCATCATTTCGCACCCGGACGCCGGTAAAACCACCCTCACCGAAAAGCTGCTGCTTTACGGCGGCGCCATCCGCATGGCAGGCTCCGTAAAGGCACGCCGCGCGGAAAAGCATGCAGTCAGCGACTGGATGGAAATAGAAAAACAGCGCGGAATATCCGTCACCAGCTCTGTCATGGCCTTTGACTACGAAGGCTACCGCATAAACATTCTGGACACCCCCGGACACCAGGATTTCTCCGAGGATACCTACCGCACCCTCATGGCGGCCGACAGCGCGGTCATGCTCATCGATGCCGCCAAGGGCGTTGAGCAGCAAACCATAAAGCTCTTCAAGGTATGCTCCCTGCGCGGTATTCCGATATTTACCTTCGTAAACAAAATGGACCGCGCCGGCAAGCACCCCTTCGACCTCATGGAGGAGCTAGAAAACGTCCTTGGCATACGCTCCTGCCCCATAAACTGGCCCATCGGCACCGACGGCGATTTCAAGGGCATTTACGACCGTCAAAGCGCCTCCGTGGAGCTTTTCAGCGGCGGCAATCACGGTCAAAGCAAGGTAAGCTCCGTAAGCGGCAGCGTGGACGACGAAGCCCTTGCCGCGCAATTGGGCAAATATTATCACGACCGCCTCAAGGAGGAGATAGACCTTCTTGACGCCGCAGGCGACAACCTTGATATGGACAAAGTCGCGCACGGCAAGCTCACTCCCATGTTCTTCGGCAGCGCCATGAACAACTTCGGAGTGGAGGCCTTTCTTGAAAAATTTCTCTCCTTCACCGCCCCGCCCTCTCCCCGCATGGCAGGCGATGTGCTTGTGCAGCCCGACAGCCCGGATTTCAGCGGCTTCATTTTCAAAATACAGGCCAACATGAACCCCGCGCACCGCGACCGCATCGCGTTTTTGCGCATTTGCTCCGGCAAGTTTGAAAAGGGCATGACCGTCAAGCAGGCGGCCACCGGCAAGGACATCAAGCTGGCGCAGCCGCAGGCCTTTATGGCGGATGCGCGCGAGGGCGTGGAGGAAGCCTGGGCGGGCGATATTATCGGCCTGTTCGACCCCGGCATCTACGCGCTGGGCGATACGCTCTATACCGGCAAAAAAGTGGAGTATGCCGGCATTCCCGTGTTTGCGCCGGAGCATTTTGCCCGCGTCAGCACGCTGGATTCCCTCAAGCGCAAGCAGTTTTTGAAGGGCGTGACACAGCTGGCCACCGAGGGCGCGGTGCAGACCTTCCGCCGTGCGGACGGCATCGGCGAAGAGGTGATCGTCGGCGTGGTCGGCGTGCTTCAGTTTGAAGTGCTGCAATACCGCTTAAAGAACGAATACGGCGTGGACGTCAAGGTCACGCCGCTCAGCTTCACTGCTGTGCGCTGGGTGGCGGAAACGCCGCGCGAGCTGAATAAGCTGCGCCTGCCCTCCACTGCGCTGATCGCCAAAGACCGCAACGACCGCGACGTGATTTTGTTTGAGAGCGAGTGGTCGATCCGCTGGGCGCTTGAAAACAACAAAGGGCTTCAGCTTACCGACAGCGTAAGCCGATAATACCGGCGGCACGAAACGGTCTTCCGCTTTGCGCCGCTTTTGCTTTTTCCTTTCGCGCAGCCTCTTACCGTCAGTTAAGGAGAATAATTTAATGAACAGACAGGCAAAACTCAAAACTCTCTCCGGCGCCATGCTGCTGCTTTGTGCCGTTATAACCGTCACTCAGCTGCCCTCTAATATACGCTATCTCCGCTTCGCCTGCTCCCCCGCCGGCTCCGGCCTCTCCGTGCCTCAGGCCGTCTCCGAGCTGATTTTTGCCGTATTGTTCGCAGCCGCCTTTGCCGTTACCGGCTTTGCGCTAATAAAAAAACGCTCTGATCTGCGCCTTATCAGCATCTCCTTTATAGTCTCCGGCGCCCTTCAGCTTGTAAATTCCGCCGTTTCTGCGGCTTTTGCGCCGCCCGCAACGGCCGCCGCCTGGCTGCTTGCCATCCTGCGTGCTCTGCTGGGCGCCGCCGGCTTTGCCGCCGTTGCCGCCGCTGCCCACCCCAAAATGCGCCGCCCGCTGTCCGCCCTGCTTTTGTCGCTTCCCGCAGCGCTTTATCTTTTCACCTGGCTTATCCAGCTGCCCGGCACTTACATCGCCGTTGAGGCTCAGTATCGCCATCTCATGCGCACCTTTGTCTCCGGCGCAGCCTTCAATATACTGCAGGGCGCGGCCTGTATTTTCGCCGCCGCATTTTGCAGCAACCTTCCCTTTTCCCGCCGCCTGCGTCCCCTTGGCATAACGGGCATAGCCGCCGCCTGCGTGGCCGTCGTGTGCGCCGCCGTTATCAGCCTTTGCTTTTCCACCCTCTACCGTATGTTCCCGACGGAGGCTCTCTGCACCCTGCTCAACATCTTCGGCTATGCCGCCGCAGCCGCTTCCCTGCTGCTTCCTCTTGCCGTGTTCCCATGCCGTGCTCCGTCAGCCGGCAGCTCCGCAAAGCCGCACTGACAGGCCATATTTTCAAAAAAAACGGAGTCCGCCGACTCCGTTTTTTTCATCTTTTCTTTTACACTTGCTCAAAAAATTACTTTGCTGCCTCTTCCACCAGCTTGGCAAGGCAGGCACGGCAGATCATCTTGCCGTGATAATTGATAACATCCGTTACCTCGTCACAGAAAATGCAGGAGGGATGATACTTCTTAAGAATAATCGAATCGCCGTCAACATAAATTTCCATAGCGTCGTTTACATCCAACCCCATGTTCCTTCTGAGCTCTTTGGGCAGCACAACTCTTCCGAGCGTGTCTACCTGTCTGGTAATACCTGTTGATTTCATTGCAATACACCTTCCTTTTCTTTGCTTGATTATATTCTACATTATTCGTAGGAAATGTCAACAGTTTTTCGAAAAATAATTTTAATAATGAGTTTGTTTGATGATTATTCACAAATATTGCAATTTTGAGGTGATATTTTGTCGATCCTTTGGCTTGTAACCGTGCTTTCCTCCCTGCTCTACGGGCTTCTTGCCTCCGACCCCGCCGCTCTGCTGCCCGCCGCCGCCTCCGCAGCCGCCAAGGCCGTCACCCAAACTCTCAGCCTCTGCGGCACCTTCGCGCTGTGGTCCGGCCTGCTCAACATCGCCGCCGAAGGCGGTATGCTCTCCGGCCTTGCCCGCCTAATGCTGCCCGTTATAAAGCGCCTGTTTCCCGGCGCCGTCACCCCGTCTGCCCGCGAGGCCATAGCCGCCAACCTCACCGCCAATCTTCTGGGCATGGGCAACGCCGCCACCCCCGCGGGCCGCCGCGCAATAGCAGAGCTTGCCGCCTGCTCTCGGGTAAAGGGTAAGGTCACTTCGGATATGATAATGCTGCTGGTGCTCAACAATTCCGCACTCACCCTTCTGCCCACCACCGTGCTTACCCTGCGTGCAGCAGCAGGCAGCGCGGATGCCGCCGGTATACTGCCTGCTTCCCTTGCCGCCTCCGCCGTATCCACCGTCACTGCCGTTATACTGGGGGTGATATTCCGATGAGCCTCTCCCTGCTGTCTTCCCTTGCCGTGCCGCTGTTTATTTTGCTTGCGCTGATACTTTGCACTCTGCGGCGCAAAAATGCCTACACGGCCTTTGTTTCGGGCGCGGCGGACGGCATGCGCGGCGCCGTCAGCGTCATGCCCTATCTTCTGGCCGTGCTCTTTGCCGTTGAGCTTTTTGAAGCAAGCGGCCTTGCCTCCGCAGCCGGCTCCCTGCTTTCGGACTTTCTCCTTCTTATCGGTCTGCCGGAGGGCTTGGGGCTGTTCCTTCTCATTCGCCCCCTTTCCGGCTCCGGCGCCTTGGCGGAGCTTGGCCGCATTTTTTCCCTGTACGGTCCCGATTCATCACAGGGCATATTTGCCTCCGTTTTCATGGGCTCCACCGAAACCATCTTTTATACGGTGCCGGTATACCTCAGCGCCGCCCGCCTTAAAAGCAGCCCCAAGGCCATAATCATAAGCCTTATATCCATGCTCGCAGGCCTTGTCACCGCTCTTTTGATACTTAATCTCTCG
>OIWV01003458.1_pt1 | contig 10264 bp, 8 predicted proteins | sample 1587751 | NCBI WGS metagenome assembly OIWV01 (sample SAMEA3888913, study PRJEB22519) | human gut metagenome | biome: human gut; feature: human-associated habitat; material: faeces | place: Denmark | collected 2010 | reverse complement strand
TGGCAAATACGGCAGTAAAATCGAAATCAGATATAATGGGCCGGATTTATGTGTGCAATAACCATAGATCCGACCTATTCATGTGGTTTTGATGATAAGATATAAAAATGTGGGAAGAAAGTGATCTATACTACAGGTGGAAAACATAGCGGCGGAAACTGCTGAAAGTATTGTTGCTGTGTGTTATAATCAATCAAGATGCAAATGCTTAAAGGATATAAGGAGTGAGATACAGCATGAAAATACTTTATGTTACAGACCTGCATGGAGATAAAAATAAATACAGAAAATCATTAGAAATAGCTATGAAACAAGAGATCAGAGTTATTGTGAATGGTGGAGATATGCTTCCAAAATTGGGAGAAAGACATACAGAACAACCGTTATTTATCAAAGGATTTCTAAGTAATTACTTTTCCATATTGCAAGAACATAACATTACATACCTTAATATGCTGGGGAATGACGATTTGCTATCTGTGGATAATCTTTTTGAACAGACTTGTGGGGGATTCGCAAATGTTCATAATATAGCAGGTAAAAAAATCCGCATTGACGAATATGAATTTATTGGAATGAATCAGATTTTGGATCATCCCTTTGGATGTAAGGATCGAGTTGTTACAGAGACAGATTATATTCCCCAAAGACAACTTAGCTTTTTTGCCGGTATATCGAATGAATATGGTTATGACAGAATTTTTGATTGGTTGGAGTATTCCAAAACAGAACTTCCATTGATGTGTGGAATTTTGAAAGAACTGCCTGAACCGGAGAGTCCGAAGAAAACGGTATATGTTATGCACATGCCTCCTGCCGGATTGCGTTTGGGACAGCTTCTATATCAGGATTTGGATATAGGATCAGTAGATATTTATGAGTTCCTTAAAGCCAAACAGCCGTTACTTTCTCTGCACGGGCATATTCACGAAAGTCCTGATACAGAAAAAGGATCATGGATGAATCAGATAGGTACTACAACCTGTATTCAGCCAGGGCAGACAGAGTTTGGCGATAGTAGTATGGTTTATGCAGAGATAGATTTAAAAAGCGGAGTATATGCACGAAGAATTGTAAATATATAGGAGCAAAAAAACACCAGTGATGGTGTTTTTTTGTTGCCTGGAAATGAGGTGAGCACATGGAAAATCCTAAACAGGAGAATGCAGTCCAAATTGGGAATACAACGTTTTATGTAACTTCCGTTTTTTCCGGTACGGTTCAGTTGGAGTATTTAATTAAACGACTGATCCAGAAAGAAATTGAGCAGGAAAACAATACCCGTTGATTGAAAAAAACAGTAGAGCAAATTGCTGAAAAGAGTGCTTAAACGTGTTATAATTATAAAGTACAAAGCAGTTTGTTTGCTGTTGGAAAGGAGCAGAAATGTTAAAACAGCAGACAAAACTAAGAGTTAGATTATATGCACGTTTATCGAAAGACGATGGGGATGCGGATAAGGAAAGCAACAGCATTACCAATCAGTTGCAGATGTTAAGGTACAATGCTAAGGAAAAAGGATTTGAAGTGATAGGCGAATATGTGGACGATGGTTATTCTGGAACCACCTTCAACCGGCCGGATCTGAACCGTATGATTAAAGATGCTATGGACGATCCGGAACCGAGCGGTATCATGGTAAAGGATATGTCACGTTTTGGACGTAACAATGCCATGTTCATGTATTATGTGGAAGAAATCTTTCCTAATAATGATATTTTGTTTATTGCTTTGAATGATGATGTCGATACAAGATTTGATGAAAACGAGATGATGCCGTTTAAATCTATTATGAATGAGTATTATGCTCGTGATACATCAAAGAAAATCCGAAGCGTAAAAAAGACAACAGCATTGAGTGGTGGGTTCTGCGGTTCATTTGCACCTTATGGTTATGTGGTGGACCCAGAGAACAAAAGAAAGCTATTGGTTGATCCTGATACAGCACCTATTGTCAAACGAATTTTTGAATTATCGAAACAGGGCAACAGCGTTCATCAGATTGCGAGAACCTTGTGCGAGGATGGTGTTCTGATTCCGAGAGCATACAGGGCAATGAAGAACGGCACTCTGGAAACAAGTACAGGATTTAAGTTTCCAACGGATTGGGTAGCAAAGAATGTGAAGATGATTTTGGAGAATCAAGTGTACCTGGGACATATGGTTTCTCATAAGACACAGACCAAATCATTTAAGAATAAGAAGCCGGTTGCAGTTCCGAAAGAAGAATGGATCATAGTACGGAACACCCACGAAGCGATCATTGATGAAGAAACCTTTGAACTGGTGCAGAAATTCATCAGTGTAAAAAAACAGCCGAATAAAACAGGACGTCCTAATATATTTGTGGGTCTTGTGAAATGCCCGGATTGTGGTCGCAACATGGCGTTTTCTAATCCAAATGGAAGGGAGCCTCGCTTTCGCTGCAGAACTTATGTAAGGAATAGCAATCTTTGTACAACCCATGCCATTTCTTATGAGGCGTTGCAACAGATTGTTATGAGTGATATTCAAAAGCATATTAAGAATATGGAAGCCTTAGGAGATCAGTTTATACAGGAAATGCACGAATTGAGCGAAAAAGGCGGCAGTAAGAAAATCAAACAGTTCGAGAAAGACTTGGAAGTAGCAGAAAAACGGATTGCAGAAATTGATAGTGTGATTATGAAGCTCTTTGAGCAGAATGCACTCGGTAAGATTTCTGATGAACGCTTTGAAAAGATGTCCTCAGCTTATGAAAGTGAGCAGAAAGAACTTGCTCAAAAAAGAGACGAATTAAGAACTAAAATCAGAGCGGAAGAAAAGAAAACACAGAGTACCAATCAATTTTTGGAAACAATTCGTAAGTATGAAACAGTAACAGAACTGAACCGTTCTATGCTGGTGGAGCTGATTGATAGTATTTATGTATATCAGGCAGAGGGAACCGGCAAAGATCGTAAGCAAAGAGTGGAAATTAACTATCGTTTTCTTGCGGGGTCTCAATGTGGTATCGCCTGATGGAAATGGTAGCATCCGGACAGGAATTTAGGGACTTATGATCATTCTGGCAGTATATGTTGTTCCGGTTATGATGGCAGTACTCTTTTTACAGTCGGCGGGCATATTTACACTGGTTCGATAGTGCAACTAAATATGATATCTGTGAACTGAGAGCCCGCTATTTGTCGGGCCACCAGTTCGGAGTGTTCGCGGTAAGTAAAGACTGCTGGTATTCCTTTGGAGGAATTCCGGTAGTCTTTTTAAATACGCGGCTAAAATAGAGTGAATCAGAGAATCCTACCATGGAAGCAACATCGGACAGCTTCATGGTATTGGTTGAAATCAACTCTTTTGCTTTTTCTATGCGGAGGTCATTGAGGTAATGCATCGGGGCAGCATCCATTCGTTCTTTGAAAATGTGGGAAAAATATCCGACACTTAATTTACAGTATTTTGCCATTGAGGATACAGTCCAGTCCTTCATATAGTGCTGATTCAGCTGCATTACAAGTCGATCGATAGAAAAATCGTTCTCAGAAGAGGTCAGGAGCTGCTGGCGGGAACGGACAATCATGACTAGCATATGTAAGAAACTGCTAAGTACAATGTCATCATAATATGCTTTTTTTAATTGCAACTCAATAATGGTCTCTTGAAATAATGTCTTTAGCAGCGTATGTTCACCGATATAGCAATTATGAATTTGATATTTTTCAATTAGTTTTTCACAATCACTTCCAGTGAAATGTATCCAGTATATCTCAGGATGCTCATTTGCATAATAAAAGTAAGTTTGCGGTTCGTGAGGGCGGAAGAGCAGGATATTTCCGGCTGTAATGGAGTTCCATTTGCCGTTTAGGAAATAATGCCCGATGCCCTTATAAACATAAATCAGCTGGTAATCCACCCGTCCCAAGGAACGGTCCTGAGAGTAGTCTTTCGTTTTAAAAATCTGCATGCCGCAGCAGTTTACGGCTAATGGTACTGTTTCATCAACAAACCCGATCACACGTCTTTCGTTTCTTAAATGACCTGAAACATTAATCATAATTCGATCCCTTCTTTCTCCATTATTTATAATTCTAATTGAAAAATAGCACATAAAAGCAGAAATGTCCATATAAATAACACAATTAGACATGGAAAATCCTATGAAAATTTATATACTATAACTAAGAAATGAGCAGAATAGAACATAAAGCAGAAGTGCTGAAGTCCAGCTAATAAATGTCAATAGCTAAATGAACAATATCATTTTTCAAAAGATATTGTTTCGTTGGATTTACAGTATTTTATGCGGCAATTTAGGGCAAAGTCAGAGGGTATAAGAGAAACCTTCAAATCAGGTTTCGAAGCAACTAAAGCAGCTGTTTTTTGCGAATTTTATTTTTCAAGCACACTCTAGCGTGTTATTCGGGTATTGCATTCCGGCTCCCAACCAGCTAAAACATAAAACCCTGTCGAATGGACTAATTGACTTCATTGTAGGTATGGGCTGATAAGAATCAGCTTCCCAGGGAGGAATACATTATTTGTCCTATCCTATGGGATGATACCTTATGTTTTATCTGGTGTCTATCAGGAACCGTCAGACATGATCATAATTATGGATAACATCTGATGAAGGAAGAACACCTTCTTCTGTTATCTGATATAGAAACTTATTAATCAAGTAGTCATTCTTGACTACATCATTATTATACTAGGAGGAAGTTACATGAAGAAACAGATTGTATTTCTGATGACAGATACAACAAGAAAAGATATGGTTGGTTGTTACGGGAATCCCAAAATGAAGACACCAAATCTTGACAGACTTGCAGAAGAGGGAATTCGTTATGAGAATGCATATACCTGCCAGCCAGTTTGTGGACCGGCAAGAAGTGCAATTTTTACAGGAACATTTCCGCATAGTAATGGCATGGTAACCAATAGTATTGCAATGGGAGCTAATGTAAAAACGGTTGGACAGAGATTGAGTGATAATGGCATTGAGTGTGGTTATATTGGAAAATGGCACTTGGATGGATCTGATTATTTTGGAACCGGAGAATGTCCGGAAGGATGGAATCCAGATTACTGGTACGATATGAAATGTTATCTGGAGGAATTAAGTGATGAAGACAAGGTGAAATCTAGAGATCCAAAGGAGTCTTATAAGAAAGATTTTTCAGAAACATTCACCTATGCACACAGATGTTCAGATCGTGCAATCAAATATCTGGAAGAGCATAGTAATCAGGACTTCTTTTTGACAGTATCTTATGATGAACCACATGGACCATCTCTTTGTCCGGAACCGTTCAATTATATGTATGATGGATTCAAGTTTGACAGCTGTCCGAACTTTGAGGATGATTTGTCACAGAAACCATTTATGCAGAGACTTTGGGCAGGAAAAAATCTGCATGCTACAGAGGAAGAAATTAATAAGCCATCAGATGGGTTATCCTTGTTCTTAGGATGCAATTCTTTTGTGGATTATGAAATCGGACGTGTACTTGATAAAATTCGTGAAGTTGCTCCGGAGGCGATGGTCATTTTCACATCAGATCACGGAGATATGCTTGGAGCACATCGTTTGTTCTCCAAAAATGCTGCAGCATACAAGGAAGTGGCAAACATCCCATTGATCATAAAGGGTGGGGTGAAAGGACATGTGGAAAAGAGTGTTGCCTCCCACATTGATATTGTTCCAACAATTATGGACTATTTTGGCTTGAAGATTCCAAAACTTCTGGAAGGCAAGAGCATGCTTCCGGAAATCTACGATCCGGAAAAGAAGACAAATGATGTGGTGTTTACGGAATTCACGAGATATGAAATAGATCATGATGGGTTCGGTGGTCTGCAGATTATGAGAGCTGTAATGTCAGAACGTTATAAACTGGTCATTCACCTGCTGGATACGGACGAATTCTATGATCTGCAGAATGATCCATATGAAATGAATAATCTGATCAATGATGAAACGTATGCCGATATCCGCAATAAAATGCATGACAAATTGATTGAGCACATGAATCAGACAAGAGATTTGTATCGAGGATATCAGTGGCACATGCGTCCATGGAGAAAGGACTTTGTTCCGAACTGGGAGAATGAGGGATATACAAGACAACGTGAGAATGAAGAGTATGAACCAAGACAGCTCGATTATGATACAGGTCTTCCAATGGAAACAGCAGTAAGAAAGAAAAATTAGATATCGGAGAGGAGAGAATACGATGGAGGAAAAGAACTATTTAAAATGGTATAACAAAGTAGGATATGGATCTGGAGATATTGCCGGAAATGTTGTGTTTGCATTCCTGTCCTCTTTCATCATGATTTATTTGACGAATACAGTAGGGCTAAATGCAGGTGTGATTGGATCATTGATTGCATTCTCAAAGATTCTGGATGGAGTTTCCGATGTTTTCTTTGGATCCATGATTGATAAGACACACAGTAAAATGGGAAAAGCAAGACCTTGGATGCTGTGGGCATATATTGGATGTGCGATTACTTTAGTTGCAGCTTTCGCTGTTCCGACTGATATGGGTAAAACTTCCCAGTATATCTGGTTCTTTATTACTTATACATTACTTAACGCGGGATTTTATACGGCAAACAACATTGCCTATTCCACTCTGACAGCATTGGTTACAAAGAATGCAAAAGAGCGTGTTCAGATGGGATCCATTCGTTTTATGTTTGCATTTGGAACCAGTTTTCTGATTCAGACAATTACCATTGGTGCGGTTGCAAAACTGGGTGGCGGAGCAGCCGGATGGAGAACAATTGCAATCATTTATGCGGTTATCGGTATTATTTCCAACACGGTTGCAGTACTTTCCGTAAAGGAACTTCCACCGGAAGAACTTGCTCCGCAGGATGAAAAGAAAAAGGAAGAAAAATATAGCCTGATTGAAGCTGGAAAGATGCTTCTTCACAATAAATACTATATTGTAATTCTTATCATTGATGTTCTTCGTCAGACATATTCTTCAATCATTAACATGGGAATCTATTTCATGACTTATGTACTTGGAAAAGCAGAACTTTTGGGAACATTCTCCGGGGCAATTAATCTGGCATTGATCATTGGATTGGCTTTCCTGCCAGCACTGGTTGCAAAACATAAAGGTTACTACAAATTAAACTTCTCTGGATATGTGATTTCAGCACTTGGACGAGGTGTTGTCGTAGTAGCTGGATATATTGGTAGTGTGCCACTTATGTTAGTTGGTACAGCAATCGGAGCAATCGGTATGAGTCCATGGCAGGGAAATCTGAATGCATTGGTAGCAGAATGTTCCGAGCATACGTTTTTGAAATATGGAAAGAGAATTGATGGAACAATGTACTCATGTACATCCATGGGGCTGAAGCTTGGTGGTGGTCTTGGAATAGCAATCGTTGGATGGCTGCTTGACCTTGGTGGATTTGACGGACAACTTGCAGTTCAGTCACAGTCTTGTATAAATATGCTTCATTTCATGTATCTGTGGCTGCCGATGATTATTAACATCATTATTGTTGTTTTATTGACACAGTTGAATGTGGAAAAAGCAAATGAGAAACTAAGAGCAGAAAAAGCAATTATTAAAAAATAGTTGAAAAGGTATTACAGCAATTAAGTAGTCAGGTTCTTACCGCTTAATTGCTGTAAAGTTGTATTTGACAGAGTTGAGAAAAACGATATTTAGGAGGCAGTTAAAAAATACGAGTTAGAGAACGGTGCTAGATATGCATACGTTCCAAGTATGATAAAGGTTTGCATTAGAGTGAGGTGGTTCTTAATGTAAATCAAGGTCAATGACCATGAGATATATGGGTACAGTTGAGTATAAATTTACAGAAGATGACGTCACACATTCCTGTTTATGGCAACGCAAACTTATCGCGATAATCAAAATCAAATAGAAGTTTGAATGAGCATCTAATGGCTTTATGCCTGTTAGGTGCTTTATTTATTTGGGCAGGGAGAGCGAGCAGACTATTTTCGTCATTTGAAATATCTACAAGAGCATGAGAAACTCCTATCTGATTTGTCAGAAACAGAATTGAATACGTTATGTTTTGAAGTTGATTATTGTGTAGAAAAACAGCAGTATAAAGTATGTGAATATGACATTGTAATCGAGGATTCGGACACGTTTGTTCGTCGTACAGTTTTAAAAGAAAAAATCCAAAAGATTTACGAAGATTCTCATCAAAACTATGGCGCTCCTAAAATTACTGCAGAATTACGGAAATCCGGAGAATGTATTTCCGAAAAAACAGTTGGAAATTATATGCGTCAAATGGGAATTAAAGCCCAATAGGTAAAACCATATACAGTCATTGTGGATATTTGTCTCCAACTGAATACGAGGAACAATATCTCGAAAAGCTCCAAAAGAATGCAGTAAAGATTGCAAGTTAGACTTTGCTAAAAATGGAGAAAATTGGTTACATTTAATTTGTACTTTTTCTTGACATAGGACCAAATCCCGTTTGAGACACCCCGAATGTTCGGGTCTATATAGATTTTTTCAGAATTTATAAGTTTTTAATATTTTGGATACAAAAAAACATTTAGTCTAAAATGATTAGATGTTTACCGCAAAAGATACTTTATGAACGCTCATCGGATTTATTGATGTAAGTTATTACTACTATACGATTCATATTTCATACGATATAATTAAGCTAGTGTAATTTACTAAAATAATAATTTTAAAAGGGGAATTACTATGCCTGCAATCAGTGTATTAATGAAACCATCTTCCAGTATGTGCAATATGTCCTGTGACTATTGTTTTTACTGTGATGAAGCCCAAAAACGTTCGCAAGAATCCTATGGATTTATGAGTGAGCAAACTTTAAAAAATGTAATCCGAAAGACCATGCTCCGTGCCGAAGGAATGATTAGTTATACTTTTCAGGGTGGGGAACCTACGCTGCGGGGAATTGAATTTTTCCAAAAGGCCGTAGCTTACCAGAAGCAATACAACAAAAATGCAGTAACGGTGGATGAGGAAGAATTGATCCGGGCACTGCAGGAGTATTTTCAAGAGATTCTAAGTAAGAAGAAAAAAGTAATCAATTATGTGATTAAAGAATTTCAGCGGGTATACAAAGCAAAAGATGAAAATATTGAGTACGAAAAGCAGTTAAATACAGAATTGAACAAGCTTCGTAAATCCCATGAAAAATACATGGATATGTATACCGATGATTTGATTTCCAGAGAGGAATTGAATGAGAAAATCGGTGGAATGCGAAAAGAAATCGAACGGTTGGAAAATGAACTGAAAATGGTATCTTATCATCTGACCAAGGGAGAACAACTGGAAGCAATTTTGAACAGCACATTCAAGCAACTGGAAGATATCACGGATGTTCATGAAATGACAAATGTACAGTTGAAGCGCTTGATCAATAAAATTGAAGTGGACAAGGATGGCAATGTAGATATTTATCTGCGTCTTATTGGTGAGCTGGGATTGGATGAAACTGTCTTAATTGAAGGTAACGACAGAGCAGAGGAAACAGAAGACAAAACAGCTCTAAATTGTAACATCCATACATAAGGACGTAACAGAACGTTTATCCCAGGTGAATCCGACCCTGGCGCGGGAAGCAAGGAAAGTACTGGATGTCAATAAGTCAGAGCGTCATATCCGTGGGGGACTGGCAACGAGAGAAAAATATCTTCATCAGCATGTGACAAGTTGATATGTTTGAAACAAAGAAAACGTAATATTGTGCCCGGCATTTGGAAAAATCAGTGCGGCGGTGCAATCAAAAAGAAATGCCAGTATCAGCAGCGTAAGAAAAATACGTTGCAGTGGTACTGGCATTTTTCTCCATACATGAGATGCAATCCGTGCAAACACGCAGACCCAGAGCACACCGGCGATGCCAAATCCCAGTGCAGAATAAAGACAGATATAACCGCCAAGCTGCAGTGGATAACCATGGTAATCCCAGTAACGCAGGTGGAAAACGTGGGCAAGAAACCACCCGATAAAAAGTTCTATGAAAGAGCCGAGAAGCGCCGCAAGAAAAAAGACTTTGACCGGATGCTTCTGAAAACGCCTTAAAATAAGCAGCATCAGGACAGCCCCCACACCATAAACCGGAAGCCATGGACCATAGAGAAAGCCACGGTTATAGAAAGTGCCATCCTGCACATAAAAAAGCAGCACTTCCCACAGGTATCCAAGGAATGCTCCCAGAAAGAAAAAGAAAATATATTGTGTGATGGATTTAATCAGATAATCTTTACGCATACAGGGAGTATTTCCATATA